>JAEIGA010020072.1_pt1 | contig 10184 bp, 14 predicted proteins | sample 9270691 | NCBI WGS metagenome assembly JAEIGA01 (sample SAMN17057246, study PRJNA624740) | gut metagenome | biome: biome; isolation source: fecal sample | host: Bos grunniens | place: China: Xizang | collected 2019
CAATAATTTTACCGCGCAGTTAGGCACGGGTTTTTGGAAGGGCGACGGAACTGAACTGGTTTGGTGAAAGCGCGCAGGAGCGCGCGAGAGCAGAGAGGAGCAGAAAAGTCAAATGGGTAAAATCGGCGAAAAGCAGGTCGTGAAAATCGCGGACCTGAAGCCTTACGAGCGAAACGCCCGAACGCATAGCGCGGAACAGGTCGACCAGATCGCGAAAAGCATCGAGGAGTTCGGGTTTATCAGTCCTGTGCTGATCGACGAGGACGGAAACGTCATAGCAGGTCACGGCAGAATAATGGCGGCGCAGAAACTCGGCCTGACCGAGGTCCCGTGCCTGCATATCGAAGGCCTGACCGAGGACCAGCGGCGTGCGTATATTCTCGTAGACAACCGGCTGACCGAACTCGGTGGCTGGGACGAGGATATTTTACTGGAAGAACTTGAGGCGTTAAAGGACGCCGACTTCGATATAGACATAACTGGGTTCGAGATAGATTTTGGCGAGCCATCTGTTTTAGTGGACGATGACGATGAATATGGGGACATCGACAAGCTGGAGGCACATTATGGTGTTCCGTATCAAGGAAACAAGTCGCGCATCGCTGATCGCATAATTGCTATATTGCCTGCAGGTGAACGCCTTGTAGACCTTTTCGGCGGTGGCGGTGCTATTACGCATTGTGCGATACTTTCAAATAAGTGGCAATCATTTCTGTATAACGACCTGAACGAAGATATAACAGGCTTGTTTTTAGACGCCGTATATGGCAAGTATCACGACGAGCGGCGTGTTATTACTCGGGAGCAGTTCGATGCTGAAAAAGACACGGACGCTTATATCAAGTATATATGGTCGTTCGGGAACGCAGGCAAGCAGTACTTGTGGGGCAAGCACATCGAGAATATAAAATGCACGGCGTGCCATATTTTACTTGATGAAACGCTTAATGAGAGGCGGCTTGCTTATGTTCATTTTGTTCAGCAATTAAAAGAAACGCCAGATCCTACGCCGAACCGTTTGGCTCCTCTGGAGCGGTTACAGGCGTTGACCCAGCTCGAAGCGTTGCAAAGGCTCGAAGTATCAAATATCGACTACCGCGATTATAAGTACCGCGACGGCGATGTAGTGTACTGCGATGTCCCTTATGAAAAAGTCGGCACAAATAAGTGCGAGGATTATGGAGGCGTTTTTAATTCGCTTGAGTTTTACGAGTGGGTAAAGTCAAGGCCATACCGTGTGTTCTTCTCCTCTTATGAGATAACGGACAGCAGCTTTTACAAGAAAAAAGTCAAATCCGTTATGAGCCTGTTCGGGGCAAATACAAACGGTCAAAAGGTCAATGAGTACCTGTATAGTAACAGGCCGTTTGAGGAGGGAAACAAAGATGCCTAAAAAGACATTACAGGAGCAGGCGACCGAACTACTCGCAAAGGCTGAAGAGCGCGGCGTACAAAGCAACTTTTTCTTCGTGACGACCTTCAAGCGTTATCAGGTGCAGATGCGTATCCTGAACGACCTCGAGAAGGCTATCGCGGAATACGGCGCGACGGTCACGAAAGAATACGTCAAAGGACGGCAGAACCTCGTGGCGAACCCAGCGATCACCGAGTACAACAAAACGGCGACTGCGGCGAACGGAACGGTCGCGACGCTGATGAACATCATCAAGTCGTTACCAGCCGAGGAAAGCGGACAGAACCTCGCTGACATAATGCAAGGGTTGATGGCCGATGAATAATTACATATACGAATACTACCAAGGCATCCAAGACGGCACGATCTGCGTCGGGAAATGGGTCCAGATGTGGTACGAGTATGTGGTGAGAGGACTTGAACGTGGGTCCTTTTTTTACGAGCCGAAACGGGCAAAGGCCGTCATCGTATTTGCGGAGAACTTCTGCCGCCATCACGAAGGCGTGCTCGCGCCACAGGTCATCAAGCTGGAGTTATGGGAGAAGGCGTTCCTGTCTGTGATTTTTGGCATCGTAGACGCGCAGGGCAACCGGCAGTTCCGCGAGGTCATAATGATCGTCGGCAGGAAGAACGGCAAGACCCTGCTGGCAGCGATCATCGCGGCATATATGGCCTTTATGGACGGCGAATACGGCGCGCGCATTTATATGGCCGCTACGAAGCTGGAGCAGGCGAACCTGTGCTTCGATGCGTTTTACCAGATGGTCATTAAAGAGCCAAGGCTCGAGGAACTGGCCCACAAGCGCAGGAGCGACATCGTGATCGCGTCCAGCAACACGACCATCAAGCCGCTGGCCTTTAACGCGAAGAAAAGCGAAGGCCTGAACATCCACCTCGGTGTGTGCGACGAGATCAGCTCGTGGCAGGGCGACGCAGGCCTGAAGTTTTACGAGGCCCTGAAGTCGTCGCAAGGTGCACGGCGGCAGCCGATGCTTTTGAGTATCACGACCGCAGGCTACATCACCGGCGGTATATACGACGAGCTGATGATGCGCGCAACGCGGACCCTTCTCGGCGATAGCGCGGAGGAACGGCTCGCGCCCTTTTTATATGTCATAGACGACCCGACCAAGTGGAATGACATCAACGAACTCCGCAAGTCGATGCCGAACCTCGGCGTGTCCGTATCGGTCGACTACCTACTGGAAGAAATCCGCATCGCGGAAGGCTCGCTTTCCAAGAAGGCCGAGTTCCTGACCAAGTACTGCAACATCAAGCAGAGCAGCGCGCAGGCGTGGCTCCCTGCGGTCGCGGTCGAGGCCTGCTGCGGAGAACCGCTGCGCTTCGAGGACTTCCGCGACTGCTACTGCGTCGGCGGTATAGACCTATCGCGGACCACGGACCTCACGGCGTGCACGGCGGTCATCGAGAAGGCTGGCGAACTATACGTCTTCGCGCAGTTCTTCCTGCCATCGGCACGGCTGGAGGAGGCGATCGCGCGCGACGGTCTGCCCTATAACATATACGCCCAGCGCGGCCTGCTGACCTTATCAGGCGACAACTTCGTGGATTACGCGGACTGCTTCGCGTGGTTCCGTCGGCTTATAGAGCAGTATCGCATCTACCCGTTGCAGGTCGGTTACGACCGCTACAGTTCCACCTATCTCATCAACGATATGCAGAACTACGGGTTCCATTGTGACGACGTCTTCCAAGGGTTCAACCTTACGCCGGTCATCCGTGAGTTTGACGGCATCATTCGTGACGGCCACGTCCATATTGGCGACAACGACCTGCTGAAGATACACCTGCTGAACGCGGCCCTGAAGCAGGACGCAGGCACCGAGCGCGTTAAACTCGTCAAGATACAACAACAGAACCACATCGACGGCACGGCGGCCCTTTTAGATGCCTTCACCGTCCGTCAAAAGCATTGGCCCGAAATCGGTGGGCAACTCCTAAACCAAGGGAGGTAAAAATTGAGTTTATTTGACAAGTTATTTGGCAGGGAGGCAAAAACCGAACCGCCACGGCGTGAAGAACACGCCTTCAGACTGCTCGACGGATACCGGCCCGTCTTCCGTTCGTGGTCGGGCGAACTTTACGAGCAGGAACTGGTCCGCGCAGCCGTAGACGCCAAGGCGCGGCACATCAGCAAACTCGACGTCAAGATCATCGGCACGGCGAAGCCTGCACTCCAGAACAGGCTGGCCCTCGGCCCGAACGCGTGGCAGACGTGGAGCCAGTTCCTTTACCGAGCCGAAACTATCCTCGAGCTGCAGAACAACCTGATCATCGCGCCCGTTATTGACGAGAGCGGCGAAACGACCGGCATTTATCCGCTTTTCTATCGTAACGTCGAGCTGGTGGAGTACAAGGGCGAACCTTGGGTCCGCATCCAGTTCCCGAACGAAGACAGGGTGGCCATCGAGCTGCGGCGCGTCGGCATTATGACGCGGTACCAATACCGAAACGACCTCTTCGGCGAGAGCAACCGCGCGCTGCACCCAACGATGGAACTGATCGACATCCAGAACCAAGGCATCGAGGAAGGCGTCAAGTCGGCGGCCACGTTCCGCTTTATGGCGACGCTGGCCAACTTCAGCAACGACGCCGACCTTGCCAGAGAGCGCGAGCGGTTCACGGCCCTGAACATCCGCAGCGCGGACGCAGGTGACGTCCTGCTCTGGCCGAATACCTACAAGGACATCCAGCAGATACAGAGCAAGCCGTTCATCGTAGATGCCGACCAGATGACCCTGATCAACAAGAACGTGTACGACTACTTCGGCGTCAACGAGGAAATCCTGCAGAACAAGGCCATCGGCGACGCGTGGTCCGCGTTTTACGAAGGTGCCATCGAGCCGTTCGCCATCCAGTTCAGCGAGGTCGTCACCAAGATGCTCTTTTCCCAGCGCGAACGTGAACTCGGCGCACGCGTGGCGGCCACATCGAACCGCCTGCAGTATATGAGCAACCAAGACAAGCTGAACGTGTCCGCGCAGTTAATGGACCGTGGCCTTTTGAGTATCAATGAGGCGCGCGAAATCTGGAATATGCCGCCTGTTGACAACGGCGACGTGCGGATCATACGCGGCGAATATTACAACGCGGACGAAAAGACGAACGTCCTGCCAAGTGAGGAGGCAAGCGAAGAATGAAAGATTATAACGAACTGATCGAGAAGCGCATCGCGGACGGGCGAGAGTACCGCAATATGGAACTCCGCGCAGCAGACGACGACGGCGACGAGTATCTCGTAGAAGGCTACGCAACGGTCTTTAATCAGCCGTACCTGCTCTGGGAAGAAGACGGTTACAGAGTATTCGAGCAGGTCGACCGCGACGCGTTCGCCGGTTGCGATATGAGCGACGTGATAATGCAGTACAACCACGAAGGTCGCGTGTTCGCCCGTATCAGCAACGGCACCCTGACCTGCAGACCAGATGACCACGGTCTGCTGACCCGTGCCCTGCTCGGGGGCACCGAGATTGGCCGCCAGCTTTACGACGAGATTAAAGGCGGCTACACGGACCAGATGTCCTTCGGTTTCGTAGTGGCAGAAGACGCTCGCGAGATCGTAGAAGACGAAGAAACGAAAGAGATCACCATCACGCGCACCATCAAGCGCATCCAGAAACTGTATGACGTTAGCGCGGTGAGCATTCCTGCGAACCCTGCTACCAGCATAGCGGCTCGTACCTACGGCGAAGGAGTTATCGCCGAGGCAAAAGCGGAGCGACAGAGAGCCGAAGAAGAAGTTATCGCAAAACAGAAGTTAATCGCATTGATTAACCTTTAGGAGGCAAACCAATGGATTATTCCGCACAGGAAATGAACACCCTCGAAACCCGTCTGGCCGAGATCAAGGCCGAGGCGACCGAGGAAAGAAGCCTCGAAGAACTGACCGCGCTCAAGGAAGAAAAGACCGCCATCGAAGCGGAGATCACCCAGCGCAAGGCAGACGAGGCTGAACGGCGCGAAATGGCTGCGGCCATCGCAAAAGACGTCGCGCCCGTAGAAGTTATCACCGAAACCAAAACAGAGGAAAGAAAAATGGAAAACATCGAAATCCGCAACACTCCCGAATACATCAACGCATACGCGGAATACGTCAAGAGCGAGAACGACGCGGAATGCCGCGCCCTGCTCACCCAGAACGTCGGCTCTGGCAGAGTTCCCGTGCCCACCTTCGTCTATGACATCGTCAAGACCGCGTGGGAGCGCGACGAGATCACCAGACGCGTCCGCAAGGCTTATCTGCGCGGCAACCTGAAGGTCGGCTTCGAGATCAGCAGCACCGGCGCAACCATCCACACCGAAGGCAACGCAGGCGTCAGCGAGGAAACCCTCGTACTCGGCGTTATCGAACTGGTACCGCAGAGCATCAAGAAATGGATCAGCATCAGCGACGAGGTCTATGATATGCGCGGTGAAGAGTTCCTGCGCTACATCTACGACGAAGTGACCTATCACATCGCGAAGAAGGCCGCCGACACCCTGATCGACAAGATTATCGCCTGCGGCACCGTCAGCACCACGACGCAGGTCGCAGTTCCCGTTATCAGCACTTCCGCGCCTGATCTCGGCACGATCGTTACCGCTATCGGCTCCCTGTCCGATGAAGCAAACGACGTTGTCGCGATTATGAACAAGTCTACGTGGGCAGGACTGAAGGCACTCGTTGCCAATGGCTCCTATCCTGCTGACCCGTTCGACGGCAGAGCCGTTGCGTTCAGCAACCACCTGCCTGCCGCATCCGCAGCTACCACCGGCGAAACCATGATCATCGTCGGCGACCTCGGTAACGGCGCGCTGATGAACTTCCCCGATGGCGATGGCGTCGACTTCAAGTTCGACGACACCACGATGATGACGCAGGACCTGATCCGCGTCCTCGGCAGACAGTACGTCGGTATCGGCGTAGTCGCACCGAACTCCTTCGTCAAGGTAAACAAGGCTTAATTCCTCCTTGGAATAAGGCATATAGACCGCTCGTTCGTTTCTGCTCCGTTCGGGCGGTCTTCTTTAAGAGCAGAGAATAGGAGAGCAGACCTATGAAGACACTCATCGCCGTTCCGTGTATGGATATGGTCGCGGCACCGTTTGCGCAGAGCCTCGCGACGCTGAACAAAGAAGGCGAATGCCTCGTTTCGTTTATAATCGGGTCCCTCATTTACGAGAGCAGGAACACCCTCGCAAAACAATGTATTACGCACGACTGCGACGGCGTCCTGTGGCTCGATAGCGATATGGTATTTGACCCCGACGTTTTGCAGAAGATGCTCGCGCACGCCAAGGAAGGCCGCGACTTCGTAACAGGACTTTACTTCCGCAGACGGCCACCGTACACGCCCGTTTTATTCAGCGATCTAAAGTTCGAGGAGGAACTCCATTGGGAAGGGTACGATGACTACCCAGAGAACGAACTGTTCGATGTTGCTGGTTGCGGCTTCGGCTGCTGCTACACTTCCAAAGGCCTCCTGCTTGACGTACTGCTGAACCATCAAACGTGGTTCACGCCGATGGAACACGCAGGCGAAGACATCGCGTTCTGCGTCCGCGCTCGGGAACTCGGCCACAAAATCTGGTGCGACCCGACCATCAAGTGTGGACACGTCGGCACCCAGATGTTCGACGAGAGCGTCTTCAAGGCCTCGCGTAAATAGAAGGCATCGGCTTCTGCCGTTGTTGACGTGGGCGAGCGGCTACCTCCTGACACCGCTCCCCACTTTAGAGGAGGAGGCTTATGCTGACAAAAGTAAAACTCGCGCTTCGTATTGCAGGTAATGCGTTCGATGCCGAAATCAACGACCTGATCGCAGCGTGCACCGAGGAAATGGCACACCTGAACGTCATCATCGAGTATGACGACAACGGTGTGCCGACTTCTCCGCAGGTGCGGACCGCGATCGTGGCGTATTGCAAATGGCAGTTCGGCGACGCTGACCACAAGGAGCAGTTCGAGGCGATCTATCACACCAAACTCGCGCAGCTCAAAACGATGACCGACTTCACGGACTGGGAGGTCGTATAAATGGACAGGAGCAAAGCGTTCTATCTGGTCGCAGACCGCTACGTGGTCGACGACATCGGCCAGCGCGTGGCAACGCAGACCAAACGCCTCGTATATGGCCGTATCGGGTCAGTTACGCGGAGCGAATGGTCTGCTGCAGGCGAACTCGGCATCAAGCCAGAGTGCACGCTGACGATGTTCGCAGGCGACTACGCAGGCGAAAAGACCGTGGAAATGGACGGAAAATACTTCGGCGTTTATCGCACCTACCAGACCCTGAACGACGACCTCGAACTTTATCTCGAATGGAAGGTCGGTGACAGTAATGGCACAGTCATTACCAGCGAGTGAGTTCGAGAACGCCGTCAACGCGATCCTCGCCGAGTATAAAGATATGATCGACGTGGACGTGCAGAAGGTAACCGCGAGCGTCGCGAAAGAAGCGGCACGAGCCGTGAGCGCGGCAGCACCCGTGCAGACAGGCGCGTACAAGGCCAGCATCAAGGCCAAGGCAACAGAAAAGGCCCAGCGGAAAGCGAACTCGGTCGTATATGCCGAGGCTCCCTATTACCGGCTGACGCACCTGCTCGAGTTCGGTCACGCCAAGGTCAACGGTGGCCGCACGACTGCGTTCCCACATTGGGAGCCAGCCGAGCAGCAGGCCATACGCGACTATGAGCGAAAACTTCGGGAGGCCATCGAATGACACTACCAGAAATGAAAACGCTCCTCCAGAGCGTGACAGGCTTCGCCGATAAGGTCACATATTACGAGTGGCCCATAGGCGAGGCTCCTGCCCTGCCGTTCGTGTGCTATTTTAACCCGAACGACACGGCGTTCGCGGCAGACAACATCAACTATTACAGTCAGCCGCGTTTTGCGGTCGAACTTTACACCAAAGACCGCGACATCGCGACCGAGGCCTTATTCGAGGCCAAGTTCCGCGAAAACGACATCTATTACACCAAGGAAACCGAGTTCATCGCCGACGAACGGTGCTGGATGACGGTTTTCAGTATTTAGGAGGCCAACAATGGCAGAAAACAAAGTAAGGTTCGGCTTGCAGAATGTTTACTACGCCGTGCTGACCGAGAGCGCAGACCTCACCAACAACACGTGGGCAACTCCCGTCCACGTTGCAGGTGCGGTCAACCTCACGATCGATAGCAACACCAGCGACGGAACGTTCTTCGCCGATAACATCAGCTACTACAAGACGTTCGCCAATAACGGCTACACCGGCACGCTCGAAATGGCGCGCATCAGCGATGCGATGATGCAGGACGTATTCGGCGTGACCCTCGACGGCACCAGCAAGGTCCAGTACGAGGATATGAACGCGAAGCCGAAGGCGTTCGCCCTGATCTTCCAGATCGAAGGCGACCAGCAGGAAGAACTGAACGTTCTGTATCGCGTGGTCCCGACCAGCAAGCCGTCCATCGGTTCGCAGACGGTCGAGGAAAGCGTCGAACCCGTTACGCAGAGTTTCGACTTCGAGGCCCTGCCGCTCGTAACCGGCCCGACCTACCAGAAGGGCAAGGTGAGAGGAAGAACGACCGACACCACCACCACGGCGGTCCGCAACGCGTGGTTCTCCACGGTGACCATCACCACAACCGCATAATTATGCACCACGGGCGGCCCTTCGGGGTCGCCTTTATTTTCAGTTATAAGGAGCAGAACAATGAGAAAACAGGTAACCCTGTGCGGCAAATCCTGCACACTCGAAAACAACGCCCTGCTGCCGAGGCGGTACCGCAACCAGTTCGGGCGCGATCTCATCGTCGATATGCAGGCGATGATGACCAACTACAAGAAGGACCCGAGCACGTTCAACACCGAAACGCTGGAAAACATCACGTGGCTGATGCTGAAGGAAGGCGGCGAGCAGGTCGGTGAAAACCCCGAAGAATGGCTCGCAGGCCTTGACGATGCGTTCGCCGTTTACGAGATCATCGGCGACGTGGTGGAACTGTGGGGCAAGGGACGCGAAACCACGTCACGCCCTAAAAAAAAATAAAACCAACGACAAGGCAAAGCAACGGCGCGCAGTTTATGCTTCGGTGCGCTGAACTCAACCTGACGGACGAGGCCTTGCGCGGAATGACGATGGGAATGGTATATGACCTGCTCGCTGAACGGGCGAACGACTTCGAGGAGTACCCGTACGAGGCGACACAGGAGGACATAGAAAGGATGTTCGGTTAGATGGCTGGAAAAATCAAAGGCATCACCATCGAGATCGGCGGCGACACCACAGGACTTGACAAGGCCCTAAAAGGTACCAATGCCGAGATAAAAAGAACACAAAGCGAACTCAAGGAAGTAAACAAGGCCCTTAAACTTGACCCGAGCAACACCGAACTCCTCGAGCAAAAGCAGAGAGCACTCGCGGACGCGGTAAACGCTACAAGCGAAAAGCTGGATATGCTCAAGACTGCGCAGCAGCAGGCGGCAGACCAGCTCGCACGCGGCGAGATCGGGCAGGAGCAGTACGACGCCCTGACGCGCGAAATCGTAAAGACCGAGGCCGAGTTAAAAAAGGCAACGGCAGAAGCCTCGAACTTTTCTGTCGGCCTTGAAAAAGCGAAAAACGCCCTGAACAAGGTCGGCAGCGCGGCGCAGACCGTAGCAGACAAAACGCGCGGCCTGTCAACGGCTGCCACGGGCCTGCTCGGTGCCGTAGGCGGTCTGGCCCTTAAATCGGCGGCAGCGGCAGACGAACTGAACACCCTGTCCAAACAGACGGGCATC
>JAEIGA010020073.1_pt1 | contig 10184 bp, 17 predicted proteins | sample 9270691 | NCBI WGS metagenome assembly JAEIGA01 (sample SAMN17057246, study PRJNA624740) | gut metagenome | biome: biome; isolation source: fecal sample | host: Bos grunniens | place: China: Xizang | collected 2019
TAAATAATTATGTTTTTCAACCTGGACCTCTTTCTCTTGGAGTAATATATGATTGTTTTGTTGTAATTAATGAGGCTAATTATATGCCTTCAGCTAATTTCTCAACTTTAAATAGTTTAATGGATGATAATGCTCAATTGTTATTACCTAATGGAAAAGTTATTAAGAGAGGTAAGAACTTTAGATTAATTCTAACTGTTAACCCTGGATATAGAGGGACAAGTATGTTTAATGAAGCTACATTAAATAGATTTGTTACTGCTTATTATGAACCTGTAACTAAGAAAGAAATAATAAACAGATTAAAAGTAGAATCTAATTATAAGAATGATAAAGTTCTTGATGTTATAGCAGAACAATTTGATAAGCTTCGTGATATTTATGATTCAAAGAATATGGAAACAGAAATAACATATAGAAATATAAATTATTTCTTAAGAATGTTATTGATGGCACCAGATGAATCTATGGAAGAACAATTTGATATAGCTTTTATTGATAGTACACATTTTGAAATTGATGATGTATCAGTAAAAGATTTAAAAGATATTAGAAAAGAAATGTTAAAAGATATCAAAGCTGTACTTGCTGAAGGAACTGAAGAAGTAACTGAATCATCATGGTCTTGTTCTCCACAAGTAGATATTGAGGATCTTACATCTCAAATTGGAGATGATGGATCATTCTTAGATATAAATGAGGAGGTATAATATGAAAGATATTCCTATAAGTAAATTTGTTAATGCAGCTTTATCTTTTAATAATTTAAATAAGATGTCTAACTTTGCTACTGCTAAAGTTGGTAAAGATGTTAGAGTTCTTTCAGTACCTGAACCTAATTGTTATAGTTATGACGATTGGTGGTCAGGTATGAATATAAAATTAGGTAGAACTTTTTATCAAGAAACTTTTAATGATAATAAAGATGTACCTGTAGTTGAAATGAAAGCTAAGTATCATAGAGTTGCATCTATATTATATGGTGCTTATTATCATGAATTATTCCATTTATTATATACACCATTTAGATATGCTCAAGAACAAACAAGAAATTGTCCATCATATTTTAAAGAGTTTGCTCATAGAGTATCTAATATTCTTGAGGATATAACTATAGAAGGTACAGGTTGTAATAGATATCCTACATCTGAACCTTTTATAAATTCTTTAGTTGCTTGCTTTAAAGAACCTATACAATTAGATGTTTGTTCTGAAGCAATTACTAAAGAACCTGACTCTCCATCTACTATGCTTGCTTATCTTCTATTATTTTGTAGGGATGTTGATATGACTCAATTCCCTGATTACAAAATATGGAATGATAACAAGGAGTTTATAGAGTGGGGAGTTTATAAATGTATCAATACCATTGATCCTTATCTTAGAACTCGTAGGCAATTAGCTTTTGCTTTAGAGTTATATAAGATATTAGATATGAAGGAGCCTTCTAAAGATAATGTAGAGCAACCTGATATATCTAAGATATCATCAGAATCTAATGGTATTCCTAATAAAGGTTCTGGTTCTTTAGGAAATAAAGTTACACAACCTATGAATAACTTAACTGATACAGCTAAGCAAGGACCTCAGCAATCTACAAAGCCTGAGGAAACTGATGAGGATATCAAACAACCAGAAGAACTTCAAGTTACTAAAGCTCAGCGTGGTGATGGTTCTGTTCCTTCTGAAGATTCTGGAGTTAATGCTGACTTAACTAAAGAAGGAATAACTATTATAGCCAATGATGATCCTGTATCTAGATACTCTCATTTTACAGATAAACTTAATAAGTATATGAAGACAACACAATATTTAGCTGAATATACTAATATAGTAAAAGAGTTTGACTTACAAATAAGACAAGTAGTAGCTATCATTCGTAAGATGAATGCTACTAATAATACTAGTTGGAATCATTATAAGATGAGTGGTAAATTTGATACTTCTACTTTCTATAAGAGAGGTAATTATAAAATTTTTAAAAAGAAGAATGCTCCAATGGAAGCAGCAGATTTAGTTTTTGAAATCTTAGTTGATAACTCTGGAAGTATGAGAGGTAAGAAAGCTAGATTAGCTGGTTATGCTTTGATCATTTTTTGTGAAGCATTAAACAGATTACATATACCTTTTAGTGTAGATGTATTCACTGAAGCTAATGCAGCTGTAACTATAAGTTTAAAAGATTATGAGGAAACTTATGAGTCAGTTAAAACTAACATGACTTTACTTACTGAGCAATTCAATTGCAATAAGTTATCAACTTGGTGTGGAAACATAGATGAAATTAATCTTCAATATGTTTCTCAAAAACTTATTGATAGAAAAGAAAAGGACAAAGTTATTATAGTTATATCTGACGGTGCTACTTGTGGAAGCTGGAAAGATTTAAAACAAACAGCTGAGAACATAGAGAACCGTGGTGTAACTATATTAGGTGTAGGTATCTTTGATGATAATGTAAAAGATATCTATAAGAATCATAAGATTCTAAAAACACAAGAAGATTTAGAAGAGCTTGGCTCTTTTCTAAATAAATATTTAATAGGAAAAATTTTTAAATAAGAAAAGGAGAAATTAATATGACAATTAAAGAAGTTAATGAAATGAGAATTAAAGGAATGAATACTTATGGAAAGGAAAAGTTATTTGATGCTTATGCAATAACTCATGCAACTAAGAAATCTCTTGCTGCTATAGAAAAAGAAATTACAGATGCATTAGAAAGTCAAATGACTGTAGGAGATCAAATGTCTTTAGAGTTAGGTGATACTACATATGCTGTATCTAAAGTAGAATTAGATGAAATAGATTTTGATTGTGATGAATCAGTCTTACATTCTGAATGTCTTAAAGCAGGACAAACTTTATACTTAAAGGCTGGTGTTAATACCACTGCTATTAAGAAGGATTATAAGAATGGTTCTTTACATCCAGATATTTCAAAGCATATAAAAATAAATAAACAAATAAAGATGAAATATCCTACACCTAAAGTAACAAAGAAGAAGGAGGAAGAGTAATATGAGAAATAAATTATATTACGCAATAATTGATTGGATAAGATATAACTATGGTTCTTCTGAAGCAGAGGAACCTTGTTATGATATAGAATCTTTAGTTGATATGATTCTAAAATTTATTGAAGGAGGTGAGAAATAATGATGTACAAATGCTGTGATTGTGGATTAGTCTTTGACAATCCTAAACAATACTCAGAAGATAGAACACCTTATGGTGGATATCCTGAGTCAGGATTTACAGAGCACTTCACTGGATGTCCTTCATGTGAAGGATCATATGATGAAGCTACTGAATGTGTTCGTTGCAACAATGAATACATTTCAATAGAGTCATCTTATCCATTCTGCAAAGGATGTCAAGATGATCTTGCTACTGTTCTAGCTGAAGTTATTACTAATAACTTTAGAGAGGATGAGTATGATTTCATCTATGATTATATGGATGGTAAATCATATGAAGATTTATTAAATAAAAAGAAAGGAGAATAATTATGTTAGAACATAATAAATTATTTCTTGATGCTTATGTAATGGTTAACAAATTCTTACAACAGAACCATGTTAACTATTACCCTACTAGTGTAGGTACTGGCTACAAGAAGTTATTTAACAGAGATTCATTTGCTTGTTTATCTTTTTATGATAACAACAATGAACAATATTATTTATATTTTAATGCTGCTTATGATCCTACTTTAAATCGTATGTTGTTTACTTCTATAGGTATTGTATCTAGACACAATTTAAATCTTAAATGTGCTAAGTATGAGATCAAACAACATATAGATTCTACAGAGGATGTGCAAACATTATTAGATTTATTGAAAGGTGTGGTATAATATGAATAAGAATAGTATAGAAAGAAATATATTAGGATGTGTGCTAATTGATTTCACTTTAGTTGATAAGTTTTTAGCACAGTTAAAAGAAACAGATTTTTCTGATATTAGACATAAATATATTTTCAAATTGTTTCAGAAACTTACTCAGACTAATGTAACAACTTTTGATTTTTCAGAAATTTTTTCTACTTATCCTAAAGCAGTAGAATTATGTGGAGGAATTCCTTATCTAGCTGAACTAGTTAGTGAATGTATTACTACTGTTAACTTTGATTCTAATTGTAAAGCATTAATTAAACAATCAACTATAGAAACTTTACAATCATTAAGCAAGAATGCTGAAGGATTATTCCGTGAAGACTTTGACAAAGGTATGGCATTCGTAGAATCAACAATGGAATCTTTAATTGATAGAGTACATAAGACTGAATCCGTTAATCTCTATCAATCATTTAAAGATGCTATGTCTGCATCAGATGTTAGCAACATAGATTTTAAATTTAAAACTCTGCATGATGTTATGGGATACCCTCATCCTGGTGAGCTTCTAATTATAGGAGCTCGTCCTGGTATGGGTAAGACAGCATTCGCACTAGCATGTTTATTTAATTATATATGCTGTGAGAAAAAGAAAGCAGTAATGTTTTCTCTTGAGATGTCTGGTACTGAGTTGTTTCAACGAATGATATCCAGCATCTCTGCTATCCCATTACAAGATATCAGAGCTGGTAATCTTACAGATAAGATGAAGAAATGTTTAGATGATAATGCTAAAGAGCTAGCATCTAATAAGTTTCTATCTTTATATGATAAGACTGTATCCAATATCCCTGCACTTAGAGCAGCTATTAGAAAGGAACAAAAGAAAGGTGATGTTGGATTAGTAATTGTAGATTACTTACAACTATTAAGTGGTACTGGTAATAACAATTACGAAAAGGTATCTGAAATATCTAGACAACTTAAACTTCTTGCAAGAGAATTTAATTGTTGTGTCGTAGCACTATCCCAACTTTCAAGAAAGGTTGAGGAGAGAAGTGATAAGCGTCCACAATTATCTGACCTTAGAGAATCTGGTGCTATCGAACAAGATGCAGACTATGTTATGTTCTTGTATCGTCATAATTATTATGCGAAGGATCCAAATGTGGACCCTAAGAAAGAACCTCTAAATGTAGAGGTTGCTAAGAACAGACATGGTAAGATAGGTACAGTACAACTAACCTTTGACCTAACAACAGGGAGGTTTGTTGTATAAAGGAGGAATAATTATGGAAAACTTTGAGCAAAATTGTGAAGACTTAAAGTACTTGGCTAGTGAAATAAGAGCAGTACTTGATAGATTTAGATCTGATATCCCTGAGGATTTACATAAAGTCTTATTGGATTTAGTCTATCATATTAAAACAATAACAAGAGAAATGGAGAATGAATATGAACGATTTAATGAAGCCAGGGACAATAGTTCTAGCGAACTATGCTGACTTTGATGGGAACAAAAGAGTAGGAATCTTTTGTATCCTATATGATGAACAATTAGATTCATCAAATAATTTTAAAGGAAATGTTGTAGCACTTAAAGTTACTACATCATATAATATGATTACTAGTTATTGCATTCCATTAACAGATGGACGCAATGATTTCTTAGACAAAGACTGTATGGTTCTTTGTTCTAAGGTACATACTTTAGAGAAAGATCAAATTTATAGACAGCTTGGTGTTATACATCCACATACTCTTCGTCAAGTTTATAAATGTTATCGAAGATTCGAAACAGAACTTGAAAGACAAATGGAGGATTATATATGATAAGTCCTCAAGAAAAACTATTGGCTATTGCTAAGGAATTAGAAGCTCGCTTTGGTTATTCTTGGTGGGCTTCTCCTAATAATTTATCAATATTATTTACAGATTTAGATGTCAGAGTTTCTTGGGATGAATCCCATAAATGGTTTGATATTAGACCTGATGCACAACCTTATAAATGGTTTAGAACTACTAAATATCCTTTAGGAGTTGTACAGTTTTTAATAATAAGAAGTTATGAGAGAGGTAGAGTAATATGAAATTAACTAATGAAATGAAATATTTAATAGCATTCTGTTATCAGGATGATAACGCTTTAAGATATGAATTTATTTTTGATAAGACAAATAATTATTTTGCAGTAAGATTTTTTATGAATGAATATAATTATTTATATGTGGAGTTTGATAAAACAACACCATATATAGTACATGTTAGAGAATGGGAAGTAGTTAAATCTCATTATCATCCTTCTGATAGATGTACTTATATGAATAAATATATGAAAAAATATAGAAATAATGATAAGACTTGTACATTAAAGATTCAAGAATTAACTAAAGTCTTAAATAAGATACCTAAACCACAAGGTTTTACTCATGATAGAGTATCTTATAGACCATGGCGAGATGTTCGCCGTGCATCAGGGAGGTATTAATTATGCCGAACTGGGTTTATAATAGAGTACATGGTAGTAAAGATATCATAGATAAATTACTTGATGAGAATAGGAAGGTAACATTTAAGAATGTTATACCTATTCCTAAAGAAATGATAGCTTTAGATACTTATGAAAACTTTGAGCAAAAAGAAATTGAAGCTTTAATAAGTTATGTTTTTGAGAAAGATAATTCTGGTATTAATACTTTATTATCTTATCCTAGATTTTCAAAGGAAACTTTTGAAACTTTAAAGGAAAAATTATTATCTACATACCCTTTATCACAATTAGATTTATGTGTTAAACTTAAACAACAATATGGTACCTTCTATTGGTACGATTGGAGATGTTCTAATTGGGGATGTAAATGGGATGCTAGTAATGATTTTACTCCTGATGGTGGCTATCCAGAAGGTGTAACTGAAATAGAATTCCAAACTCCTTGGGATTCTCCTGATCCTATAATAAGAAAACTTGTTGATGATTATCCTGATTTAGAATTTACTTGGCATGCTGATGAGGAAAGTTGTATGTTTTCTGTAGACTTTGTTGCTTGTGGAGATGGTACCTTTTTTGAAGAAAATGTTTTTCCAGAGTACTATACTCCCTACATACAAGAACCTGATGATTTAAATCATAATGGTATGAATGAATGTACTTCTCTTTCAGATGCATTGAATATTCTAAAAGAAGAATTAGGTGAGGCTAAATATAATGTAGAAGTTGAATCATTACCAGATTCTAAATGTAACATTGAACTTACTGTATACGATTGGGAAGTTAATGGTGGCAATGTACTATATAAACATGAATGGAAAGGATTAGATAAAGATGCCTAGAGAAATAATATATAAGTGTTGTATATGTCATAGGGTACTTGACCCTTATGATACAATAAGAATAATTAAACAACTGTATCATGTTACTTTGAATGGAGGTCATGCTAAAGTAAATCAACATGACTTCTGTCCTCGTTGTTATTCAAAGATAGATAACTGGATACAAAAACATAAGGAGGAAGATATTAATGTTGACTAAAGGAAAGTTTCTAGAACTGTTGAAGGCAGTGGATCCAGATCCCAACTTCTTAGTTCTGATAATTAAAGAGTGTTTCAAGAGGTTGCCTGATGCAGCCTCCTGGAAATTAGCTCATCAATTATATGTAAATTATTTTTGGGATAAACAAACTTATAAGCTTAAGAATAATTTATCTGGTGAGGAGATACTGTTTACTTCTTATGAAGAAGTTGTAATGTATCTTAATAAGCTTGGTTATAATGTAGGTTCAAATGAAGTACGAACTGCATTTCAAAGAAGATCAGAGTCATTCTGTAACCATACATTTTATAAGGACGAAAAGAAAGAGATTACTTATTTTGAGTAATCCCTTTTTTTATTAAACAATTAGTTCTTAAATATGAACAAGCTATTGAGCTTGCATTTTTTAATGCCTCATCTATAGAAGTATAACTATCTAGAATACCTGAGGCGTTCAGATTAACTATCTTATTTGTTCTGACATCCACCCCTAAATTTTTCGCAACTAATTCTGATGCACGGGGGATATTTTTTATCCCTGCGTTACTAAGAATTTGCTTCATAGGAACTTTTAATAATTTATTAATTCCTAAATGCTTCGTTCTTAGACCTACATTATATAAAGCTTTACCTCCACCCAGAACTACTCCGTTCTCGAAAGCTTTCTTAACAGCTCCGATTGCATCATCTAGTTTCAAGTGTAATGTTTTAAACTCAGTAACAGTTGGTACTCCAACTTTAATCTTAACGATTCCATTTGTTAAAGCTCCTAACCTTCTAGTATATAGAGCTTCATCTACACCAGTAAGCTTATATTTCTTTTTAAGTTTTTCTTTATAAACTTTTACTCTGGCATCTACCTCTTGTTTCTTATCTAGATTTATAAATATACTTTTATCTATTTCAATAGTAACCTTGTGTGCGAATCCACAGTATTCATATAAATAATCTCCTACTCCAGCACTGGCATCCTGAACAGTTCCACCAGTAACTGCAGCCACATCCATATAGATGTCATCCATCTTAGCTTCATTTACAAATATGAATTGATATTTAAAATTATTTTTAATTAACGCATCAATAAGTAAACGCAATGTATTTGGATTAAAGTTTGGATTCATCATGAATACGAATGGGTCAGTGATTCTATCATTTGGAATACTCTTGAAGAAGTTTCCTAATCCAACCTGAGTCATGATTCCTTCTTTAAGTAATACAATGTGACAGTTCTCTGCCTCCCACTTCTCTCCATCCTCACAAAGATTTCTCATAGCATCACTCATGAATCCACTGTCGATACTGAATCCATCAGTCTTCTCAATCTTAACTCCCATGTTTTCACGATCATGTTCAATGATAACATTCATGTCCTTACCACATTCACGGTAAGCATCTGCTACTATCTGACCTACCATAGGAATCTTAGTAGATATTGTAGCTACATCTTTAACATTGCGATCAGCTAACTGCATTCTTTCTTTTAATAATTCATCTCTCACCCATTTAACTTCTCTTTCTAATTGATCAGCTACTACCTGAGGGTGACGACCCTTTAGTATTTCATAGTAACCCCACTTATAAAATTCATTAGTCATAAGTATTGTAAGTGTAGTTCCATCCAGAGCTTCCTTCTCTGTAGTTGCAGCTGCTTCGATCATGTCTACTGCGATCATCTTATCAAGACCATCCATATGGATAGCTTGCTTAGCTACAGTAACACCATCATCTGTTAGTGTGCATTTACCGAAGTCATCATCCAGTGCAACAAGTAATCCTTTAGCTCCCATTGTAGGGACTACCATATCATTTACTGTCTGGAACACACGCTTCACTGTTCTGCGTGCTTCTAGGTTCTTCTTTAACTCTAGCATTTTCAATCAACATCCTTCCTTGGTTAAATATATTATTTATTCTAGGTATCCACTTACTTAATTTATCAATTAGTTCTTCATCATCATGATGAGTGTAACCTATTTCATATAAGAATGCATGACATATTTCATGTCTTAATGTCATATCAAAATATTCTGCATCAGTATATTCATCTGTAAAAATATTTATTTCTTTACTTAAGTAATCACAGAAACCATCTAATGGATTATCTTCATCTTTCTTTTGTCCATATCTTTCATCTCTAGCTTTAGCATATTCTTGTAGAGCTTTGAAATCTTTCCATAATCTTAGGGTATAGAAAGTTTCTAAGATTTTTATCTTACCTAGATTTGTCATCTTTCATTCTCCTCTTAGTTCTTTTATATTTATAGTTTGTCATGTCTTCTAGTTCATCAGTATCTATATCAAAGTAGTCAACAAACTCTCCTATTAATAATAGATTATCTGCTAGTTCTTCCATCAAGTGATATTTATATCCTTTTAAATATTGTTCTGCATATGAAGCAGGCATTCCATCCATTCTTCTGCATGCATATTGATAGTCTATTATGGCTTCTTGTAATTCTAAATTTTCTTCTGCGAATTTTCTTTGTTGATTACTTACTCCATAATGTTCTACGATTTCTTTCATTTAATTTCCTCCTAAGTATTTAATAAATAAAACATTAGCATCATTCCACGATCTACTTATATGTATCTTATGTACTTCACCATGGTATTTAAATTTACCTATAGCTTCGAATAGTTTTATCCCAAAACATTCTCCTTCTTTTATTACTTTGGTTATTTTAAAACTGCTGATGCATTGTTTGAAATCTTGTAGGTCCCCCTCAAATTTATAACTACCTTTACATATGATCTGTTGAATCATCAATAGCTAGAACATCTTGTGTATCAACCACAAGGAAGTTATCTCCATTA
>JAEIGA010020074.1_pt1 | contig 10183 bp, 9 predicted proteins | sample 9270691 | NCBI WGS metagenome assembly JAEIGA01 (sample SAMN17057246, study PRJNA624740) | gut metagenome | biome: biome; isolation source: fecal sample | host: Bos grunniens | place: China: Xizang | collected 2019
GATTCAAATCAACGGATTTTTGGCACAGATTAAATGCAACAAGGCAAATTAAATGCACATCATTACACTAGGTTGCATTTAACCTGCCCATAGTTGCATTTACTTTGTCCGGCGACCCTATGTTTTTGTGCGAAAGTTGTACGATTAAGTGAGTAAAATTTGAAAGATAAACTTTCGGGGTGGAGAAAGGATGTTCTACTAAGGAAGAAAGACAAGGAACGCAAGAGAAAGAAAAACGCATAAAGGAACACCCCCATGGGGCGTCGAGCGAAAAAAAATAACTTTCAACGTCACGCGGAGGGGACACTCCCCAATTGATATATCTCATATTATGCGAAAATGTATTACTTTTTCGATATTTTTGTATTTGCTTTTTTTTTAAATGTTAGATAAAATACTTCCATAGAAAGGAAATATTATGAAAAAACTGTTACTTCTCTCATTTGTAACCATAGCGGCATTGTGCACTATTGCTGCTGAACAAACACCCCCCAATAGACCGAATGCAAAAACCCCTCCGGTTCGCCCTGCTATTGCTGAGCGCATGCGCAACGGACGCCCAGCCTTTAGGCACAATTTTATCAATGGCAACAACAGGCAGATGTTTGCTCTCATAAGAGCCTGCAAGAACGATCCTTCTGACGCGAATCTGGCTGCTTTGCAAAAATTCCTTCGCGCTGAAAAGCAGAAGAAAGCAATACAAGACCAAAGAGCTAAAATGATTCGTGAAAAGGCCAATGCTTGCAAGTGTAATTGTAGCTGCAACAAGCCTCTCCCCGGCAAAGACGCTAAGAAGGCTTGTGTAAAGGCTCCCTGCAAGGACACCAGGAAGCCTTGCGCAAAAACGAAAGCACCTTGCAAGGCCGCCACGAAAAAGAACTCAAAATAATTATTTAAGTTAAAACTCAAGCATCTTCGGTCTAAAAACCGAAGATGTTCTTTTATTATACCCCCGCTTTTATGTCCATTCTTGCCATCGTTCTACTTGCAGTAGGGAGTTCTACAATTATTGGAGTGATTTTTGGGCTTCTTATTCGAAAAATCCCGCATCAAGCAAACGATACTATAATTGGTTTTGCCGGCGGCGTTATGCTTGCAGCCGCCATTATTGGGCTCCTCGCGCCGGCCGTAAACGGTGCTGACCTCACTGGAGCAATCTTATCAATCGCTGGAACTTTTATAGGAGCATATTTTATAAGTATCCTTGACCGCATTATCCCTCACCTTCATCGGCTTGCAGGCGTAAACTCAACAAATGATGTAAATTCAAACAGTAAAAACAAGATCCTGCTTTTTACCGCCGCCATTGCTATTCATAAAATACCTGAAGGATTGGCAACTGGTGTTAGCTTTGGAACTGAAAATATCGGCGATATACTCACTGTCGCAGGCTCAATATCTCTTCAAAATATTCCCGAAGCCATTATTCTCGTCGCTCCGCTCTTTGCTATCGGAGTAATGACGAAGCGCATTATATACATCTCTCTTTCAATTGCCGTAATAAGCATAATATCAGTACTTTGCGGCTATTTTCTCGTATCTATCTTTTCTTGTGTGCTTCCGTTACTTCTATCTTCCGCAGGAGGAGCAATGCTCTACATAATAAGCCACGAAATGATTCCCGAAACACATTCCCACGGCTACGAAAAACAGGCCACATTCGCCCTTATTGCTGGCCTTTTATTAGTACTCATCCTTCAAAAAGCCACGTCCTTGATAGCCAACTAAAAAGTATTCTTTTAAATAAGCTACAGCGACTTTAGAATTTTTACAGCAATAACAGTTACATCGTTTGTACCAAGCATCCAGCGACCATCTGGTTTTTGACTTGAAACTAACTTTATAGCTATTTCCGTAGCCGAAAGCGAATTAGTGCCAAAAATATCGGCATTACATCTAATACAAGCCTTCTCGGTACAGTTTGTCGACAGATGCTTTTGTTTGTTAAAATCTATCAAAGAAAACACAGCGTTAACGACATTGCTCGGAGCGCGCGATAGAGCATGATCAACCTCGTTGCGGATACTCGGCTCCAGCACGCTGTCGCTAACAAGCGGCTGCAAAGGTATAACTAACGCCAGCAAGCAGGACCACATATTACCTCCTTGCTGCCTCTAACGTATTCCAAAGCAGCATTGTAATTGTCATAGGGCCAACACCTCCCGGGACAGGTGTAATAGCGCTCGCAACCTTAGAGCAACTGTCAAAATCAGCATCACCTACAAGACGAAACCCCTTGGGCTTAGACCCATCAGGAATACGATTAACTCCTACATCAATCACTACAGCCCCGGGCTTTATCATATCCCCCGTAAGCGTATTGGGCCGGCCAGCAGCCACCACCACAATATCAGCGTGGCGAGTAAAACCTGCAATATCACGCGTACCTGTGTGGCAAAGCGTAACTGTAGCATTCGTTTCTTTGCGAGCGAGCAATAGCGCTACGGGCTTGCCGACAATATTAGAGCGTCCAATCACAACGGCGTGCTTGCCGTTAACATCCACACCCGAAAATTCAATCAACTTAATTATCCCATGTGGCGTACAAGGCAAAAAGCATTCTTCGCCAATTAACATCCTGCCCACATTTACGGGAGTAAATCCGTCAACATCTTTTTCAGGCGAAATTGCATCAATTACAGCCTTTGCTCTTATGTGCTTAGGAACCGGAAGCTGTACAAGAATACCGTGAATTGCACTATCGGCATTCAAGTTTTTTACGAGTTTAAGCAGTTCCTCTTCACTTGTACTTTCAGGGAGACGAATCTCGCGCGAATACATCCCGGCTTCTACGCAAGCCCTCTCCTTTGCTGTAACATAACTGACACTGGCAGCATCATTACCAACGAGAATGACGGCAAGACCAGGAATAATCCCACGCTGCACCTTGAGCTTTTGAACGCCTTCGGCAATCTCTGCCCTTAAATCGGCCGCAAGGACCTTGCCGTCAATTATCTTCATACCCACATCACCATATCTTATCAGTCGAATTTAACTGGTTGAATATGCCAAATCTTCTTAGCATACTCCAGCACGGCACGGTCAGACGAGAAACGACCTGAACGCGCAATATTAACAGCAGACATCGTGTTCCACATCTTTGTATTACGATATGCAACATCAACGCGCTCCTGAGCCTCGCAATAACTCTCAAGATCGCCAAGAAGCATATAATAATCATTATAGTCAAGAAGTGAGCGAAGAATCGGATCGAATAGACCTGGCTCAAGAAGCGAGAAAACATTTGAACGAATCATATCGAGAGCCGCCTTGATTTCATGATTCCTTCTGTATATCTCCTTTGAATTGTAAAATGCCCTAGCCTTTTCGACATCAGACGTACGCATACCAAAGAGGAACATATTTTCGTCGCCGACTTCTTGATTAATCTCAACGTTAGCTCCGTCATACGTACCAAGCGTAAGAGCGCCGTTCATCATAAACTTCATATTGCCAGTACCCGACGCCTCCATGCCAGCAAGCGAAATCTGCTCGGATACTTCCGCCGCCGGAATAATCTTCTCTGCAAGCGAAACGCGATAGTCGGGCAAGAACGCGACGGAAAGTTTGCCGCGTGTACGCGGATTGGAATTAACAACTCCGGCAACTCCATGTATAAGGCGAATAATAAGTTTGGCCATGTAATATCCAGGCGCAGCCTTTGCGGCGAAAATAAAGCTACGCGGAGCTGGATCATACTTAGAATCGTTGATAAGACGATTATAAAGAATAATAATATAAAGAACAAGAAGCAACTGGCGTTTATACTCATGAAGACGCTTGACTTGTACATCAAAGATAGAATCAGGATCAAGCGAAATCCCAAGATTGGCGTTCGTCCAATTTGAAAGCTGCACTTTGTTAACGCGTTTAATCTCCGCAAGAGACTCAAGAAAAGCTTTCTCGGACTTAAACTTCTCAAGTTCTTTAAGCCTATCAAGCTCTGTAATCCACTCTTCACCGATTCTTTCTGTAATAAGTTGAGCCAACAACGGATTAGCCTTGAGCAACCAGCGGCGCGGTGTAATTCCGTTCGTTACATTGTGGAATTTCTCAGGGAAGAGCTCATAGAAATCCTTAAAGAGAGAGTCCTTAAGAATTTGAGAATGAAGTTCCGCCACGCCGTTAACAGACGAGGTGGCAACAAGACACATATTTGCCATGCGCACATAACGCTCGCCCGATTCGTCAATGAGCGACATACGCTGCAAGCGCTTTACATCGCCAGGATAAAGCGCAGATATCTGCTGCAGGAAACGACCGTTAATTTCGTAGATAATCTGAAGATGACGAGGCAAAAGCCTTTCAAGCATTGAAACTGGCCACTTCTCAAGCGCCTCAGGAAGAATCGTGTGATTCGTATATCCCGTGCTGCGGCGCGTCAAATCCCACGCCTTGTCCCACGAAAGCCCCTCGTGATCAATAAGTATTCGCATCAATTCGGGAATAACCAACGACGGATGCGTTTCGTTAAGCTGAATGAACACTTTGTCGGGAAGAGCATCCCAGCCTTCATTGCGCTCTCTATAACGACGCAATATATCCTTCAACGAACATGCAACAAAGAAATATTGCTGCCTAAGGCGAAGCTCCTTGCCCGCCATTGTATTGTCATTAGGATAGAGCACCTTTGTGAGATTTTCTGCCAAAACCTTGCTTTCTACGGCTTCGACATATGAGCCCTTATTAAAATCGGCGAGATCAAACTCATCAACGGCCTTTGCAGACCAAAGGCGCAAGGTATTAACAGCATTCTTAATTCCGACAATCGGCAAGTCATACGGAACGCCTTGCACCTGCTCGGCAGGCACCCAGCGCCAATGCAAACTTCCACGCTCATTAACGCACTCGACATGACCACCGAAATGAACGTGTTGACCGTACTCAGGACGCTCCATTTCCCAAGGATAGCCGTCCTTCAGCCAACCATCCGGCTCTTCTACCTGACTTCCGCCAACAATCTTCTGGCGGAAAATTCCATAATCATAGCGCAAGCCATAACCAAGCCCAGCAAGATCAAGGGTAGACATTGAATCAAGATAGCACGCCGCCAATCGCCCTAGTCCGCCATTACCAAGACCAGCGTCAGTTTCATAATCGCGCAAATCGTTCCAATCAATGCCATACTCCTTTAGCGCCTCACAGCAAAGCTGATCGGCTTTTAAATTAATGACGTTGTTGCCAAGCAAACGCCCCATAAGAAACTCAAGCGACATATAATAAACGCGCTTAGTATTCTTATTCCTATAGTTTGCCTGTGTATTTATCCAGCGCTCAACAATACGATCTCTAACTGCGTTCGCAAATGCCGTATACTGATCTCGCGGAGTTGCACGGTCAATATCTTTTGCTAAAGAATACCTAATATGCCAAGCGAAGTCTTGCTTAAGCCCCTCAACAGTCATTTCAACTCTACGCTCGCCTTTTTTGCTACTTTTCTTTTCCATATATTTCCTGCCTACTTTTTATGGATGCTATCTATAAAATCTCACTTAAAAATATTCTTGAGAATCTTTCCGCTCTCTTTAACTGTATCGATAATTTCACTCGGATTGGCCAAGTCCGAAACCGTCTCAACTCCGTGCGAAATCTTCTCTCCGCCGTATATCGCCACACGCAAGGCCTGACCACAACCGACATTAGCCTTATCGGCTGCGGAACATATTGCATCAAGAATCGCTGCTGCTGCATCGGCATCGCTCGCGCCAGCACTGTTTTTTCCAATGTCCAACACTTCCACCTTGGGCAGCTTTGCTACTACAGGCCCCCACTGCACAATTGTGTCCTTGAGAATCACTTTATCTATAACCACCTTTGTGCCGCCCTCGGCCGCTTTTTCTTCACTAGCGCCTTCCATGGGCGCCTCTTCTGAAGAATCGGAAGCATTTTTAGAAATTTCGCGGATATTAGAAAATGTTAAATCTCCATACACCTTTAAATCAGAAATCGCTATTTCATTGATGCGTATGGTATCACTCAACATAGATGATGGCACGACCTTAACATCAAATGAAGAAAAACTCACAGCATTAGTTACTCCAGCAAACGATCCTGCTACTAAACCTGAACGAGCCGCCTTGGCAGTTTTTGAAACAATACTTGAAGCAATTGCCACAAGGTCGCCATCTTTACCGTCTAATGAATCCTCCGCAAAAAAGCTCTCAGGGTTTTGGAGCGACACATCTGCAATATTCAATCCGCCAGAATAAAGATTCAAATCAAACTTGCCAATCAAAAAACGCGTCCCTGTCAAATCAGAAACAATCTTCGGCGCAAATCTCTCAACAGCAGCTCCTATCCAAAACGGATGCAAAGCAACAGCAAAAACAACAAAAAGCAAGACGGATAAAACTACAAGTGAAGCAACCTTGATTACCTTCATACTTACCAACCTTACTTAATATCTTCAATCACGATTTTCGTGCGATACTTTGCACCTGGCGGCCCTACCTCAATATTACGCGGCGCCCAACGCTCGCCAAACTTTTTAAGGCTTGTGCAAAACAATTCACGCGTAACTTTGCCGTCCGTGAGTTCATGCGCCTGAAGCATCGCACCTGTACGCTTGTCAATCCAAATCCGAACAGATCGGGACCCCTTCTTCAGCAACACTACTCGGCAAATTATGCCTTGTGCCGTCTCAGACTCCTTCTCGGCATCAAACGAAATATCATCCCACCACAAATAATCTAAGGTCAAATCGCTCCAAGTGATGTCAGTATCCAAAAGACGCCCTTCTTTTTTGAAAGGAACACTAACCCCCTTATCGTCAAACATCTCAAAAACAGTATTCCCTCCGCGGCGTTTAAGATTGTAGCGATATGCTGCCACCTGTGTACCGCGGCGACTGCGACGATTGATATGTCCAGCTATCTCAACATCATCAGGGACCATTTTCCTACAGCTGACTATCATTTCGCGAGCAGTTGCCGTTTCAGAAAAAACAGGTTTTTCGACGAGTGCATCAACAACAGACGACTGCTGCCCAACTGCCGTTGAAGCAAAAAGAAACGTTGCAAGAATAAATGTCATTTAAGAAGTTTCTCCAGAGTTTCATCTACGGGGCCGCCATAATATTGGCGAGCATTATCGTAATACCTTTTAGCGTCGGGCTTACCTTCCTGCCCGCGTGTCTGAAGGATAAGTTTAGCTAAATTGTAATAGCCATAATATTTACGAGGGTTAGAACGTATAACTTGATGCAGAGTGTCTTCGGCCAACTTATACTCGCCTTTTGCCGCTTGTACTGCAGCCTTGAGATTAAGCGCGACGGCATCGTTTGGAGTCTCCGCAAGCAAATCCTCAATAGTCAGCATCGCCGCGGCATAATCCTTCTTCTTAAGATCTTCTGCCGCTAACATCAAACGCGACTTGCGATCTGTGCCTACCTTAAGCAAGGGCGCCTTTTCGCCTTTCTTTTCTACAGCAGGGCTGGGGCTTGCATTTTTAACGGCACTTTTCTGACTTACTTCAGCATCGACCTTCTCGGGAACTTTTTTTTCATCCTTTTTTACAGGTTTTTCCTCGGACTTTTCTTTCGAGCTTTTCTCACTCTTAGCAGCGCCAGACTTCAACTTAGCATATTTCTTTTCAAGTTCACTTGTATCGGTCACAGCTACAGCACGCGCGTTTGCAGACGCCTGCCCCAAATAAAGCGAATTTATTGCCGCTGAAACATAAGCCTTTTTATTTCTAACCGTCGCAAACTCAACAGTTGCCGCTCTTGCAGGATGATCACGCTCAAGTTTTTCAAGCTCAACTAAAGCCTCTTCGTAGTCCTTAATAGCCTCTTCAATTTGATTTTTTGCAGCCTTATCAGCAGCAGTATCAATCAGCACAGAGGCTTTCTCCATAAGCTCGGACATTCTTGGTGGCTTATCTTCTTTTTCCTCTTCGCCAAACGGCCAATACCAAGCGGCGAAGGCCCCTGTAAAAATATTGCAAAACAGCAAAAGTGCAAATAATTGTCTCATCATTGATTATTATACCATATCATTGTAAAAGTTCACCGTGAAAGTTTACGAAAGTGTAGTTATAAATTGTCAAAAACAATAAGAAAGGATATACGTACACAGTGAAGTCACAGTTTTGCATACACATCAAGCCTAAAAAACAGGCGAAACAATCGCGCGGAGAAGACCAAAGAGAGACTCCGGTATATTGAACTTATCAAGCGATGAGAATGCGAAACACTTCTTTCCGAGATGGTTGTGTAATGTTGCCAATGTGATAATGTTGCCAATTCCAATTGCCAATTTATAATGCTATCCACATTGAAAATTGGAAACTGATACTGGCAACACTGGATACTGGCAACATTCATCCCTCTCGAACTCATACTCCGAGAAGTGCCATCGGCACGGCAAAAAATCCTTCACCAAATGACAGGACATCTTCTCCGGAATAAAGAACTATTCCAGTAAAACGATTCTTTGACAGATTCTTAGAAAACCACTTCAGGTGCTTGAAATCATCCGAACAAACAGTACCTGACTTTACCTCTACTCCTAATAGTTCACCATTTGCAGCTTCCACGATAAAATCAATCTCGCGTTTGTCGCTATCGCGATAATGGGAAATGGAATATCCAATATCCAGATCCGCAAGGACTGCCAATTCATGATACACCCAAGTTTCTATCAGTTTACCGCAATCGTCGGCATCATAATACACTTGATCCTCGTCCCATCCAAGCAGATTCGCAATAAGACCTGAATCTCCTGCGAAATATTTTGACCGCTTGCCCATTTTCGCATAATCACTTCCAGTCCACGCGGGAACTTCATCAATTATATAGAGCGTTTTCAGCGCTGCTATATAGTTGCCTAGCGTCTCTTTTCCCAGTTGCGATACCGCACACAAATCTTTCAGCTCAAACAGCTTTGACGAATATGCCATAAGCCAATCAGCCGTCTTTTTCAAGGCATCGATTTTCCGAATTTCAGTAACATCCTGAATATCCTTTGTCAGCAAATCGCCAATGTATTCCACATACCACGATTTACGAGAGCGGATGGAAAAATTCAACGGCTCTGGATATCCTCCGCAAAATGCCTGGTGGATTATTTCGCGTTTCCCCAACTTATACGGACACGACGAAAAATCTCTCCTGAACGCCATTTTTAGGAAATCCCCCTTCCCGCCAAGAAGTTCACCCAGAGAAAGCGTCCGAAGCTGAACCCTCCCAAATCTGCCGGCAAGTGAATCCTTGACGGCCTTGACAAAGCGCAGATTAGAACTGCCGGTAATAAGATATTGTCCTGGCGTATTGTCGCGATCGATTTTTATCTTTATCGCATTGAGCAATTCCGGTGCTTTTTGAATTTCATCAATAACGAACGTGCTATCATCACTGCGCTCAACAAAACTGACCGGATCACTCTTTGCCGCAGACAAGTACTTGTCATCATCTAATGTAAAATGGCGCATCCCGCTTATAGAGACAAGTTGCGAAAGCGTTGTCTTTCCTGCCTGACGAGCACCAGTCAGATGAACACCTCTTCGCTCACTAAGAGCATCCTTCAGATTCTGCTCTTGCCATCTTTTAATCATAATCCGCATCCTTTCGCCGAAAATTATAACACAATATCAGATTAAAAGCCAATTAGCGTATAGATTAAAAGTCGATTAGAGGACAGATTAAAAGTAAAGTAGTTGGAGTTATGAGTCATTTTTAGAAGTCAGGAGTCAGGGGGTAGGGGGTAGTTCGAGTTCCGAGTTCGAGTGCGAGTGTGGGTTAAAAGATGAAAATTGAAAACTGATATTGGCACACTGGATACTGGCAACATTTCCCCATATCCTGCGCAAGAAAAGAACAAAAGGCTTTATTTAATGTTGCCAGTGTGATAATGTTGCCAATACCAATTGCCAATTTCATTTTAAATCCGAAACCATAAACTCCTCCTAATCTCCAAGCGGCGAAAGCAAGAACGCTAAACTTCCTTCCTCAAACTCGAACTTGAAACCACAACTTAAATTTTTACTTTCGTTGCTGGGAGATTAGGAGATAAGGAGATTTTGAGAATCCTCTCCAGAACTCCCAATCTCCACATCTCCAAGAAGCGAAAGCAATCTTACTTCATTCACACGCACATTCGCCGAATGCAACAGTAGTACAATGTGCGGCTCACGCGTTACCCCCTTAAACAGGCACGCCGCCCGTTTTCCCGAAATACAATCCACA
>JAEIGA010020075.1_pt1 | contig 10183 bp, 8 predicted proteins | sample 9270691 | NCBI WGS metagenome assembly JAEIGA01 (sample SAMN17057246, study PRJNA624740) | gut metagenome | biome: biome; isolation source: fecal sample | host: Bos grunniens | place: China: Xizang | collected 2019
AAACCGCATTGCACGGAATATGCTTCATGCTTTGCAGTATGAAGATAAACTCTCCCAATTGGGGATAGAGACCTTCTACGCCAAGGAGGAATATGGAAATACCCCTTCCGGGCGCTTCGCTCTCCGCATGATGATGTCAATGACTCAGTTCTATAGTGAAAACCTGTCAGAAGACATCAAGCGGGGAATGAGAGACAACGCCCAGAAGGGGAAGATAAACGGATCTATTGCTTTCGGTTACAAAAAAGGTCAGGACGGAAGATATGAGATAGACGAACAAAAAGCGGCAATCGTCCGGGAAATCTATCACCGTGTCCTTAACGGAGATAGCTTCGCAGAGATTGCCGCAGATCTGAATGAGAGGAATATTAAGACTCGTTACAAGGGCGCCTGGAACAGAGGGTCATTCCACCGCCTGTTGCGTAATACATTGTACTACGGCACTTACCATCATAGCGGATTCGTTATAGAGAACGCAGTCCCGCCCATCATCACGAAAGACCAGTTTGAGGAGATGCAAGAGTTCCTTGCGGAGAAGCACACGAGGGGAAAGAAGGGAAAGATGGACTACTGGCTGACAGGGAAACTCTTCTGCGGACATTGCAGCTCCCCAATGGTGGGGTCTTCCGCAACCTCGCACACCGGGGACAAGCATTATTACTATGTCTGCAAAGGCCGGCAGAAGAAGAACTGCACGAAGGAGAACGTGCGGAAGGATTACATTGAGTCAGAAGTTGTACGGATCACAAAGGAAGAGTTTCTGACGGACGAAGTGATTGAGTGGGTGGCCAAGTCCTTCCACGATCTCTACGATGATTTGAACGCAGACCGTCCATTGCTGGAAGCTCAGCTGAAGGATGCGGAGAAGGCGCTACAGAACCTTGTAAAGGCTTTAAGGGAAGGGTACAGTAAGACCCTGTCTGACGAAGTAAGAAGGCTTGAAGGCGAAGTAGATGCCCTTAAAAAGCAAATAGCCGCTTTGCCGGGAGAGATAACGGAAGACGAAGTGATGTTCTTCCTCATAGATTGGAGGAACGGAAACCTTACGGACGAAATCTACCAAAAAGGAATCATCAGCACCTTTGTGGAGAAGGTCATCCTGTGGGATGATTCCATTGAAATTGACTACTTCCCAACCGGGAAGGACGGAGTTCGTATAAAGTCAGACAGCGTCCACCACACGCTGACCATACGAACCTTTACCGTCACGGTGACCACGGCAAGCATATCCATTAAAGGCCAACTGCACAGAAATTAGCTGAAAAAGGAAAACTCCCCTCATGACGAGGGGAGTTTTTTCACAGTTTTGCGTCCATTTTGCGTTTTGTTCCGTCCAAAAAGACCACCGGAGTGGATTTAGCGGAGGGAGCATATTCCATCTGCTCCGCATATCCTCCGTAATCCATGTAGGCCGCAGTATTGATGAAAAGCCTCTCAACATAGGCCACGGAGTTATTCAGGGGAGAAGTTCTGTGGAAGCCCCGCTTGACCACCAAAGGTTCATGAGTATGGGAGTGGAAATAGACATCGGCATCTATCACCTCGCCCATGCTCACAAGACGGTTGGCCTTGCCACCGACCATCTTGCCTCCTCCAGATCCGTGATTGCAGAAGATCGTGTAAAGCACCTTGCGGTGGTGGTGGTCTTTACCTCCATCTCTGCCGAAGCGGAGGAAGATGAACATTGCACCGGGGGAATAGGGTACGCCCAACTGCTGCGCAATCAAAGCGGACATATCTATGCCATCGTTGCGGTATGTTCTGCGTTCGTGATTGCCGTCCGTCAAGCATACGATTTTGCCCTGTTCCGCAAGCTTGCCAAAAAGGTTTACCGCCTGTTTCAGCTGCTCCATAGGACGGACGCTCTCACTATACACATCACTTTTACCGTTCTTGACGGCGTTATTGCAGAGATCTCCGTTGAGAAGGACAATGCAGTTTTCGGTTTCTTCGCAATGCTTTATGCGCTCCTGAAGCAGTTTGCCGTCACAGGCGGGGTCACCCAGGTGGACATCAGCGAAGCAATGGACTTCACATTGCTTCCATTCGGTAGGTCGGTCAACTGTTATGCTCTGCATCCGTCACCTCCGGGAGACCGGCAATGCTCGTGAGGAGGGACAGGATTCCCGCCAGAAGGGAAACGCTTCCCACCTTGAGCCATGCGATGTCTTCCATTGCCGCACCCACCGCAATCATGGAGACTGCCGTCTGTGCGATGGTGCGGATTGCACGGATACCCGCAGCTTCAAACCACGCCTTTGTGAAGATTTTCTTCATGTTTGCCTCCTTTACACGTGGAACAGCATCTTGATGAGAACACCAATCATTGCTGTGCCGATTACCCCCACGCCCCATAGAATAGCTGACAGCTTGGTATTGATAACGGCGAATTCCGTATCTTTCTTTGCCATCCGCTCCTCAAGGTTTGTGACCCTCTCTTCCAGTTTCTCCAGATCCGTCATACGCCCAACAACCTCCTAAAGGATTCTTTACCCGCTATGCCATCAATCATGGATAGGCCGTGGTATCTTTGATACTCCTTTAGTGCTTTCTCGGTATCGTTGCCGAAATCTCCGTCTATGCCGTATCGTCCGCAGCTGAAGCCGTTGCCCTCCAACAGGATCTGTAGCGCTTCCACATCAGCGCCACGGTCTCCCTTGGACAGCTCACGCATGGCAATGGTGAAGCCGGTATCTTCCACCGGAGCGGATGTCCACCTGGGTCTGAAGGCGCCGATGATTTCTTTGGCGTCCCTCGTTACTCTTGCGACCTTGTCAGCGTAGTTGCCTTCAATGGCGATGTAACCCGCTCCAGTTCGTTCACCAGTATAAATTCCTGTGTGTTCAGAATCAGCGGGAACATTGTCATAGTCATAAAGGAAGACATCACCCTCACGGAAGTCCTTGGTGACGAACAGGCCGTTGTTGGCCGCCCACTTCATGAGGGCGGTGCATGATGCGGTCTTGTTGCCATTGTAGAAGAGGGAGGAAAGACCAGATTCCTTGAAGCACCACCAGACGAAGATGCAGCACCACGCTACACCGTTCCATCCGTAGGCCTGTCCGTACTTGGTCATGTTTGACCCGGGCGGGTCTTCCTTCTCTCCCAACTGGGAGACCGCAACGGAGACCAGTTTTTCAGCCTGTGTCATGCTTCGCCTCCGTGCATGAAGTATTCACTCCGGATCAGAGTGCCGGCGTTCGTGAGGATGACCGCCGCATGGACAGGGAGGGTAGAAACCGCCGCCGCCGCAAGGATGCTGTGCCACTTGGACTCTGCCTCGTTCAGCGTGTCATACTTATTTACGATGTTGCCGACCGTTCCGTTGTCGTATGTCTGAAGTTCAATAACGATGTACATACTTCCTCCTTACAAGTGGATGAATACGGTGCGAAGCTTCACGGAGGTGCTACCCAACCCCGTGCCGTCTGCCTTGAGAACACGCACCCATTGCCCGGTAGCACCGCCAGATCCGGTGATGCGCACGAACGTGTCAGAAGAGTTGACGGTGTGGATGGAAATAATCATGTAGGTGTCTCGCGGATAGTCCGTTGTGTACTGATAATAACCGCTACCGTCCGTGGTTATCGTCCGTTCATCAAGGATAATGGCGGGATGCCAATCCCACGATCCCCAGATGACCGTAGTGCCTCCTCCGCTCGTCTGCCCCTTGCGTCTATACAGGACTCCGTTGTAGTCCATGTACTCCTGAAGCAGATAATAGGCGGAGTCACCGGGATTCTTGGCATTTCCGTTGCCTATCCAAACACGAAGAGTGCCGGCAACAGAAGAGGGGCAATCTGCAATGGATTGGGCGGTGGCGTTGTCAAGAACTGCATATATTCCCGGCTCGGTGTAGGAGGAGAAGACGGAACTGGAGGGGATATTCTCCCTTGCCGCTCCCAGTCCAAACACTCTGCCTATCGCAGTCCAGTTTCCTATGTCCAACGCCTTGCGGAAGGACGGTGCAGTTCCTATGCCCAAAGCATCACCGTACTCATTGAAGTCAAGTGTTGCCGTGACGGTGGAAAGTGTGGTGGAGCGGGAAATGGTACTGAAATCATCCTGAAGGGAGATTTCAACATCATACGAAGTGCCGTTTGCCACCCCTGTGCTGATGTCTACGGCAGAGGAATCACCGCTCTGCGTGTAGGTGGACATGGGGATGGAGACCGTAGTCCAAGCGCCGGCACCAACCGCCTTATAACGGAACTTCAGCGTCTTGCTATTGTGGGCGTTGAGGGAAGTTACCGTTGCGGAATAGCTTACCTTAAAGTAGTTTCCGGTATCGTTGGCAGTTCCGTCAGAGTTGCACCGATGCACCGCAAAGGAGGAGATGGCGGGAGAGGAATACGCCAAGACCGTGATGGTGGTGCTTGCCGTTCCTGTGCGTCCTCTGGAATCCTTTACTGTGGTGCTGATGGTGTTGCTCCCGGAAGTAGTCAGCGCACCAGTAGTGAAGGACGCTGCAGAGTAGGTCACGCCGTTTGCCGTAGTGCTTCTTGAGACCGTGGTAGCTGAATACTGATTGCCATCCGTAACAGTTACCGCAGCTTTGGAGAATCCGGCCACATATCCTTCATATGTGGAGGCGTACCCCATTGCGTCAGAGACGGACAGGGAAGGGGACGGTTTTACTGCTGCCGGCACGGACAATGTAATGGTAATGGAAGTAGATCCAATTGCCGTGTCTCCGTTGAATGTAGTGCAAGTCAAAGTGCAACTTGCACTTGTGGCATTCGGCAGACCGTTCATGAACGAATTCTGCGGAGTCCACGAAATGGACAGGGAGGAAGATTTGGTAACGATGTTCTGCGTAGCACCGGCACAGGTGGCGGTTATCGTGTGCTTGTAGGAAGAGTTATACCGGGTGACCGTTATGGTCTGATTTGTGCCAAAAGTGCCGTTTCCTGTGCTGATGATAGTGAGTGAAGCTTTAGCGGAGAGGACGATGGCCACCGCTCCGCTCACGTTGTGCGTAGCGCCGCTATTAACGCTTGAGCCGTTAAGGGTATGCGTATCTATCGCATAACCTGTTGAGACGCTATAGGTGAGTTTCAGCTGCTCTCCCGTGTAGATCGTAGCGCCGTTGGAAAGGTTGCCGCTTCTCCCATAAGGGGAACTGTTGATGCTAACTGTGCCGGTGACATTAGCGCCAACGGAGAGGGACAGGGTGTAGCTTGCGGCTGCGGTGTAGGTCACCGTCAGCGGGTAGGTGGACGCATTCCACACACGGATAGAGGTGAAGCAGTTGTAGGAGGTACTGCGGTTCGTCCACAGGTAAAGGACATAATTGGTGTTGGCCTTCAGCTGCTTCGTGACATTCAGAGTTGTTCTGAAATACTGGCCGGACTCTGCCGTGAATGTTCCGTCTCCCGCCGTGGAGGAATTGGCGTTGATGTAGGTGGGCGATTCGCCCTCGGTGATTTTGTACTTGAGGTCTCTGTAACCGCCTTCAGAATTCCATGCGATCCAAGAGAAGGAAACGGAGGAAGCGGGTGCGGAGACTTGGAACTTTATGGCCGTGACCCAGTTCTGGGAGTTGTAACCGTAACCCGCAATGGCAGTCCATGCGTCCGTAGATAGCGCAGTCCAGTCTTTGTAGGTATCACCGTCACGGTAGTCCTTGACATAGATGTTTGTTGCGTTTGCCATAAATCACCCCACGAAAACAAGCTGAAGGTGCCCGTTGCTTCTGGAGATCCATTTATACGGATGCATGGACAGGGAGCCGGTGGTAGGAATCGTCAGGTTTTCCGTGACCGTACCGCCGTTACCGAAGGTGTCCATGACCGTGTTGCCGTTCATGACCTTGATGTCCTGTGAAGTAATCGTCAGAGTAAAAGCGGGGTCATCCGGGTCAGCCTGTGACCCTTTGAAGGTGACGCTGCCATCAGGGTTAATAATGATGTGTGCCTTCAATGCGTCCAGATCGTCCTGAACATCCTGTGCCGCTTCCGTTCCCGCCTGTGCCGCTCCGTTGATAAGGACGGTCATGTTTTCGCCGTTCAACTTCAGCTCGTTGACATCCATGTTGAGGATGCCTTCATCCAAGTTGAGGTAGAAGGTAGTGCCGTCTGCGCTCTGGATCTCCCCGGAAGTCAACCTTGCGGCAGTCACGAAGTCGGCAAGCAATCCGTCCTCCAGGGTGGCGCCCATGCTCCATGTCACGCCACCGTCAGAAGAAGCTGCCCACCCTTCGTAATTGAAGCGCCAGATCTTCACGGCGGTTGCGGGGTCTGCGGAATCAGATATGACCAGTTCGTCCGGGCTTCCGTCATTGTTGGTGTCAAGGATTCGCACAAAACCGTCTTTAGCGCCCATGAGGCCTCTTGCCAAAGCGGACGCAATGGTCTGCACGTGGGAAGAGGAAGGTTTGTCTTCTGCGTCCTTCTGCGTCACCGCAATGGTCTGCGCTAAATTAGCCTTCACAGACCCAAGGGTAACGGAATCGTACCTTGACAGGAGGGGAAGCCATTTGACGGTAACAACTCTTGCGGAGGCGGTGACATTGAACCTGGGGAACTTCACATGGACGGTGTCTCCCAAGACCACCCTTGTCAGGATGGTGGTGTTTCGGTATTCCTCGCTCTGCTCCAACATGGCAAAGGAGATAGTCCACGATACTTTAGGCACTCCAATGTCATTGTCATTGATGTAGGCCGTTGCCCTCGTCCGCAGCTCCGCTTCCGTGGGTGCGGTCTCAAACTCTTCAGACAGGTCAAGGGAAAGAATCCTTGTGAAGTCATAGACCCCGCTTGCGTCCACCACCTGTTCCGGGAGGGTGACTACGGTGTCTTCGTCCGTCCAGTAGGGATAAACGCCTGTGTAGACATTGGCGTTGTTCTCATCCTGTTGGAAGGAAGTAAGATTCTTGCCGTAGGCAATCGTTACGCCCCTGTCAGACCCTCTGCGGGTGTGGAGGTATACTTCCATGCCGTTGAACTCAAATTCCCCGCCGTAGGTGTCAAGGATAGACCCTTGCACACCGGAGAGGATGCCCCAGATGGAGGAAGGAGTCCGCAAGATGAAGGGAGAAGCTACGGTCTTGTCCGTGTCAAAAGTGAAGGGACAGTTTCCGTAGGCGTTGCCACCCAACCCAATCAATGCGTCTCTGCAACTGTCTGCCGTGAAGGGTGCGTCCACGATTCCGTCCAGATCGTAGGCAATGTGTCTTGCGTACACTTGGACAATTCCGTTGAGGGGTTTGCTGATGCGGTAGATCCTGAAAGGCTGTTCATCAGAGACAGGGTCAACGCTTGCCACGATGATGTTTCGCAGCTGAATGTCTCCGTAGCGCATCCCGGTGATGGGGTAACCCATTTGCAGTTCATAAGCGCCGTTAAGGGTTTGCGTCACATAGCAAGAAACGGCATCAGAGATAACTCCGATGCCGTTAGTTGTGAACTCTGAAGCAGTAGATTCAAATAGTTTCATATCCTCCACCACCTCGGCGTGATGCTTACTGCCGTTATGCCGCCTGTCCACGAAATACCGTTAGATCCGGGAGCAAGTTTGGGAAACTCCCCGGTCATGTAGTTATTCATGGGGTCAAGGCCGTAGTAGGCATCCTGTAGATCGCAGTCAAGGACTATGCCCCCGTCAAGGTCTTCAAAGGTGACCGTAGTGCTTCCTACGGTCAGCTCTCCGTTGCCGGTGCCGGTGACGGATATGATTGGAAGGGCAGTAAAGTCTGTGGGGTTTGTAATCGCCCCGTTGTTGGTGGCCGCTACCGCAGACTCCCCGGTTTTCAGATAACGCTGCGGTTTGCAGTTAAACTTGATGGTAAACTCTGCGTGTTGATTCCATGCGGTGGTATCAAAGTTTATAGTCCCGGAGAAAATAGCCAAACGGAACTCATCTGTGTGGTAATCGTCTTCCAGACGGGCGTAGGTGGTGGGTGTCATCAACCACGCCCTAATATCTGCCGCAGATGTTGCCATGTTGGAGATAACAAATGCGGGATATGAAACGGTGATGTTGTTGAATCTCCCGTTGTCATAGAGCAGAGTGCCGTTGCGTCCGGGAATCGTGAAGGAGGTCATATCTCTGGAAGGTGCGTCATAAGACCCTTCCCCGCTGATTGCTACGCCCTTGTCAAGGGAATTAATGGAGTTGAAGGTTAGGTTTCTCATAGCGCCGCTCCTTCCCGGTCAACCGCCGCTTGAATTTCATCCATGACCGCCTCGGCAATTGCCTGTACATCCTGTCCGGGTGCGGTGTTCACGGTCACGGAGATCCCGCCCACATTGTGTGTGGTATTCGTGACATTGGAAGTGTTCTGCACAGGAATGATGGACTGCGCAACCTCTGTGGACTTGTCCTCTACATCTTCCTGCCCCTTCTGAAGACCCACAACAAGACCTTCATCCCAGAACTTGCCGATTCCCTCGGCAACCTTGGACGGAGATGCGATTCTCAACTCTTCCTTCGCCGTGCGTGTGATGGACGCCGCCGCAGACTTGACCTGCTGTGTCACGGTAGGCATTCGGTTGAGGATGCCTCGTTTGATGCCGTCCGCAAAGCTTGTGCCGATATTTTCACCCTCTCCAGACATCACCGAAGCAATCCCGGAAACGGCAGAATCATATGCGGCAGCATATTCCTTGACTTTGTCCTGTCCTGTCTGAACTGCGTTTGTGAGGTTGTTTACCTCGGTCTGCGCTCCGTATAGGGTGTCTTCTGCACGTGTTAGGGCAAGTTCCGCTTCGTTCAGCTCGTCTGCCCACATTGCCATCAATTCCGGGTCAGTAGCGTTATTTAGGGCATTCCGTGCCTGTTCCACCCGGAAGGTAGCGGCCGCATGGGCTTCAGTTGCTTCAGCAAGTCTCTGCTCCGCTTCTTTCAGCTTTACTTGGTTTTCCCATACCTCAACCTGTGCGGATGCCATTGCTTCAAGAATGCCGTTGTACTTGGCTTGCAAGGCTTGTTGGATTGCCGCATCACGTAGTGCTTTGGTCTGTGCTTGGATGTTGTAAATATTGTCGGCCAGCTTCCCGGTATTATCATCAATCTGGAGGTTTAGATCCGGGTAAAGACCATTCAACGCTTCAACCGCTTTAGCGTATTCCCATTGTTCCTTTGCGGTAAGGTTACCCTGTTTTTCAAGTTCCTCTAACCGTTTAAGGTAGGGCTGTGCTTTTGCGTAAGTGGTGTCTATGTCCTTGGCCTGTGCTTCGTATGCCCTGTTTGCGTTGTCTATTGCCTTGCCAAGATTGTCAGCGGCCTTTGTTAGGTCTTCTGCCGTTGTCCTGCCGTCCTTCCCGGTCTTTGCAAAGGTAACGATAGCAGCAGTAAGTGCCGCAACGCTCACCGCAACCGCCGCATAGGGGTTTGCCATCATCAGCGCATTAAGGGAGGACAGGATAGGCATCAGCGTGGAGATTGCCCCGCTGATTTTGCTGATAAGGGAGAGCACGGGGGAGATGCCGGCAACAACGGCTGCAATGGTAGCAATCGTTTTCAATTGCTCTGAATCAAGGGAAGCAAACTTCTCCGCAAGGGCGCCCACGCCATTGGCGGCCTCCTCAATGAGGGGAAGGAAAGCTTCTATGACTTTAGCGCCGTTCTGGGCAAGTACGCCCTTCATCTGCCCCTTAAGCTCGTCCAGACGGTCATTGACCTTGTTCAATCCGTCAAGGGTGTCCTGTGACAGGATAAGACCCATGCGCTTGGCATCTTCACCGTAACGCTTCAGCGCAGCTCCTCCGTCATCAATGATGCCGGCAAGGGAATCGGCACTCTTGCCGAAGAGCTGCATAGCAAGGACATCCCGCTCCGTTTCGTCAGAGACATTGCCAAGCGCCGCAATGACATCGTAGAAGACATCCGTGGAATTCCTCAGCTGTCCGTTTGCGCTCCTCACGGAAACGCCCAACTGGGCAAAGGCCGCTTGCGTGTCCTTAGAGGAGGATGCCATGCCCCGCTTCAGCCTTGCCGCCGCAGAGGTCATGTCATCAAGGGAGACATCCACAAGGTCAGCGGCGTAACTCATCTGCTGAAGTTCTTCCGTGGAGAACCCGGTCTGCTTCGCCATCGTGTTGAGGTCATCAGCAGACTTTACTGCGTTTAGCGCAATTCCTCCAAGCGCAACAACGGCACCCGCCGCAGCTGCGGAAAGTCCCTTGGTTTTTTCCGCAAGGTTACCTGTTTTATCAGAGATTTCTTGCGCTACCGCACCCAC
>JAEIGA010020076.1_pt1 | contig 10183 bp, 10 predicted proteins | sample 9270691 | NCBI WGS metagenome assembly JAEIGA01 (sample SAMN17057246, study PRJNA624740) | gut metagenome | biome: biome; isolation source: fecal sample | host: Bos grunniens | place: China: Xizang | collected 2019
GTACAGTCACATGCCGGTAAGCTGATCTTCGGTACGCTTGCGGGCAGATATATCGTCTGCATGTCCGGACGCTTTCACAGCTATGAAGGATATGATTTTGAGCAGCTCGTCATCCCGATCCGTGTCCTGAAGCTGCTTGGCGTCAAGGCAGTCATACTGACCAACGCTGCAGGCGGCGTCAATACGGGTTACAAGGCGGGTGACATCATGATCATCAAAGACCATATCAAGCTGAACGGAAACAGCCCTCTGAGAGGTCCCAATGTTGAAGAGTTCGGTCCGCGTTTCTTTGATGTGTCAAATATGTATACGCCTGAACTCCGTGAACTGGCAAAAGTATGCGGGACAGGTTCAGGACTGACACTGCATGAAGGCGTCTATATGTTCATGCCCGGGCCGCAGTTTGAAACGCCTGCCGAGATACGGGCAATCAGGATCCTGGGCGGGGACGCTGTGGGAATGTCAACGGTAACGGAAGCACTGACAGCCGCCCACTGCAGTATGAAGGTGCTTGCCTTCAGCGTCATCACCAACATGGCAGCCGGTGTTCTCGATAGGCCGCTGACGACTGAGGAGGTCGATGATACCGCAGGTTCGGTTGCGGAAAAATTCTCCGCATATATTGAAAAGGTCATCGGAAAGATGACGCTGTGAACTGAAGATAACTTCGGAAGGTACTGCCCTGCCGGCAGTACCTTTTCATGTTGTCAGTACGCTGTTACTTTTCAAAATAACCGGCAAGATCATACGGTGAATAAATCCCTTTATCCGTAACGATGCCGCTGATCAGTTCAGGCGGTGTTACGTCAAAAGCAGGATAATATCCTTTGATGCCGTCCAGTACGTGTTTGTGTCCCATGGATTCCAGCACCAGTTCCGGGTCACGCAGTTCGATCTTTACATTTTCCATTGTGGGATGTCCAGTATCCGGTGTACCCGTCGTAAAGTACGGAATGCCATAATATTTTGCCGCAAGGGCGATCTGCAGTGTGCCGATCTTGTTCACCACATGTCCGTCCATCGTGATGACATCGGCTGCGGATGTAAATATGTCTACATGCTTTTCACGCATGACATATGCCGGCATATTGTCGGTGATGACAGTCGTATCGAATCCCATATCAAACGCGGTGCTCGCTGTCAGTCTGGCTCCCTGATAATAAGGCCGGGTCTCCGGGCAGATCATTCTGATCTCATTTCCCCTTCTGCGGCATTCCCTGAGCAGTGTGCCGATGATCGTTTCGGCAAAGCACTGTGTCATGACAGTGCCGTTCTGCGGGATCTGATCAGCCAGGTATTGCGCGACACGGTCATATTTTTCGTAATTCTCATTCAGCCGGCAGACTGCTTCTTCAAACAGTTTGTCCGGCATGTCGCGGCGGGCTGTACCCAGTGCAAGTTCCTGCTCCAGCCGCCTGAGCGATCTCTGTGTCACGGCTTCCATTTTTTTCACTGTCGTCGGTCTGGCGTGTGACAGCGTATAGGCAGCCTGTTTCATATAGGGCATGTATTCTGCGTCATCGAGGTCCATTGCTTCATAAGCAGCCAGTGCCATGCCCATCATCGCCGCAGTATAAGGACCGCCGCTCTGGGTCACCATGTCTGCGATCGCCTGTGCTGTTTCTTCATGTTTTGTGCAGACAGCATATTTGATTTCTACCGGGTAGATCCTGCGGTCAAGAATCCGCACAGTACCGTTTTCATACCAAGCAATATTCTCGTATTTCAGGATAAATCCCATGCCTTCATCAGCTCTGTACATATTTCCTCTCACTGTTTCTTCATTGCCTGTATATCTTCTTCACTGATCAGCACGACCGGAAATCCGCTGGCAAGCGCGTGACTGTAGATCCGTGCGGCATCCTCTGTGTATGTCGCACGGATATGTGCCTGCGGCAATGATCCGCCGACTGCGCAGACACCATGATTTGCCATCAGGCAGGCATTGCGTCCATCCTTCATCATGGCTTCTACGGCATACCTGCCTACCTCAGCCGTTCCGGGAAGCGCGAACTGCGCGAGCGGTACATCCCCTCCCAGAAACGGTACCATTTCGATCAGGATCACCGGGATCCCTCTATGATTGACCGCCAGGGCTGTGGCATATGGTGAATGGGTATGCACAACAGCATTGACGTTTTTCATGGACCTGTAGATCTCCGCATGAAGACACCATTCACTGGACGGTCTGTGTTCTCCATCAATAATGGTTCCATCAGGTCTGATGACCATGATATCCTCCGGCTTCATCAGGTCATACGGATAGGAACCGGGCGTGATATAGATCAGATCTGCATCCCGGTCATAACAGCTCAGATTCCCGCTGGTGCCGGCAAACAGTTTTTCCTTCCAGCATGCCAGTGTTTCCGCAAAGACAGCTTCTTTATATTCCTGTCTGATCATTTCATTCCTCCAATACTGCTGTTTATGACTGCTTTGCCGGCTGTGTATGCTTCCTGAGCCAGGGCAGGAAATGTTCACGGTACAGGAACATCACGATCGCCATGGCCGGTACCGCAAGCAGGATGCCTCCCGCACCGTAGATCTTTCCCAGGATGATCGTGGAGATCAGCGTAAGGACCGCCGGGATGCCCAGTGTGTTGCCGAACATCTTCGGCTTGATGAAATATCCGTCGATCGTCTGCAGTACGATGGTCAGGATCAGGAAATACAGCACGTACATCGGATCGTCAAATACCAGGATCACCGAACCGATCACCGCACCTATGATCGGTCCGAATGTCGGCAGCAGGTTCGTCACGCCGACAACGACCGATACCAGGGAAATATACGGCATTCCCAGCAGCATCATTACAACAGCATTGATAACACCGACGATCAGTCCGTCCAGGAGGTTGCAGCCGATATAAGAGATCAGGATCTCATGGCAGCGCAGCAGGAAGGCATTGTGCTTCTCATAGTTTTCCCGTGTGAGATAAGCCTGCCTGAATTCGGCAACGCTTCCCAGGATCCGTTTCTTGTCAAGCAGCAGGTACATTGCAATGATCAGACCGATCACGATATTGACGATCGTATTGCCGATGTTGATCGTCGTATTGACGATCTGGGCAGCGTTGTCCTTGATATAATTGACGATCACATCGACACCCTGATCAAGATACCCTGTCAGCATCGTCAGATCCAGATGGAGACCCATTCCGAGTTTGTTCAGGCTGCTGATCAGGTTATCGATAGCTGACTCATCGGACATCACTGACACAAGTGAACTGACACTGCTGACAACAGCCGGGATGATGATCCCGAACGCGCCGATGATGATCAGCAGAACCAGTATAAATGCCGAAGCAACACTCAGCATCCTTGCCCTTTTTTCAGGTATTGTACTGTATACTTTCTGTTCAAAGAACCTGACTGCCGGTTCCAGCAGATAGGCCATGATGATACCGGCCAGTACAGGCTCGAATATCTTGATCACTCCCGACATCCATGAAAAGATCGCATTGAAATGCGTCAGAAGCATATACAGCAAAACCCCGCCGCAGACCGCGGCCAGATTTGCAAACCATCTTTTTTCCAGCAGTTCCTTTATCCGGTTCATAAAAACGGACTCCTTTATCTGTCAGTATAGCACGCAATATACAGGCACTGAGACCGCAAAAGTGAATGCAGCCTGATATGTACCGGGTCACTCCCGGAACAGGTGCAGGTACTCCCCGTAGCCCTGTTCCTCCAGTTCTTCATAAGGGATAAACCGGAGTGAAGCGGAATTGATACAGTAGCGCAGGCCTCCGTATTCTGCCGGTCCGTCATTGAATACATGACCGAGATGCGAACCTGATCCGGTGCTTCTGACTTCTGTCCTGATCATTCCGTAGCTGAGATCCCTGCGCTTTGCTACAGCATCTTCCCTGACCGGCCTGGCAAAAGCGGGCCAGCCGCAGCCGGAGTTATATTTGTCCATTGAAGTAAACAGGGGTTCCCCGCTGACGATATCGACATACAGGCCTTTTTCAAAGAAATCATCGTATGCTCCGGTAAACGGGTATTCCGTTGCACTGTTCTGCGTCACTTCATAGGAAAGATCGCCGATGCGTTTTCTCAGTTCCTGCTCTGTTTCCTGATTCTGTTTCTGCCGGCTGTTCATATCATGCCTCCTGTTCCCGTTCCGGTCCGGAAACTGTTTCATGCTCGATTTTATCCAGCGTATCCTTCAGGACTTCCTGTCTCAGCTCTTTCAGCCATTGGGAAAATGCGACCGTATCGAACGCGTATGTTTTGTTCAGTTCGTATTCGTTCTCTGACCATGTGCTGATCGGTGACTCATTATGCTGGATCAGTGCTTCCAGCTTATCCAGCGCTTTATAGATCTTTGCCTCAGGCGTCTGCTGTGCTTCCATTTCCGCATACAGATCAGCCATGCGCACGGATACCTCTTCAGGGAGTGAAGCCACCCAGTCATTCAGAAGTTCATCCTCCGTTCTGCGGTCTGCGGCTGTTTTCAGGAAGGTCGGGATGTCGCCTGTAAAGCATTCTCCCAGATCATGGATCAGGCACATCCTGATCACTTTATTGGTATCGGCTTCGGGAAACACATCCTCCAGCAGGAATGCCATCAGGGATATGCGCCAGCTGTGTTCGGCTACGCTTTCCCTTCTTCCGTTTGTTGTCGTGCAGTGGCGCTCTGCGTCCTTCAGACGTTCTGCCACGTGCAGTATATCGAGAAACTCCCTCTGATCCATATTCCGCTCCTCCTGATCTGGTATGCCTTCATTGCATTAATCGTATCACAACAAAAGCGGGATCACTCCCGCCTTTGCGTCAGTTTCCGTACAGTACTTTCGCCAGTTCGGAATCTTTGTCCAGTATGATCGTTTTGTTGTCTCCGTGCATGGATTCCTTCAATGCGTCCAGTGATCTGGCATATTCATAGAATTCTGCCTTCTCAGGTGTATTGTAAGCATCCTGCAGGATCTTCATGTATTCCTCTTCGCCTTCCGCCCTGAGGATCGCTGCCTGTCTCTGTGCTTCCGCTTTCAGGACAGTGACTTCTCTGTCGGTCTTGTTGCGGATTTTCTGTGCTTCCGACGCGCCGCTTGCGGTATAGCTGGCGGCGATGTTGTTGCGTTCGGAGATCATGCGTTCGTAGACTGCTGATTCATTATCGCTTGGCAGCCCGAGGATCTTGATCTGGGATGTGACGATCTCGATACCGTACTGTCCGATATCGGAATTGGCTTCCTTGGTGATCATGGCTGTCATCCGTTCGCCTGTAGCAGCGATGATGTCATCCTGGTTCATTGAGGAGATCGTATTTTTCAGCGCATTGTATACAGCAGCTTCGATGCGTTCTTCAGCACGGTTTGCCGAAGCATTCAGCGTTCTGATATACGCCTGCGGATCGGTGACTCTCCAGAGGACGAAGTTGTCAGCGATCATGGATTTCTTGTCGCGTGTAATGACATCCGATGCCGGAATGTCATACAGGATCGTTCTTGCAGAGATGATCTCTGTCGTCTGCAGGAACGGGATGCGGAACTTCATGCCGGGTGTATCTTCGATCCTGACGATCCTTCCGAGCTGTCTGATAACAGCGTATTCATTCAGTTCGACCGTATAGGCTGAAGCTGACGCGATCAGCAGTACTGCCAGGACCGCGATATATTTCAATGCTTTTTTCATATTGACTAATTACCTCCTTCCGCGCTGAAGCTTTCCAGCGGCATCAGTGTCTGTGTATTGCCGTCTGTCACGATGATCTTGAGGTCAGGAAGCACTTCTTCCATCGTCTCATAGAACATTCTCTTCTTTGTGATCAGCGGGAACTTCTGGTATTCCTCATACATTTTGACGAATCTGGCTGCCTGGCCTTCCGCTTCGGCAATTCTTGCGGCTTTGTCGGCCTCGGCTGCCTGTATGATGCGGTCTGCCTCTGCTTCCGCATACGGGATCTGTTCATTCCTGTAGCGGTTGGCGTCATTGACAGCTGTTTCTTTGCCCTGTCTGGCTGTTTCAACAGCTTTGAACGCCTGTGCTACTTCACGTGTCGGAGGCTCGGAATCCTGCACGGAGACATTCACGATCTGCATGCCGATCTGCTTGTCAGACAGTTCTTTTGCGAGCATTTCCCTGATCTCCTGCTGGATCTGGCCTTTGCCGGTCGTCATAACTTCATCGACCGGATAGTCAGTGACAGTCGCTCTGATGCAGGACAATGCTTCGTTTGCAAGGATCAGTTCCGGGTTATTTGTATTGAACAGATAAGCAATGGGATCGCTGACCTTGTATTCCAGATAGAAATCGATGTTGATCAGGTTGAAATCCGATGTGATCATCTTGGCGTCAGAATCGATCTCGATGTTCTGGCCGCCGCCTTCCACCTGATAGCCGATCCCGAAACCGTGTGTCGTCATATCGACCTTCGTCACGCGCTCCGCGAACGGGATCTTGAAATGGAAGCCTGCCGAGTCCACTCTCTGGACTTTGCCGAACATTGTTACAACAGCCTGTTCATCTTCACTGACGCTGTAGAAGGAAGACATTCCCGCCATCAGCACAAACGCGAAGATCAGCAGCGGTATTACCTTCTTGCCGAGCTGTTTCAGATCCGGTGCCTGACGCGGTCCGGCGAACTCTGCGCCCCTTTTGAATGTTTCAAAGATGTTTCTGTTCATGTTTACCTCCAAAAAAACAGATACAGCATTGAACTGTATCCTGATTACAAACGGTATGTCCTCATACACAGTTCAATATGCCATGTATGAGTCTCACAATCATGAGCAGACCAGGCTTCAGCCGGGATGGTGATCTGCTCTGCGGATGTCTCCCGCACGTTACTCCCTCATTACTGATATCATCATAGCAGATTCGTACGTCCTGTCAATAGATTTAGTGAATTAATTCACATTACAGCGGATATGCATATACCGCATACTTAAAGAGTATATCCGGTGAAAATCCGGGCAGTCACGCATAAAATGAATATAGAGAGGCATCAGTACATATGAATAATAAGATACGATTCGGAATCATGTCATGCGCTTCCATCGTCCCCCGCTTCGTCAAGGGACTGGAACTGTGCGGTATGGGAGAAGCTTCGGCGATCGCTTCCAGATCGCTGGAAAAAGCAAGGAATACTGCGGAGGAACTGAATATCCCGCATGTATACGGAAGCTATGAAGAACTGCTGGAAGACAGCACCATTGAGGCTGTCTATATCCCGCTCATCAACAGCCTGCATGCCCAGTGGGCTGAACGCTCACTGCTTGCAGGAAAGCATGTCATCATGGAGAAGCCGTTTGTCCTCCATGAAGACCAGGCGGTCCGGCTGGCAAAGCTGGCAGAAGAAAAAGGTCTTTTCATCACCGAAGCGGTGAAGACCCCTTTCCTGCCTGTCTATGCAGATATCAGAAAGATCCTCGACAGCGGGACACTGGGTGATATGAGGTTCATGCACTTCCGCCAGTCTTATACAGGCGGTTCATATATCGCCGGCTGGAATACGGAAAAAGAAGCAGGCGGCGGTGTCCTTTACGGGAATGAAGCTTATTTCTTCCATATGGCGGAGTTCCTGGCGGGAAAGATCATATCCTGCAGCGGATCCGCTTCATACGGACCTTCGGTTGAAGACCAGTGCTCGGTCAGTGCAGTGACGGAGAACAATGTGCTCGCATCACTCTTTGTATCGTCAAAGGTGCTGTTCCGAAACGGTCTGACCATTTATCTTGATCACGGCAGGATCGAAGTGCCGGACTATTGGAAAGCGACGGAAGCTTATGTTTACGAGGACGACGTGCTGAAAGAGACCATCTCCCATCCCTGCAGGTATGAATTCATGTATGAACTGGAACACTACTGCAGCCTGATCAGGGAAGGACGTCTGCAGAGCCCTGTTACGCCTGTTTCCAACAGCGGGCGTTATATCGGATTCTGCGAAGGACTGTACAGGCAGTGGGAATCAGAACGTTCTTAAATCTTAATCTTTCCCGCAGTTCTTCACATATTTCTGCGGCATAAAAGATTTATATTATTTTTGACCGATAGTCAAAGGAGAGCATATGCTGAGACGTTTATTGAAAATCGCTGTGGTAACTGCCGCAACAGCAGTCATATCTGCCGTTACGTATGTATCATCCGTAAAACTTGCAGAAGCTACGGAAAAAATGCTGGAAGAGAGGGAAAAATCCAGGCAGGATAACCAGGCAGAAAACAGCACAGAAAACAACGGACAGGATCAGTAAATACCATGCCTGTTCAGCAGCCGGACAATGTCCGGCTGTTTTCATTTCTGCAGATAAAAACGGCGCACACTGTACGCCGTTATAACTGATGATATGTGATGAGATGATTATTTGCTGTTGGTGCAGTGGCCCCAGTAAAGTGTGGAACCGTGCAGTTCAACGCCGGAAAGGCTTTCCTGTACAAGAATGGAATTCTTCGGCTGATAAAGCGGAACGATATATGCCATTTCATTGACCAGATAGTCTTCTGCTTCGTGGCAGATATCGAGTGCTTCGGAAACAGAGCCTGCCCATTTCGCGTCAAGCATCAGCTGGTCGAACTTCTCATCGGAAACTGCCGCCACGACCTGCATGTCTGTTGTCCAGACATCAAGAGCCGTGATCGGGTGAGTCGTTCCAAGACCGTATCTGCAGAGTTCAAACAGACCCTGGTCGAACTGATCCCAGTAAACGCCGGATTCAAGAGCGCTGAATTCCACGTCGACGCCGACCGTTGCCCACTGTTCTTCAAGGATCGTTGCGAGATCTGCGTTGTTTCCGCTGTTGGAATATCTGTAAACGATATGCAGCGGATTTTCTTCGTTATATCCTGCTTCTGCCAGGAGGCTGACAGCTCCTTCCGGATCATATGCGAGATCATAGCTGTCTTTCAGAGCGTCGCCTTCTGCCCTGAAGTCACCTTTTTCACCGGGTACGCCTGAAGGTACGAAGCCTTCGAGTTTCTGGAAGAAATCATCGCCGCCAAGTACTTCAACGATCGAATCCGTATCGACTGCTTTTGCCAGTGCTTTTCTGACGTTGATGTCCTTTGCCCATTCAGGACCGTTCACACCGGTATTGAATGATACACAGTATGTTGTCGGAGCGATATAGGAGAACAGTTTTTCCGTTCCCATGTAATTGGTTGCTGTTTCGTTGGAAACGCTAAGGGCGACATCGATCTCTTTTGCTTCGAATGCCATGGACTGTGAAGACTGGTCGGGCATGATGATGAATGAGATCTCTTCCATCGTGATGCTGTCTGCGTCATAGTAGTTTTCATTCTTTACCGCGACTGCCTTTTCATTGATATTCAGCTCAGACAGTGTGTACGGTCCGCTTGTTACAACATCGGCATTGAGTGACCATGCGGAAGAATGCTGGGGCGTGCTCTGCGGCAGCGGTTCCCAGGCACCTGAGCACATGAGAAGCGTCAGATAGGAGCACGGCATCTTCAGTGTCAGTTCGAATGTTTTATCGTCGATCGCTTTGACACCGACTTCACTGTGATCTTCTTTCGTGCAGTCAAAGTCAGGAACCAGCATAGCTTTCTCGCTGTATTCGGAAGCTCCGGCAATATACTGCTGGAGGTTGTATACCGCAAACGCGTTGTCTGCGCCATAGGACAGGTTTCTCAGATATGTATATTCAAAATCCTGGGCAGTGATCGGTGTTCCGTCACTCCATTTGATACCGTCTTTCAGATAGAACGTATAGACCAGGCCGTCTTCGGAAACATCGTAGTCTTCCGCCAGCATCGGTATGATCGCCCCGCTGGTGTCTCTCTGGAACATCGCGCTGTAAAGATGTGAAAGCACGTAGCTGTTATTTGTTTCTGTATTGAGACCGGGGTCCATCGTTGTAAACTGTCCGGGAACGGCTATTGCCATTTTATTGACGGATTCAGGGGTTGCCGTAGGATCGGTAACTGTCGGTTCTGTGGAAGAGCATCCTGCAAATGAGAGAATGGTTGCTGCTGCCAGGATCATTCCTGCTAATTTATTCATCTGTTTCATTTTCTTCTCCTTCTTTCCTTTTCTTTTCATTTGTTAACGGGAATCACCCCTCTTCGTCGTCTGATCATAGATTCTTCCTCCTGAAACAAAAAGCCGTCCCTGTCCAGGGACGACATGAATCGCGGTACCACCATGGTTGCCGGTATAAATATACCAGCCTCTCTGTGCCTTAACGCGGCAGACGGCTTTCCATACTGTCAGTTCCGGAAA
>JAEIGA010020077.1_pt1 | contig 10182 bp, 4 predicted proteins | sample 9270691 | NCBI WGS metagenome assembly JAEIGA01 (sample SAMN17057246, study PRJNA624740) | gut metagenome | biome: biome; isolation source: fecal sample | host: Bos grunniens | place: China: Xizang | collected 2019
CGTCGTAGTTCTGGCGGAGGCGTTCTGACATGTCTTCGTATGTAACACCATCCTTGTCTGCCATCTTCTGGATGTCCTCGTTGAAGTACCGGTGCAGTTCCTTTTCCGATATACCGCAGATTTCGGTGTATCTGTTGTCCATGGAAATATCATTCAGGTTGTTCAGGTCGCTGAACACGCTCACCTTACCAAACTTGGTAACGCCAGTAAGCAGGGCGAACCTGATGCAGCCGTCCATGGTTTTCAGTACGCCATAGAAAGGTTTTAGCGTGGCACGGTATTCATCCTGCAATGCCTTATTGGATATACTCTGTAGCAGAGGTTTGTCGTACTCGTCCACCAAGATTACAACACGTTCCCCTGTCTTTTCATAGGCACGCCTGACAATACCGGCAAAGCGCAACGAGAAAGAGCGCTCAGAAGGATCTGCCCCATAGAGTTTCTCCCACTGTACCAAATTGCTTTCAAGTATATTGTCCAGACTTTCTTGCGAAGCATATTTCTCAATGTTCAGGTCTAGATGCAGCACTGGATGCACACGCCATTCCTGCTCCAGCTGTTCCATGGCAAGGCCTTGGAACAAGTCCTTGCGGCCCTCAAAGTATGCCTTCAGGGTAGAGATCAGCAGACTCTTGCCGAAGCGGCGGGGACGGCTCAGGAAATAGTAGTTCCCCTCTTGTGCCATCTTATGAACCAAAGCAGTCTTGTCTACATAGACAAACCCTTCTGTTCGTAGTTTATCAAATGCCTGTACACCTATAGGATACTTCATAGTCTGCCCAATTTATAGTTTCTGAATGCAAATATAATGTTTTTATGGCAAATACGCAAATACGAACAGGAAACGAGAAACAAACGGAAACAAAACATCTGTGTGGTGATTATATATCTCACGCAAAGGACGCAGAGAGCGCGGAGTTTTAATTTCCCCTGCTGTTCACGCTGGCGCTGGAGATGTCGTAAGTTTCACTACGACAAGAGAGCGCAGAGGCAGGAAGGCAAACGAATATATGATACAACCACTGGTTTCCGCCAGCCTTTGCGCTCTCTTGTCGTGCGTAGCCAGCGACCTCTCCAACATAGCGTTATATAGTAAAAATCTTTGCGCTCTTTGCGTCCTCTGCGTGCGGAAAAAATACATCTGTATGATGGTTATGTATCTCACGCAAAGGACGCAGAGAGCGCGGAGCTATAATTTCCGTACTGTTACTTCTCATCGCAAATATACAACAATTCCCTGATACCACCAAAGGCACCAGGGAATTATGCTGAGGAACAAACAGTTCCCTATAATCCGATTAAGTTGATCTACCAAACCTGATCCCACAAGTTTGGATTAGATGGAGTATGCTTGTCTTCACGGCCGAGCTGAACTCCTTCACCAGAAGTGTCCACTTCTTTGTCGTTGATTCCCATAGAGGCGGCCAGCATGCTGATGGCACCAACCTTGATTACCTCCACTTGGGGAGCGATATATGTCTTTTTCATATTACTATCTTGTTTTATACTTTTTCAATTTAGCTCATCCTCCCTGTCCCGTATCTCACGACAAAGGAGCAGGGGGTGAACTGGGAACCGAAGCCCCACTATAAACAATAATTTTATCTTCTTTTACTTCACAATCACCTTACCATTCACAACGAATACACCCTTCTGAGCGTTCTGAACACGGCGACCGGCGAGGTCATAGATTTCGGCCTTCCCGTTTTCACCCTCAATGCTCTCGATAGCGGTCTCTATATCCTCACCGAAGTTGAAGAGGAAGAAGCGAGTCTCTGAAACTACAGGCAAGTAAGCCTTGAAACCGTTGTTCAGGAAGTGTGTACCCTCGTCTACCTTTGCCCAAGCGCCTTCATTATTAACGAAGTTCTTCTTGGCCTTGTAGAGACCAACGGATTCTACTCCATCAGGAGCAGAGAGCACATAGGACTCTTCTTCTACATAAGCATCACCAAATGTACCATCAAGATCTGTATCAACATCTGTCAGGCTTGTCTTCTCAACCTGAAGGAATACACATCCATCCTCCAAGGCATCATTGGTATTCAACTCCAAGATAACACCTGTCTCAGCAGGCACTGAAGTTAAAGGATTCAATGTAACATATTGACCATTAACCTTACCTGCATAGGCATTTACACAATTATTAGAAAGCGCAAGCTGAACAGGTGAATAGAATGTAGCCCAACCAATCTCCGCATTCATAGGCACGGGCAACCACGTAACTTCCTCGAGAGTCCATGCGGCATTGGCATCATTTAATCCATAAGTAGGTTCAAATACAGGAACGGGATTCTCCTCAGTTGCAGCAGGAATGTCTTTCCAGTCTGAGAGGTATCCATTATTGCCAGAGTTTTCCTCGTATTGAAGCGCATATGTGCCAACAATAGCTGCGTTTTCTTCAATCACCCATGTGGTAGGTTCTGCACCAGCTGTAGCAAACGTTTTATAAGCATTGAGGTACTGTCCACAACTGTAACTCAAAATAGTATTGTCCTTAATATAGAACACACTTGTATATTTGTTATCAGGAACATTTCCATCCTTGGCCAGTTTCGTTCCAGTAGCATTAGCTTCAAGGAAACGACCTTTCTTGTTAGCATCATTAGCATTCATACTCTTGATACGGTAGAAACCAGTTGCGGGCTGATTGATGGCAACAGTAGCCAAAGCCGCGTTAATATCATCGACAGTAGCTATCTTATCAACATCCAACGTATATACATTCTCTCCGTCAGCAACGTAGTGATACTTACCGACACCTTCGCCAAATGTTCTGCTTCCAATTGCATTCTTAGCGTTAACTCTTGCCAAAGCCAAGTTCTGTGCATCATTGTTGGTGTGCTCTACTTCGGTGAGGATCCAGGCGCTAGAATTAGACCCATCAAAGAATCTTCCATCGCCCGCTTGGTCAAATCGACCCGCTGTGTTTACAATGAAAGATGAAAAAGCATCTTTCTTTCGACGACCTACCAAACGAAGTTGTCCATAGGCATTCTCTTCTGTAGCATCCTTCTTTACGGTAATTTCATTCCAGTCAGACTTACCATCAAAAGCAGTCGCATAATAACTTGAGTAGCCATAAATGTTGTTATCTTCTTTATAGGCACCACCCTCATTGTTTCCAACCCAAGTCAGCACCTTGCCATCAGCTGTCACAAAGGCATATACACCTTCACGCAACTTCTTACATACAAAGACTGAAGCATCGTCAACGTCAGTAGAAACCGCAAGTTTTTGGCCATTTACATACTTCATATATCGCTGGGTACGCTCATTATTACCCATCACATTCATAAATGTATATGCCTTGCCATCTTCGGGAAGGACAATGTTGCTGTTTGTCTTATATGTCTTTATAGCCACAGCAACATCCAACTTTGTAGACTGATTCTGGGCCAGTCCATTCAGTGCATTAACATCTTTAGGATATCCCACCTTACCAGCATCAGCTCTCAGCGGTTCCATCATATTGAAATCATCCGTTGCAGCCAATGTAGTTACACGGAAAGTAGAACCGCCATCCTTACCAGTGCTCCAATATGCCAATTTGCCTTCACGCGCGTTCAACTTATTATTAGTGTATCCTTTTTGCTCCAAAAAGAAACCGTCAAAACCTGCTAATTGATTGCTAGCGGTGGGTATCCAATATGTATTATTTCCATCAGGCACAGGAGTTTTGGTCATAATGGCATATGTGCCACCACCATTTGTTCCAGTCATAGTTGTACTAGAAGACAATATATTACCGGAACCAGCAGCCTTATTGAAAATCATATATCCATCAAACGGATTACCCACGAATGCCCACAGATAGGCGTCATGCCCTTCACCATTTGCAGGAAGTACCTTTTTGTCATTAGTCAAAGGAATATATGTTTGGTCTTCAGTATAACTCAAATAGTATTTGTCTGCATGTATGGGCATGTAATACCAATTGGTAATATTTGCATAGCTGTCTGCTGCCACAAAAGGCAATATGCCATCAGCAAGCGTAAGAGGGATTTCTTTAGTGATTACGCCATCCACAGCCTCGCTGCCGACAACCGTACCCTCAGGTTTAGAGGGTGTATTAACACCCCAGGGGAATGTTGTTGTTATCTCAGGATAACTTGCGCCATGCAACACATTTTGCACTTGAGTCATCTTTTCTATGCCAGCATAGGTAAAGCTATACTTCAGCGTATAAATAGTCTCGTCAACAATCTCAAGATTCACATCAATTATCGTGCCACCATTTGACATAAAACTATCTGCACCCTTGGTTCCGTTAGGATCGATACTGTTCCAGTCAAGTTTGAAACGCATACGATAGATACCAGGAGTAGTAGGCATCTTAAATTCAGGCAACTCAATAGTATTTCTATTTCCGCCAGACAATTCCTTGCCAGCACTATTGAATCCAGCGTTATCACCACCCAATGTGGTATAGAAAGAGAAAGACATTAAATCTTCCTGAGGAGTGAATTTGTTGTCAGCCACGGAAGCAGTAAATCCATTCTTATCCTTGTCAATATAAACATAAGTATTTGTCCAATGTCCGTCACGAACAAATGATGCAGTAACAGTTTCGCCAACAGCAGCCTTCATAGTCACAGTTTCAGTAAGGTCAATATAAGCCAAACCATATGCTGTATTTTTGCTATGATCCAATGTCGTCGTATTAGCAGAATGCTTTTCAGAATAACTACTATTTAAAGTGATAGATGCCACTTTACGGTCCGTACGACTACGGAAAAACATAGAATTAGGATTATAGACCGGATCATACATATCATCCACTGCAAGAAATTTCCAGGTAGTTCCTTTCCAATCATTAGGACCATCTTGCCCAGGAGACCAAGTTCCAATAGCCTTATTATTACCTGCATCCAAGCATGAATTATTAGCAATTTGTGCTGTAGACGAGATTGAGAATCCCTCGTCACTTAATCCGTGCTCCAACACATACCAAGCCGAAGCGGTAGAAGAAGCTGTCCTATTACTGCCTAAATAAACCTTGGCGCCATCTTTTTTTAGTTTATTTACAAAGTAAACAGCCCCATTTTCAGCAGTCTCAAAATACCAATAACTACCATCTGCAAGATCGTCGTGCTTGGCTGCAGTTCCCTCAGTGGCTTCAGGAATAGTCAAATACCCACCACGATCATAACTAGCAATAACATAATACTTGGGATTCTCTGCCGTAGAGGTCTCTACTAACGACTCTACATCCTGTGCCCAAGCCCCCACCGCAGAGAGCATTACGGCAAATAAAAGTAAAAGTTTCTTCATTGTTTATTGTTTTTAGTTTTTTGAATCTTAGATTAGGCCTGCATTAGCAGGTAAGGGGGTGCCGTTTGTTTGCGCACACTTGGGTTTATCGGAACAAAAATATGAAAAATACAGATACGTGCAAAAGAAAAGACACACTATATGTGCTATAGTGTTAATAATTAACATTATTACGTCTGAAAATATACAAACCGAGCGAACGATAGTGCAAATTAATGCTTTCGTTCGCTCGGTTTTATGTCAAGAACACAGATCCTTACATATAAGGATTTGGTTCTGTTTTACTGCCGGCACCAAAGTCTATATCGGTGCACCTTTGGGCAGACAGTTTCCATTACTTAATGACTTTCTTTCCATTAACAATGTACAAGCCCTTCTGAGCCTTCTGTACACGACGGCCGCTCAAATCGTAGATAGCAGCGTTTCCTGTTTCCGCATTTCCGTTTTCAGTTTCAACAATGCCTGTCTCTGTGCCAGAGTCGAAACCAAGGAAATCAAATACTACTTCGCTGACGGGCAAGTATGCCTTGTTGGCATTGTTCAAGAAATGGGTTGCGCCCTCGGCACCTTCAGCGTCCTTGTCGAGAGTAACAGGGTAGAAGCCGATACCTCTTTCGCCATTAGCAAGTGTATAGGCAGAACCTTCGACATAAGTGTCTGCAGCAGAACCTCTGAGCAGATTGCCTTCTACAGAACCGTCCGCTGCAGCAGCCTGGAATGTGTAGGTGCCAGCGTTCTTCAATACAGCGCCTGTGTTTGCAGGAAGGATACCTTCGATGGGATTCATCTCGATCCAGCCATTCTCAAAGTTTGTTACAGCATAAACCTCTACACCTTCGGGAATGTATGTTGAGTGGTCGAGGTAGAGTGTTGCATAACCACCTTCTTCAGGTACTGAAACTTCATTTACCTGGTACTTTGTAAGGAACATTGTAGAACCAGCGTCTGTAGAGGCCCAGTGAGAGAGCTTGCCAGCACTGAAATTGGCATTCACAAAGTTATTTGAGTCTTTCTTGCGCAGGCAGAAACCATATGTTGCATTGGCGCTTGTTTCAGATGTATGGGCAACGAAGAAGGGAGTGCCGTTTTCAGTAATAGTGACGTTGCCACTTCCTGTAGAAGTAAGTTGCTTGCCTGTACCCTTATTTACAACTATAATGCCACTGAATACATCGCCAACAAAACCCCAAAGGAAGTTTTCATTATATACTTCAGATTTCTTGCCCCAGGCTACATTGATAGTGTTGTCTTCGGCAAATTCGCCGATGTAGCTGGGCTGGTTGGTGTGCATGCGTGCATAGTACCAAGTGTTGATGCTTGCAGCGTTGGCAGCAGTTACAAATGGAAGTTCCTTTACTATTGTCAGTGCAAACTCGAATACCTTATTGCCCTCAACGGTGCCATCAGGTGTTGCTGCGTTGGTAGTAACACCGTAAGGAAGTGCAGGAACTGCAACTTCGGGATAAGCTGCGCCCTTGGCGAGATTAACAGTAGTAGAATACTTTACCTCTCCGTTGTACACAAAGTTGTAGGTTACATCATAGAACATCTGCAGCTCAACGGGTTTGATGAACCATGAAGAGGCAGAATTGGCCTCGTTGGTATTCCAGCTTACGATATTTGATTCTTGGTTAGCGCCGCCTCCGTGTCCGTTACAGTGCATCTGCCAGTTGTTCATGATAATGCCATATTCGATATCATTTCCAGCCTCGCTGAAAATCTTTACATCGATATATGATGCTTCAGAGGGTGTTTCAGCCATAGTCCATGCTCCGCTTTGACCAGCATTGCCAGCAATGTATTTTCCGTCGTTAGCATTCTGGAATACTACATTGCCATTGCCGGCATCAACAGCCAGCCAGTAGAAACTCTTGTCGTCATTATTCAGAGTCTTCCATCTGGGCTCTGAACCAGTGCTGTAAAGAGCCTTTGTTTCGGAGAATGCTGCAAGTGCACTGTGCATCTGGTAATACTGGCCTACGGTAGGAAGAATCACCTTGACTGCCTTGATTGCTGCCTGCAATGTGGCAACGTCTGCAGCTGTTGCACTTCCAACACCCTTAGCAGAGCTGATAGCTGCAGCAAGAGCATTGGCTGTTGACTGGGCGTATTTGCCAATGGCGGTACCAAGATTTGCATTAACGGTAGCCAACAGGGCTTCAGCTTCACCAATAAGAGCATTGAGCTCGGCTGTGGCACCCATAGGACGTTCTATGACCATGAAGGTAGAACCGGCATCGGCACCAGTCCAATAGACAACCTCGCCGCCTTGTTTGTTGAAACGATCTTTGCTATCCCCATTTACGCTTGCCAGGAAGAAGCCATTTGTTCCATGGCTGCTTGCAGTAGGCTTGAACTTGTGGTCGGCATTGCCCAAAACGGCACCGGCTTCGGCAGCATTCAGTTTCAGAGAGTTTCCTGCCTTGCGGTTGTAGATGGTATAGCCCTCGAATGGATTGCCTACGAATGCCCATGTGTAGGCGTCCTTGTCAGCTTCGTCGAACGAGGTTTTGTCGGCCTTAAGAACTTCATTGGCATTTTCGTAGTACAAATAATTCATTGCGGTTGCATGGAATTGGAGATAATACCACTTCATGTTAGCATCATCGTACTCAGCGGCTGGAACAAAAGGAAGCACAGAGCTGTCAATTGTGCAGTTGAGCTGCACTGTCTCGTCTTGAGCAGGTGCGCCTGCTGGAGCAGTTGCTGCAGCACCCCAAGGCAAAAGAGCAACATCTATGGCAGGGTAATCTGCACCTTTTGTAATCTTTGTTGTTTGGGTGGCTACAACTTTGCCGTTATATATGTATTCATAAGTAATCGTGTATGAATTGTCAAGGATGGCGAGAGCTGCCGAAGGATCGAAATTCACATCAACCTCAGTAATAGTATACTGGTTACCACCATCTTTAGTATTCCAACCGTCAGGTGCAAGTTGCTTCGAACCGCCAATGTTCATGTTGTGGCTGTCGTCATACTTAAAGAAGAACTTGCCATCAGCAACACTTTCAACTTTAATGTCGTCGACGGGAAGTGTGTTGGTAAGCGACATGTCCTTGTTTACGAACTTCTCTGCCCAAACACTGTAAAGATAGACCTTGCCATCAAACTGAATGAATGCAAAGTTCTTTTGGGCTTCATCAGCAATTGCAGTGTTGCCAAAGGATACCATGGCTGTTTTGTCATTGTTAATAGCCCAGCCTGGTTTTGCTCCAGAGCTATGCCCTTCTGCAATAACAGTACAGGCCTTGTTAAATGGCAGGTTCCCCTGAGCCCATGCTCCCACGCCACACAGGACGAGAGCCATGACGAGTAAAAATTTCTTCATTGTCTTTGTTTTTAGTTAATAATAGATTGGATTATTTTTGCTTGTTTTTTGCGTTAAATTGCATTTTTGCGTGGTAAAGTTAAGAAAAAATCGGTTAGCAACAAAAAAAGTATAAACAAAGTGTTGTGCTATGCCTATATTAATAATATGTTATGTCTGAGAAAATACAAATCGAGCGAACGATAGTGCAAATAAATGCTTTCGTTCGCTCGGTTTTATGTCAAGAACACAGATCCTTACATATAAGGGCTGCTTCTACTTCACTGCCAGTACCTCTATCTCTACCAAAGCACCCTTGGGCAGGTCCTTTACTGCTACGGCAGAACGTGCGGGGAATGGCTGGGAGAAGAACTGGGCATACACCTCGTTCATGGCAACGAAGTTGGCCATATCGCTGAGGAATACGGTGGTCTTTACAACATGAGACAGGTCGGTACCTGCTGCTGCCAATACCTGAGAGGCGTTGGTGAGCACTTGGCGTGTCTGTTCCTGGATGCCACCTTCTACGAAGTTGCCTGTGGCAGGGTCAATTGGTATCTGGCCGCTGCAGAATACCATTCCGTTTGCTTCTATCGCCTGACTGTAGGGACCAATGGCCGCAGGCGCCTTGTCTGTACTGATTACTTTCATAGTTTATATGCTTTAATTATATAATGTGTTATGTTGTCGGAGTAATCCGAGTTGTCCGAATAGTCCGAATCGTCGGACGCGGTGTTTTGTTTATCTCTTTCGGACGCAGCACGCTGCGTCCCTACCACGCTATCGGTTACTTACAGTTTTGAATTCGTCGAACCCGCTACCGCTCGACATAGTTTAAACGAGTTTAACTCTGTTCTCGCTTACTCGCAGTTTTCCGTTTTCATCTTTCCGTTTTCACCTTTCCGTTTTCCGTTCCCCTAATACACCTGGCACTGGGTGCTGAAACCTGCTTCCTGCAGGGCGGTGCGTATGGTCTCTACGTGCTCGTGATTACGGGTTTCCACCTGGAGCTGCAGGATGCAGTCTGTAACACGGTTGGAGTCGTCGCTACGTTCGTGGTTCACCTTCACCACATTGCCGCCAAGGGAGGATATTATCTGACTGACGCCCACGAGCTGGCCGGGCTTGTCCTCGAGGGTGATGGTGAGCTTGCAGATACGTCCGCTCTTTACCAGACCTCGGTGGATGACACGGTTCAGAATGGTAACGTCCACATTGCCGCCACTGAGTATGCAGATGGTCTTCTTGCCGGCAATGGGCACCTTGTTGAACATGGCAGCAGCTACCGCAACAGCACCAGCACCTTCCACTACCATCTTCTGCTGCTCGATGATGGCAAGAATGGCGGCACAAATCTCGTCCTCCGTTACGGTGACAATGCCATCCAGATGCTTGTGGCACAGGTCGTAGGTCAGTTCGCCTGGCTGCTTCACAGCAATGCCATCGGCTACGGTGCTCACGTTGGGCAAGCGCATTATTCGCCCGTCGGCAACACTATGATACATGCTTGGCGCACCAGCTGCCTGTACGCCCCACACTTCCACAGAGGGATTGAGGCACTTTATGGCATAAGCCACACAGCTGGCAAGACCGCCACCGCC
>JAEIGA010020078.1_pt1 | contig 10182 bp, 10 predicted proteins | sample 9270691 | NCBI WGS metagenome assembly JAEIGA01 (sample SAMN17057246, study PRJNA624740) | gut metagenome | biome: biome; isolation source: fecal sample | host: Bos grunniens | place: China: Xizang | collected 2019
CATGAAAATCAGGTATGAATCCAATGCCTCGATGTAGATTGGTCTTGCGCTGCCGCGTAACTCCTCGCCTACGAATGCGCCGATTTCATATTCTGTTTCTAAATTATCTTTAACAAAAGCTATCATGCTCATATTATTGGCGTATTTTCCTGCGTCTGCAATCCAATGATTGTCTTCTGTTGTCACGTTAGCTTTTCTTTCTTTTGAAGATGAGTTTGAAGGATAGACGAGAGTCTTTGTCATTCCTGATGTGTTTTGGTACATATAACCCTCGCCAGGAGTCATTGTGTTGAGTCCGCCGACCCAACCGACTCCGTCATAATATTGTGAGAATAAATTCTGTGACTTGATATAATCTCCGTGACTTGGAACTATTGTAGCAAGAGCTTCTTCAACTGAAATGCTTTCGCTTACAGGATAAGAAATCCATCTCCAGTTTGTGCCTATTGTAATCGGATGGTTTTCTGGGATTACCTTGTCGCCTGACAATGTCAATGCACAAGCATCAGATGTCTGAATCATATACATATCTTTAACATCAAACTCTGTCAATGTGCCTTGCCATCCGATGATTGAATTAGCCACGAAAGCTCTTTGGTTCTTTATTAACAAGCCGTTTTCACCGAGAGCATTTTCTAATATTTCCAAGCCTTCTGCACCAGAAATCTCGATGTAAGATGAGAACCAGTTCCATCCAGATGTGAGAGTTGCGGTTTGTTGCATCGAATTGAAATTAAGTATATATGGAGAGTCAACGCTTCCCAAGGTTCCGTTTACGCTGAATGTCACAGCATCTGGACTTAGCAGTTCAAGCTCTTTTCCAGCGCTATGATCGTATAATTTAAATGTGATTTCATCATTAGCCTCGCCATAAATCATCAGAAAGACAAGATACTTATCCAATTCTGGAATATACTGAACAAGTTGTGAGCCTCTCAGTTCTTCGCCGCAAAATGCACCTATTTCCAATGAAGTTGTTTCTTGATTTACGCTATCTATATATATCTCACCTATAACAGCCATATTGTCTGCATAACTGCTTTCATCAACTAACCAATGATTTGTTATTGGTTCATCGTTGTAAATAACTTCATCGTATGAAAATGTATATTCTGCTATAAAACATAGATTGTAATCTACGTCAGTTTCCCAATATTCGTATGATTCTAACATGTTTTTCATTTGTGGAAGAACAGGATTTTCTTCTTCTGGATTTGGATAATGGAAGATAACATCATTAGAAATAGTGTCATTGTATTTGTAAACTTTCTTTATTATAACATTACCATCAGCGTTTAATTTTTGTGCTACTATACAATTGCCAGCTTCGTCATATTCTTGTACGAAACTTTCTTGTAACCCCCATGATGTGCCGTCCCATAAGTAAATGAGAGATTCTGTGAGGTAACCGTTTTCGTCATAATAGTACTCTGTTAAACCGCTGTTTTCATAAACGCCTGTGAATGGGTTAATCATAATGAGTTCAGCTTCGAGTTGACCGTTGTCTTTGTAGCTGTAAGTAGCTTTTTCGTACATGCAACCAGCGAAATCGAGGTCTCTTTGGATTAATTGACCGTTTTCGTTGTATGTGTAGTAATAAACACCACCGATTTGTGGACCCCAACCATCATGGAAGTCAGTATAGTTTGTACGAGTTGCTCTTAAACCCATTTCGTTGTAAGTATAATCAACCCACCAAACTTTAAGCCATTGGCCATCGAGGAGTTGATATGTTTGTAACGAAATTATATTACCATCTTCGTCGTAAACGAGTGAGTCGATGGTTTCGTTTTCATTAAATAAATCAATTTCGTGGATACCTTTGAGGTCTGTGCCTAATACATCTGAGTATTGATAGTTTTGAGTTTCGAAACCATCTTCAGACATAAATGTAGCGATACGGTATTGGTAATTGTTTTGTGCAAACAATCCCATTCCAGAGATTAGAATTGCGATGAAAAGTAAAAATTTTTTCATGATATGTGATTTTTTAATTTTTTCAGTAATGGAGTGATGAAGTGATTACAAAAAGTCTATTATCCTTTCAAAGCGTCCGCTCCACTCACTATTTCTACAAGTTCGTTAGTAATAGCCGACTGGCGAGCTTTGTTATATGTCAGATTCAATTCTTTAAGAAGTTCTGTTGCGTTGTCTGTTGCCTGCGTCATCGAAATCATACGAGCGCCTTGTTCAGATGCAAAACTATCTAACAATATTTTATAAACTTGCATCTTCAACGATTTAGGCAACATCTCGTTGTATATTTCATCCTTATTAGGTTGGAAAATATAATCAATTTCTACATTAGACGATTTTTCGTTGTCTGTTGACTGATGACTTACAATAGGAAGGAATTGTTCATAGACCAATTCTTGTGTCGCCGCATTTTTAAATTGATTATATACGAAAACTATACGGTCGTATTTTTTCTCTTCAAAATATCTCATCAATTTTTCTGCTAAAGCAACTGCATTTTCATAAGTCAGGTCATCTAAGATATGATTTTCATTTCCCACCACAGGATATTTCTTAAACTTCAGGGAGTCTTCCACCTTAGAGCCTACACACAAGATTTCCAAATTATTACTTTCTAATTGTGTTTTATAATCCTCTTCAATCAGATTTATCGTTGAGCGTATGATATTGGCATTGAAGACACCGCAAAGGCCTTTGTTAGATGACAAAGGCACGACAAGGACTTTTTCCACAGGGCGGTTATCGGTAAAGACAGAGTTGCTGCCTTTTTCTGTCACAGCAGACAGCTTGCTCATTATCTCGCTAAATTTTTCGGCATACGGGCGCAATGCAATGATGGCGCTCTGCGACTTACGCAGTTTCGACGCTGCCACCATTTTCATAGCACTCGTAATCTGTTTAGTCGAGTTGACAGATTCAATCCTTGTCCTGACTTCCTTTAAATTTGCCATAATGATTAATGTTTTTCAGACATACTATCGCTGATTTCAGCAGCGACTTGTTTCAAGACATTAGTTATTTCATCGTCATATTGACCTTGTTTTATTCTGTTCATCACCTCTGGGTATCTGTTGTTGAGTTGACTTATGAAATTCTTTTCAAACTCAGCCACCATGTTAAGAGGGATATTTCTCATCAGATTATTGACGCCGCAATATATGATTGCTATTTCCTCTTCCACTCTCATCGGTGACGACTGAGGCTGGATAAGCATTTGCACGTTACGACGTCCTTTTTCGAGGACTGCTTGAGTTGCAGCGTCGAGGTCTGAGCCGAATTTAGAGAAGGCTTCGAGTTCACGGAACTGTGCTTGGTCAATTTTAAGAGTACCTGCTACTTTTTTCATTGACTTTATTTGCGCATTACCGCCCACACGCGACACTGAGATACCGACGTTGATAGCAGGACGAATACCAGAGTTAAAAAGGTTTGTCTCAAGGAATATCTGACCATCGGTGATAGAAATCACGTTGGTTGGGATATAAGCCGAGACGTCGCCGGCCTGTGTCTCAATGATAGGAAGTGCTGTCAACGAGCCTCCACCCTTCACCTTATCTTTAAGGCTTTCAGGAAGGTCGTTCATATTTTTAGCGATATCGTCAGACTTGACAATTTTGGCTGCGCGTTCAAGCAATCTTGAGTGAAGATAGAAAACGTCGCCAGGATAAGCCTCACGTCCTGGCGGACGACGGAGCAACAAAGAAACTTCGCGGTAAGCGACAGCTTGTTTTGAGAGGTCGTCATAAACCACCAAGGCAGGACGTCCGGTATCGCGGAAATATTCGCCTATAGCTGCACCTGCGAAAGGAGCGTAATATTGCATAGCAGCGGTGTCGGATGCTGTTGCAGCAACGACTATTGTATAAGGCAATGCACCGTTATCTTCAAGAGTCTGAACGATATTAGCTATAGTAGAACCTTTTTGTCCTACGGCTACATATATACAATAGACAGGTTCACCTCTGTCATAAAATTCTTTTTGATTTAAAATAGTATCGATAGCGATAGTCGTTTTACCAGTCTGACGGTCACCGATGATAAGCTCACGTTGTCCGCGACCTATAGGAATCATGGCATCGACGGCCTTGATACCTGTCTGAAGAGGTTCATTGACAGGCTGGCGGAAGATGACACCTGGAGCCTTGCGTTCCAATGGCATATTGAAAGTCTCACCTTTCATCTCACCTTTACCGTCGATAGGCATTCCGAGTGTATTAACGACACGGCCGAGCATACCTTCACCAACATTTATTGATGCAATATGATGAGTACATCTGACGATGTCGCCTTCTTTTATATCCGACGAATCGTTCAAAAGAACAACACCAACATTGTCTTGCTCAAGATTTAATACTATACCCATGGCGCCAGTCTTCTCAAACTCAACCAATTCTCCAGATTCTGCATCCTTCATGCCATAAACACGAGCAACGCCATCACCAATCTGAAGTACAGAACCTTTTGTATCTAATTCGCTTTTAGAATCAAAATTTGTCAGTTCTTGAAGCAATATGGCTGATATCTCAGCAGGTTTAATACTTTCCATTTTATATATTTTTTTATTCTTTTCTTAATATTTTTTAACATACAAGTTTCCTTCAAAAGACGATTGCAAACGTTTCAATGTATTTCTGACGCTCGCATCGTATTCGTAGTCCTTATATTTGACAATAAAACCGCCGATTATTTTTTTATCGACAACATTTTTAATTTCAATAGAATCTTTACCTACTATTTTATTTCTAATAATGTTTATGATTCTGTTAGTGGTTTTTTCATCAAGACAAACGGCAGACGTTACTGTCACGACTGCAATCTTTTTATATTCAAGATATAATTCATGATATTCATCATATATCTCAGTGATTATTTCATCGCGGTTTTTCTCAATGAGAAGGCGGAGCAAATCAATAATGATAGACTCAGTTCTGTCTTTAAACAATCTTGTTAAGATATTTATTTTGTGTTCTTTAGAGACAAAAGGCTGATATATCAAAGTTCTCAGTTCTTCGTTAGCTTCGATAGTTGTCTTAACAAGCAAAAGGTCGTCGAGGCATTTGTCAACGACATTGTTTTGCATTGCCAAATCCATGAACGCCTTAGCGTAACGATGAGTCAAGATATTAGGTTTCATAATTATTTTTGGTTTTGATTTTCAATATCTTCTAATATTCTATTGATATAATCGAGTTGTTCTTTATCCGATTCGAGTTGTTTTTTAATAATTTTTTCTGCTACTTTTATCGATATTCCTGCTATCTGATTTTTTATTTCTGTTGTAGCAGCCATTTTTTCATTTTCTATTGTTTCCTTAGCGCTTTCAATAATGCGTTCTTTTTCCTCGTTAGCTTTGTTTTTTGCCGTTTCTATAAATTTATCATGAATTTGGCGAGCTTCATTAAGGATTTTATCTCTTTCTTCTCGAGCTTGGGCGAGCAGTAACTCATTGTCGGCCTGCAATTTTTCCATTTCCTGATGAGTACGTTCTGCTTTTTCAAGAGCGTTGTTTATTTCTTCCTCGCGTTTTTTCAGCATATCATTAATGACAGGAAATGCGAATTTAGCCAAGATAAAAAATACGATTCCGAATGCCAATGTCATCCAGAACAACAGACCAAAATCGGGAGTAATCAATTCCATAACTTACAATTTACGATGTTCAATTAGTTATTTTTTAATCTTAAAAATTTCGTCGTTGCAGCCAACCGCTACAACGACGATAATTTCGTACTGATCAAGCAATACCAATCAGCAAGCATACAACCAAAGCGAACAATGAAACACCTTCAACGAATGCAGCTGAGATGAGCATGCTTGTTTGAGCTTTGTCTGCTATTTCAGGTTGACGTGCTGATGATTCCAATGCTGAGCTTGCAATTCTGCTGATACCTAAACCAGCGCCAATTGTTACAATACCTGCTGCCAATGCAGCGCCCAATTTTGCTAATGGAGCCAAGTCAACAGCGGCCTGAACTACATCTTGTAATAAAACTAATAATGACATAACTTATAAATTTATAAGGTTTTACTTAATATTTATTTTTCTTATGCGCCAATGGACATACATATTAATTAATGTTCGTGTTCTTCTTTTGCTGCTGCACCAAAATAGAGCGACGACAATAGTGTAAACACGTATGCTTGAATATATGCGACCAACAACTCAAGGCAATCGACAAAAATGGCGAGCAATAACGAAACCACCGACACCGCTCCACCTGCTGCAGCGCTCATCTCGCCAAGAATGAAAATCAGACATACGAAGCCTAATATCACAATATGACCTGCTGTGATATTAGCAAAAAGACGTATTGCCAGCACTACAGGTTTTACGAAACATCCCACTACTTCCACTATTGGCATCAGCGGCAATGGGAATTTCAACCACCAAGGGACACCCGGAGTATTAAATATGTCTTTGTAATAATGTCTCTTTCCTGTCAAGTGTGTGATAAAAAACGTGAACAAAGCGAGCGTCGCTGTCACGGCTATATTACCTGTTATATTTGCTCCGAACGGGAAAAATGGTATAAGACCTAAGATATTATTGAAGATGATAAAGAAAAATACTGTCAGAAGATAAGGCAGATATTTTTCATAATCTTTGCCTATGTTAGGTTTGGCTATTTCATCTCTGACATAAATAACGAGAGGTTCTATAAGAGCTTGTATTCCTTTTGGCGCTTTCTCTCCACGTTGACGATAGCCTTTTGCGACAAGCAAAAATATCACGACAAGAAGAGTACATGAGATAAATAAACCGCAGACTGTCTTTGTGATAGAGATATCGAAAGGACGGGTAAGAGCGCCATCGCTACCCACTCTTACCACTTTCCCTTCGAATTTCCCATGATTGGGAATTTTAAATATTACATCATCACCGTGCTTGTTTTGTGTAACATATTCATGCCCGTGATGCAGATGTTTCGATGAAAATGAATACAATTCGCCTTCGTCAAAAACTATAATTGGAAGATTAACGGATATGTGTTTCCCTTTCCAAGTACAGATATGCCAATCATACGAATCCAATATATGGTCAAAAATCAAATCACCTGCATCAAATTTACCTTTTTCCGTCTCAATTTCTTCAGTAGGACACTCAGCATCATGATTATGATTTTTATTATTGGCAAGAACGAGATTTGGTAATTTTAACACAAAACATATTATAAATAAAGCTATTACAATACATTTATGAATACTTTTACCAAATAGAACTATATTTTTCATTTCATTTATATACTTCTTTTTAATAAAACGCAATTTTACAAAAAAAAAACAACACGAAATCATTTATTTTTAGTTTTTTTCTAAAAAAATTAAGATTTTATTATTGAAATCTTTGTTAACTTTGCATTATGGCAAAAAATAAATATTACGTAGTTTGGAAAGGCAGAGAAATAGGTGTCTATAGCACATGGGAATCCTGCAAAATGCAAATAGAAGGTTTTAAAGGAGCGCAATACAGATCGTTTCCCGACAGAGCGAGTGCAGAAAATGCATTTAGAGCCGGCTATGAAGCTTCATGTCAGCAGACGACAGGCAAGGGTCAGCAGGAATCATTCAAGCAATACGAAAACTTGTCAGAAAATCAAAGGCCTATAGGTCAAAGCATAGCCGTTGACGCTGCCTGTTCAGGCAATCCAGGCAAGATGGAATTTCAAGGTGTTTTTGTAGAAACCAACACTCACCTTTTCAAAAGCCCGGTATATGAACATGGTTCCAATAACATAGGAGAGTTTCTCGCAATAGTATATTGCCTTGCATGGCAAAAGAAAAACAAACTCAGTTATCCTATTTATTCCGATTCCGTCAACGCTCAGAAATGGGTAAGAGAAGGCGTATGCAAGACAAAGATTGCTGAAAACGACAAAAACAAACCTCTCTTTGAGGTGATACGATGGGCAGAGAAATGGCTTCACGAGAATAGTTTTCGTGTACCTATATATAAATGGAGAACAGAAATATGGGGTGAAATACCTGCCGACTTTGGAAGAAAATAATTTATATTTGCAAAAATAAAAACTGACTCATGATTAAATTCGAAACATTTTATTATCAATGCCCAAGATGTAAATGTTGGATGGAAGGCCATATTCTTATATCCTCTATGGTCAATCAGTCTATCTTATATTCAGACGGCAAGATACTGAACGACGGATATATCACCGAACATCAGAAGATGATAGTATGCCCAGCATGCAACCACTGGTCATGGGTCGAAAAATATGAAGAACCACACATCACCAAAAAGAAACCGGCAGACAATTTCTACACTTGGAACAGCTGGCGTTTCTATGGAGTACACTTCGGAAGCAACGAAGGTCGAATGGCTCTCGTCAATCATTATAAGAATTTCCTTGCCAAATCTGATTACAACAGAGACCAGGAAATTTATTTCCGCCGCATGATGTGGTGGGCTTATAACGATTTGGTAAGAAACAAATATCAAATTAATATAGAACGTTACACCTCGAAAGAGATGAGTTTTAAGGTCTGGTATAGAAACAGAAAAAAAATATTACAAGGAATTGATTTATTCCTCGTACATCATGACGAATATATAGAAAATCTCAGCAGATTAGTCGATTTATTAAAAAGCCGTTACACTCCCGACGATGAAGAATTTGAATCAACAAACCTCGACATCATAGAAATGTATCGTCAGCTCGGTGATTTCAATAGTGCAAAAAAATTATTAAACGGCACATCACGACGCACCTATTTCATCTCGACAATAGAGGAAAAGGTTGAAGAAAAAGATGATTTTGTTTTCCTTGTAACAGGATGATTAAGAAAGCTAAGACTCTAAAATTTTTCTAATGACATGAGATGCGCAGAAGCATCCGAATATAGCAGGCATATATGATATCGTTCCCACTGTAGCTATCTTATTCTGAGTCTGTTCCTCTATCGACACTGCGCTTTCTGCCACTTTCTCAGGCGAGAACACCACTGTTATCCCTTCACGTATTCCGAGACGATGCAGTCTCTTTCTTATATAAAACGCCAAACGGCAGTTATGCGATTTCGAGATGTCGTCTATTTCTATCTTTGTAGGGTCGAACTTACCGCCGGCGCCCATACAGCTGATGATGTTTTGTTTGTTCTGTACCGCATAATAAAGAAGGAAAACCTTAGGAGCTAAAGTATCGATGGCATCCACCACGAAATCGAAAGGCTGTTCCATCAGGTCGATGATAGGCTGGTCCTTGAGATATTGATTTATCGGAATCACCTCAATATCAGGATTGATGTCACGGATACGCTCAGCCATCACTTCGACTTTAGGACGATCGATGGTGCTGTCTAAAGCGAGAAGCTGTCTGTTTTTGTTGGTGACATTAACAGTATCGCAATCTATAATCGTCATCTTTCCTATTCCTGCACGCGCCAACTGCTCAGCAGCGTATGCTCCAACGCCACCTAATCCTACAACGAGAACATGACTCGATGCCAACTTCTTAACACCTTCTTCCCCAACTAACAACTGTGTCCTTGAATTCCAATTCATATCTTTCCAAAAATTTTTACAAAGTTATTAAAAATAACGTTCCTCAAATCATCTAAACTACGTCCTAATAAAACTGAGGTTTTCTCATAAACTTCAACGATATTTCTGTCACTGTCATCCGTTTCTAAAAACAATCTTTCGGACGGTATGGATTTCAAAAGTTCCGTAGCGCGAAGCTCGTTTTTGAACAAGACATCACCTATTGACAGGTAAATATTATGACGAAGATATTGTGAAACGATTTGTTCATTACCTTGAAATCCGTGTATTATCCAAGGCATCTTGGCTTTTGTTTCTTTTCTTATCGACAAGATGTCTGAATGAGAACGCACCGCATGAATTATCATAGGTTTGTTATATTGTTCAGACACTTCTATCTGCTTTATGAATACATCTTTCTGAATCTTAAAGTCAATACCGCAAGCTCTATCGATACCGCATTCGCCTATTGCTTTTAGGTTTATGTCACCTAACCACCAAGCTTCCAAGCCCCTGAATTCCTGAATTCCTGAATTCCACGGATGTATTCCTATGCTATACAAAAAATTAACATCGACATTGACAAGATTGTCAACATCGATGTTAATTATTTCAATGAATTCTTTGTTATCAACACGACTATTATGAGTATGAATATTAACAAAAGGATTCATGATTTAAGAATCGAAATTAGGTTGTATTATTATTTC
>JAEIGA010020079.1_pt1 | contig 10182 bp, 8 predicted proteins | sample 9270691 | NCBI WGS metagenome assembly JAEIGA01 (sample SAMN17057246, study PRJNA624740) | gut metagenome | biome: biome; isolation source: fecal sample | host: Bos grunniens | place: China: Xizang | collected 2019
CAAACCATCTTCCACCGCAAAATAGTTCGATTTCAGCACCAATTCTATTCCGTTAGGAAAAGGTTTACAGCCAAGGCTATCAATTCCTTCAGGCAATACTATCCTACGTAGCGACTTACAATCCTTGAATGCAAAACTTCCTATACTCCCTTTCATGGTGATAGGAAATACTACATGTTTTAGCGACGTACATCCCTCGAATGCAAAACTTCCTATACTCCCTTTCATAGTGTCAGAAAATACTACATATTTCAGCGACGTACACCCCTCGAATGCATTATGATATATAATCTCTAACGAAGATGGAAACTCTATCGACTCCAACGATTCACAATGTTTAAAAGCACCAATACCTATCGATTTCAATGATTGTGGCAGTATCACACTCTTCAACCGCCTACAACAGCTAAAGACACTACCTCCTATAACCTCTATACCTTCCCTTATCTTACAATATTCGATATCGGCAGGATTCTCCAGTCGAAGCAAACGTTTACCTTCCATGTCATACACACAGCCATACTCGTCGGTTTCTGTCTCAAGCCAACGTATAATATCCGGTTTTGGATACATTTTTATAGCTTCCTCATGAGCAGAAGACTCCAACCCTTTTTCCTTTCTTAATATATTTATAGCATCCAAGTTCATGATATAATATTTTTGTTTGTTAATAATCAGATAAATACAACCTTTACTTACATCTATTTTATAGTATAAGTAACACCTTGGCGACATCATATCACCCTTACATCCATACAAAAAAATAATTGCTTTACTCCTCTATCAAATATCTTCCTTAAAAATTTGTTATACTCCTTTAGTATTTATTTTTCCAAAACCTTACGGTGTAATGCAAAAAATATTTTCTCACCATCCAATAATCACTCAAATGCAATGTTTTAGACAGAGAAAGTAAAAAAGTAGAGAAAAATAAAGAGGGCATAAAAGATTGAGAACCATCTATACCCTTCTATACATTGACCCGAAAAAGTAGTCTACCTCCTATTATTCGCAGTCGATTATTAAAGCTCACAGCTCTAATTTCCAAACCCTATAAGCATTACTATTTCCAATACACCCGGTTTCAAACTATCCTTAACAGCAACTTGCCATAGAATATCAACATCTCCTGCTGTTTGCAATAGCACATCAGTTACATTATCGATACAGTCCAATTCTATTTCATCACCATTTGCCGACGCTATCGAAACTATTATCCCTCTACATTTATTAGGCATATTTTTTTCCAACACTTCTTTCACATTCTGTGCAAGCAAATCAACAATTGTATCGGTTGTGCCTTCCAGCTTTGCACTATCCACAGTAGCACATCCTTCTACAAAAAGTTCTACTTCCTCCTTCCCTATAGCACAAAAACCATTAGCGTTGATTATTTCTTTGATATGTTCTTCTATTTTATCCATTGTTATATATATTAGAATATTAAAGTAGGTTCTATAAATTCTTTTTTTCCAACAAAACAGAGAACCCACCTTTGCTATTTTGCTAGAATTTTTACTATGCTAAATTACAACTTTTATCTTGTTCCGCAAAATTCATTTCGCCAAAAATACCAACCAGCGCAAAATTCATTTCAGCAAAAATACCAATCACCGCAAAATTCGCACAACAAAACACGCCTACTAAAACAAAATATTCTTCATATTGGAATTACGGATTTACGGAGTTCCTTAAGTCTACAAGTCGGGCGAAGGCGTTTTAAAGACTACAAGACTACGAGACGGGCTATGCCAATGAACTACGGAAGAACAGAGAGTAAAAAGTGTAACGAAAACACATTAACCATTAAACGAAAAAAACTTTCTATACACATCTATACCTCTTTATACGCTCTATACAACCAACACTTATCCTTTGCCTTTCGACAAAGCCATCATTCGTTGTCTCGTTGACTTATTGTCTTGTTGTAATGTTTTAGGGAAAGTAATACAATTAATCAAAATCTCTCTTTTGAGATAAAATTATTTTGTTCTTATTTTTCACAACAAGACCTGTGTTTTCATTTACTATATACTCGTATTCACCGTGTTTAAAACTATAATCTCCACTCTCTTCGTTGTATATGCCATTGTGCAAAATAATATCCGGAGTGTCAGCCATCGTAGCTTTGTTTTTCCACGACACGTATCTATAAGTACTGTCTGCCATTCGGTCGACCCTTGCTATGTAATCCTTTGTTTCCAAAACCAATTCAAGAAAATTAAAATCGCGTATCGACGGATGCAACCAAAAACCACCATCATCGCCTATGTAGCATAATTTTTCGCCGTCGAAGCGATACAATGAATATCTGTCAGACAATCTTTGATCATAGTCGGTTAGCGGAAGATATAATGTGTTGGTTTTGTCATCATATCTAAACAGCCAAGCCCAGCCCTCTCCTTTGTTGGCTCTGAAATACCAATCGGCAATGGTATAATTAAATCCTCGACTACACATAGCAATATACTCTTTGCTCCCCGAATTGATATTGTCATATTCTTCTTTTCTGTCTACAAAAATAGGTACAGCCACCAATTTATCGTCCTCTATTTTTATGGCTTCGATACTTTGATTTCCCCATTTGCTCGAAAACCTAATGTATGTGTCCACAAGATATATCGGACTATCAGATTTGGTGTAAATGGTTTTGATATTCGATATTGAGCAGTCAATATATCCTTCTTCTTTTTGAGGATTATCTTTGAGATTACGAATATCGCCTTTGTATGTATACACCTTATCCCCACTTCTGTATTGGCATATACTTCGCCACGAAATACAAGTGCCACCACTCCTGTCGTCCCAGCAATAGAAACGCAGATTTCCATCCTCCGATGTAACAATATCTGCAAAGCCCCTGCTCTGCAAGCTGTCGAATGGATAATCCAATGTAAGAGGTTCGTTGATTACAAATTCTATTAATTCATCATTAAGCATATCAATTTCAAAATCCTCTTTCGGATTGCCATATTTTGCTTCCAAAGTGTCTATCAACTTCATTTCGGCCTCTTTCATTTCGCTATAAGAAAACATAGGTATGCTGTCTTTCGAAGTGTTTGTTTCCAAAATATTGTTCGAACTTTTGTTATTACAACCATTTAAAGTAATTATCAAAAATGCTGCTATAAAAAATCTATTAATCATAAATGTACAATTTATATACTATCTAAATTTTATTTATATCTTACAATGAAAATCAGTCTTATACAAAGAAGGATACTGAGTTTATCACCAATGCAAAGTACCGAAAAAATATCGACATACGCAACTCTTTTGCCTAAAATCCAATTTATTTAACCAATGTCGGCGATGATATTTACAAGCCGGGTGTTTTCAGACCTACGGAATTCCTTAAGACCGATGCCGTTTTTTTTAAGACTACAAGTCCACGAGACTGCAAGACTACAAGTCGGGCGAAGCCGGTGAACTACAGAGGAACAGAGAGTAAAGAATGTATAAAAACTAACGGAAAGACCTTAAACATTAAGCCTTAAACAAGAAAAACTTTCTATACCCTCGCTCTTTTTGTAATGTTGTAATATTTTTGGCTGTGAGTTATGGATACTTTCTATCGCCATAACAGCGAAATGAATCCGCCTATATGTTTCGTTATCTATAGGCAACTTCTAAAAATTCCACGTTTCAGTAAAATAGAAGAATTCTTCTTTAAACTTTTGCGTACTTTACGTTTTTTGCCGAAATCCTTCTATTTCTTTTTCAATCGCATAGCCCGCTATACTCAATCAAAAGAAAGTAGAAATCTTCCTAAGAAAATTCCGTAAATCACCTGCAAAGCAATTTTTAGAAATTGCCATAAATTATTTCCCGGCAAAATCAAAATCCCTTAACAAACAATAGCACCGATAAAATCTTGTTTTCCAAACTCATCATAGCACCGACCGTAGCTATCGTACTGCCGACAGATTCAGCAATACGATAGTTTTTCTTACGACCGATACAATTCCATATATTCCTGAGAGCCAACAAGGATGTCCTACACAAGCCCTGCTTTTCTATGCTGCCAAAGCTTCCTTCAACTTTTCTTTTGTTCCTCTGTCGAGTGTGTTATCCAACGATTTAAGACAATATTCTCTGTCTACTACCAACTTTCTCTTACGCGAGTCGCACGAGTCGAACATAAAATCGTTCAATATCGTTTCCAATATATTCCTTAGTCCTCTGGCTCCGGTTTCGGTAACTACGGCAATCTCGGCAACAATATCGATGGCGTCATCGGTAAACTCCAATTTTTTACGATCGATATAAGCCAACTTTTGATACTGCTTTAATATCGAATTGTTCGGCTCTTTTATTATCCTTATCAGTTCTTCCTTGTTCAACGGATTGGTCGAAGTAATTACAGGGAATCTACCTATCAACTCGGGTATGATTCCAAATTTCTTCAAGTCGGTGCTTGTAACATTGTGCAACATGTTCGAGTCCTCTTTGTCTTCTACATACTGATCTCTGTTGAAACCAATCTGTTTTGTTTTAGTCTGTGTACGTTCTGCCACTATCTCGTCCAACCCCACAAAAGCACCCATGGCGATGAATAGTATATTTGTGGTGTTTATAGATATCATCGGCACTCTCGGATCTTTACGTTTGCCTTGAGGCATAACTCTTACCACATCGCCTTCCACAATTTTTAACAATTCCTGTTGAACACACTCGCCACTCACATCTCGAGTAATACTTATATTCTCGCCCTTTTTGGCCAATTTGTCGATTTCATCCAAACAAACTATACCCATTTCGGCTTTCTCAACATCGAAATCGGCAGCCTGCAACAACCCCGTCAACACATTTTCTACATCTTCACCCACATAACCTGCTGCCGTCAACTTGGTACAGTCGTGGATATGACAGGGAACACCCAACATTTTTGCTATACTCCTAATCAGAAACGTTTTCCCGGTACCGGTGCCTCCCATCAGCATAACATTGGATTTGTCGATTTCTACATCCTTAAAATCGCCATCGTTTCCTATGTCGTACACATTAGACATCACTCGTTTGTAATGATTATAAACTGCAACAGACAAACGTTTTTTGGCTTCGTACTGACCAATAACACGTTCGTTTAGATAATTCATAATTTCCTTAGGTGTAGGAATCTCTTTTCTCATTAATTCTCTCATTTTATATCTTTTTTTTTGTTTGTATTTTGTTTTACTCTCTTTTTTTCCCTTAGAGCCAAAACTCCCCAAATCCATGAAGTACAAAAAAACCTCCTCAGCAACATTTATTTTTCCACCATGCCACAACCATAGCACCACACAATAAACGCACCGGATTATTTAAGTCAACTGCTAAAAATTCACGATACAATTTCCCAAACAAATTTTAGTATATGCTTATTTTTTATATTTCCTGAACAAAAAATTGTAATTACCGACTATCTTTTCCGCATTTTCGCTGTATAAATCAATCAAATACAAAGAAATCAATATAATTTACAACTTTTTGCAAAGTTACATATCTTTTTTGATATATGCAAACATTTTTCAAAAAGATTTTTCAAAAAATATTTATCACACACATTATCAGTGCTTCGCCGTCGAAAACAGCTTTGTGCTTCGCAGACCACAGGCCGGCTACAGCCCTACTCGTTGGCCGTTGTCTGTTGTCCAAAAAACTATCCCTTTATGAAATTTACATACTTCTGCAACATCTCATATTCAGCTTCGGCTACCATCCGACAAAAATCATCGCTATCATGATCGACATGCGATTTTTCCAATGCCTTGTAGTAACGCACCCTGTCGTCGTTGCCGCCTCTCAGCACCACCATACAATAACCTTTACTAAGCAGATACATATTAATCAGCAAGCGGGAGGTGCGACCATTGCCTTCAATAAAAGGATGTATACGCACCAGCTCGTCGTGCAAATACGCTGCCAAAAGCACCGGATGCATACCTTCGGCTTCCTTGGCATAAAACGTCTCCAAAAACTCTTCCATCTGCTTAGACACCAAATAAGGCTGCGGCGGAATATGACGACTACCCGTAATCATAACCGGCACGGTACGATAATGCCCGGCATTGGCACGGTCTATACTACGCAACACTATGGCATGAATATCTTTTACAACACGTTCTGATATAACAACACCATCGGCCACCAACTCTTTGATATACTCTATAGCTTCGGCATGACCTATAGCCTCCAAATGTTCACGCATACTCTTGCCCGAAATAGTAAGACCCTCATTCACCACCAAAGCAGTCTCTTGCAATGTAAGGGTGTTGCCCTCTATGCGGTTACTCTCGTAGGTATATTCCATAGCCATAGCCTCTTGCATATTAGCCAATACATCGGCCGAAATAGGACGCAGAGCATCCAATTCTGCTTTAAGAATATCTATATTTTGCAGTATTGTATTCATAATATTAGTATATCGTTATCGTGTTGGTTAAAATACATAGCAATTTATCGCAAATCTCACTCTTCATAACAAATAGACGTTTTTGAGATTTTCAGTTTGCAAAGTTACAACTTTTTCGGCATATCCGTTCTCTTTTTACAAAAAAAGTTTTTTCTTTCTATCGCCCCCTTGCCTTACGACTTTTATCTTTTGTCGCACGAAGCGAAAGAATGTAGAGAAAGTATAGAGAGTATAAAAAGTAACGAACCTTAATTAACCATTAAACGAAAAAACTTAATTTTCTATATCATCCCCTCTTTTGGCTCTATATTTTTGTTTAGGGTGATGAGGTACATTGTACTTCTTTTCTAAACAGTCTGATAGTTTAGGTAAAATATGATTTTTAATGTATGTAATTTCTCTATTAACAATATTTGCTATCTCTTCAGCTGTTCTCCAATCGTTGCAAAACTCTACAATAATCCGTTCCATCTCTTCTTTCGAATATCTTTTCTTTGGAAGTGCAACATTTGCACCAGGAAGTGCAACATTAGCATCGTAGTGCATCTCGCTCCTTTTGTAATGTTGTAATATTTTTGGCTGTGAGTTATGGATACTTTCTATCGCCATAACAGCGAAATGAATCCGCCTATATGTTTCGTTATCGATATAGTTCATACCATTAGTATTTTCTTTCACTCATAGGCGTATTTAATATTGCAACAGCGTTGCAATGCTTCTACAACATTTGTTTTGCCAATATATTGCCCTACCACACTTCTTTTGTGCCGTATACAACAACCGAGGTAACCCAATTAGCAACCTCGGTTTATATATTATGTTTTTTAGTTCTCTTCACCCTAAATTAGTTTATGCAAATATTCCAATTCGTTGCCGCATGTCTCACTTTTTAAAGGTATACCCGGTTTTGATGCACGTTCTCCGCTTGATACTCGCAATGCTTTAGCTTATCACCATGCGCTGCACTTATTACATGAAACGACACTATACTACTAAAATGATAATTCTTGATTTGCCAAAAGAAATCTCTCTAACTCCCTCAAAAGTATCTCCCTCACTTACACCCTCTATTGCCCTTATAGTAAAAGTTGTTGAATGACACAAAATCATGTTCTTCTATCGTATAGACTACGCTGCTTTGAACGAAGCTCTAATTTACCTATTCGGCCAATTGTTGGAGTTTTAAATTCATACTCAAATGATACCACAAAAAACTATAGAGATTGTGCACCACATCTCTATAGTTTTTTATTATGCCTATTTTTAAAAGAGTTATTATGACGGGCTATACGATAAAAAAAGAAAAGACCGATTCCTTATATGAGAATAGAATCTACAAAATATTAAAATAGTTCTCTTTATTTGGAACTTTTGAATAAATAGTGTAACTTTGCAAATTTAAAATTCTAGCAAAATAGCAGAAGAAGGTTCTATATTTTGTTAGAAGACAATTCTTAGAACCTTCCACAAATAACGCATTACATAATTGCTATGATAAATATAGAGTCAATTTTCCCTTACACCATCGTAAAAGAGAATGAATTTTATGGTATAACCGATAATACCGGCAAACTAGTTGTTCCATGTATTATGGATTATATCGACAATATGAAAGATGATAAAATTGGACTAGAACTATGGGGTGATTATTCTTGCGTCGTTATTAGTAAGAACGAAAAGTACGGATTTTTCACAACGAATGGTAAGTTCATCGAGCCCGCATACGAAGCTTGGTCTGTTGACCCTTGCGATAGAGATATTCATGTAAAGACGAATGATGGTTTCGGAGTTTTCGAAGCTCCAAAATATCTATTTAGAGAAATACCTGCAGAGTCATCACTTTTATTCGATAAATATCTTGATGATTACGAAGAGGATATTGACGATTTTGACAGTATATTGGAAGAATTACTTGGTGCGAATCTGAAAACTTAGTGGGAAATGGGAATTGAAAAAAACATCATATCTTCCGTCAAGGAAAAACTTCATACATTCGGATATGGGTACACACAAGACTTGTGGAATTCAACTTACAATGAAAATGACCAAATCAACATTGAAGAATTTATCTCTTGTGTATTATCAAGACTGGATGATTATGACATGATTAAGGAAAAGGTTGAAAATATCAAGGCTCTAAGCGAATGCGACGAGGCTACATTTTGGAACATAGCAGAAGAACACGTCGGAGCACTTCTTTTGCCTTGGTGTGTAAACATGATAAAGAGAGGCGCTGTAAGCTTCATTTCTCTCAAAAGCATGGCACACGCAAATATTCCCTTGCTTAATAGGAAGGTTAGAGAACTTCTTAAAGAAGATAGAGAGAATGGATATCAGTCGGCCTTCAGACTAATTGACTTACTACTTCCTTGTCCTATGCATGGTACCGGCGAGATTATTCCGATACAATTTCCTATAGGCAAACGCCCTTCATGCAGATATGCTTTTATCGACAACGAAGTAGATGGCGAGATTGGAGAAATATATCTTTACGAACATGCCATGCATATGTACTATGTGAGTGTAAACGTATATGATTCTGAATTTCCGGAAAAACTTATAGCGAAGAATCATATTTTAAATATATCTGATATCGTTTTATCTGAATTGCTTACCTGTCTTCAACAAGCTATTGATCCGGCTAAAGAAAACACAAAACTTTCTGCTGCCATCGATAATGCTAAAAATATCGAAAACGGAAAATCTACCATGGCTCAGATTCTGACAGATTGTGGGATTCATCTATTATCCTTATCTGATTTCGGCCGTTCACCTCGTTTTTGTGATTCATACATCGCAGAAGATGTAGATTATATATATGTATCTAACAATGAAGTTATGCTGGTATTAGAAGGCTCTACACCTCAGATTAATATCGTACCATTGAATAAAGATTGCGGACACTACTCTTGGATAGTAGAAGATATCAAGGCTGCAGCAAACATAGCATATAAGAAATCTAAAAACTGATTGCTACAATCAGTTGGTCTTGTTTCGCTTTTGCAACAGCGTTGCAATGCTTCTACAATGTTTGTTTTGCCAATATATTACCCCTCCAGACTTCTTTATGCCGTATATAACAAACGAGGCCCCTAATTAGTAGCCTCGTTTTATACATCAGTTTTTAGTTTTCATCGTCCGAAATTAGTTTATGCAAATACTCCAATTCGTTGCCGCATGTCTCACTTTTTAAAGGTATACCAGGATTTGATGCACGTTCTCTTTTTGATACTCGCAATGCTTTAAGTTTATCGCCATGTGCTGCACTTATTACATGAAACGACACTATACTACTAAAATGAGAGTTTTTTGATTTGCCAAAAGAAACCTCTCTAACTTCCTCAAAGGTATCTCCCTCATTTACTCCCTCATTTGCGTACTTGAGTACAGAAAGTACAGAAAGGCAGTGAGCTACGAGTTGTGAGCCGGCTTCGCTATCGCTTCGCAGACTACTAGTCTACATGACCACAAGACTACAAGCCGGCTACAGCCCTACTCGTTTGCCGTTGTCTGTTTGCCGTTGTCTTTTTTTTGCAACGTAATGTTTCGAGTAGAGAAAGTAAAGAACTCTCTATACCTTTTCTTTACCTTCTATACATTAAACATTAAAGCCTATAAGCATCACTATTTCCAACACCCCAATTTTCAAATATTAGTGTCCGCTAAAAGTTCGATTCTTGTTATATGAGAAGTTTATTTTGTCGGACAGCCGATGAGTTGGAGATACAAATAGCTATTTAGGGTTGATAATTCAAAAAAATAGCCGAAAAAGCGTAAATATCGTAAGA
>JAEIGA010020080.1_pt1 | contig 10181 bp, 7 predicted proteins | sample 9270691 | NCBI WGS metagenome assembly JAEIGA01 (sample SAMN17057246, study PRJNA624740) | gut metagenome | biome: biome; isolation source: fecal sample | host: Bos grunniens | place: China: Xizang | collected 2019
ATGGGCTCGGAGTACGCGCAGTTCAGAGAGTGGGACTATGCGAATCAGCTCGAGTGGTTTATGACGGAGTACCCGCGCCACGGTGAGATGAAGAATTTCGTGAAGACCCTCAATCACTTCTACCTCGAGCATCCCGAGCTTTGGGAGATCGATGACACGTGGGATGGTTTTGAGTGGATCGAGGCGGATCTTAGCGATCTCAACATCATTGCATACCGCCGTCGCAGCAAAAAAGGCGGTGAGCTTACAGTTGTTCTCAACTTTGCGCCTGTTGTTCGTGAAAACTTCCCTGTGAAGGTGTCGAAGATGGGACGGTACGAGGAAATCTTCAATTCCGACCGTTACGATTTCGGTGGACGTAACCGACTCAACGAGGAAAGCATTCGCACCAGAGCTGTAGCTCAGGAGAACGGAGAAAAGGTGAACATTATCGATATCACCGTTCCCGCACACGGAGCTGTTATTTTAGAAAAGCAGTCGAACAAATAAAATCCCATAAAGGACATTATTTTCAAATATAATATTTCAACATACATTACGGAGGTCATCATGTATAAAAAACAAGAATGTGTCGCTATGCTTCTTGCGGGCGGCCAGGGAAGCAGACTCTATACTCTCACCGAGAAGACTGCAAAACCCGCAGTTCGTTATGGCGGAAAATATAGAATTATCGATTTTCCCATGTCAAACTGCGTTAATTCAGGAATATATACCGTAGGCGTTCTGACCCAGTATCAGCCCCTCGTTCTTAACGAATATATCGGAAACGGACAGCCTTGGGACCTTGACCGCAGTAGCAGTGGAGTTATGGTTCTTCCTCCGTATCAGGCTAAAACAGGCGGAGATTGGTACACAGGTACAGCAAACGCAATCTATCAGAACATCAGCTTTATTGACAGATACAATCCCGACTACGTCCTCATCCTCTCGGGTGACCATATTTACAAGATGGACTACGCGAAGATGCTCGACGCGCACAAGAAGACTGGCGCTGACTGTACGATCGCTGTTCTCGAGGTTACACTTGAGGAGGCAAGCCGCTTCGGTATTATGAATACAGACGACGAGCTGAAAATCATTGAATTTGAGGAAAAGCCGAAGCATCCGAAGAGTACAAAGGCGTCGATGGGTATCTACATCTTCAGCAAGGAGATTTTAAAGAAGTACCTCATCGAGGACGAGGCAGACCCGAACTCCTCAAAAGACTTCGGTAAGAATGTTATCCCGAAGATGCTTGCTGACGGATGCAAGATGTACGCATATCCCTTCAGCGGATACTGGAAGGACGTTGGAACTATCCAGTCCCTTTGGGAGGCTAATATGGATCTTATCGGAGAGGAGCCGCAGTTTAATCTCCGCGACCGCAGCTGGAGAATCTACTCAAGAAACTACTCCGATCCGCCGCACTTCATCGGGGAATCTGCAAAGGTGTCGAATTCTCTCATTACCGAAGGCTGCGTGATCGAGGGAATTGTCGAAAACTCCGTTCTTTCTAGTGGAGTTAAGGTTGCACGCGGCGCATACATCAAGGACTCCGTAATTATGAAAAACGTTACCGTAGAAGCGGGCGCGACTATCAACTACTCCATTATCGACAGTGATACGACAGTGTCCTCCGGATGCATAGTGGGCAGAACGAGAAATACAGGCGAGCAGATCACTGTTATCGGCTCCGATCTTGTGATTCCCGAGGGAACACATATCTCCGGCGGCGAGATGGTTGATGCTGAGTGGCTCTCAAAAAATACAAATTGCGATAAGTAATAGAAAGGAACGGTAATAAAATGTCAGCAGCAGGAATTATTTTTTCAAATATTCACGATAATAATATACCGGAGCTTACAAGACTCCGCACGGTTGCATCCGTTCCGTTTGCTTGCCGTTACAGACTAATCGACTTCACGCTGTCTAATATGGTAAACTCCAATATTTACAATATCAGCGTTATTACACACTATAATTACCACTCCCTTATGGACCACATCGGCTCCGGTAAGGACTGGGATCTCGCTCGCAGATCGGGCGGTATCAAGATCCTCCCCCCGTACATCACAGCGTATGCTAACAATGCAAACTCCCTCATCCAGACAAGACTTGAAGCGCTTAAGAGCGTTAGTGATGCTCTCAGCCGCATAACTGATGAGTACGTTGTTCTCTCCGACTGTGACGTAATTTGTAACGTAGATTTCAACGATATTATTGAGTACCACAAGAAGACGAGCGCGGATATGACCGTTGCAGTTCAGAACGTTAACCTAACTCGCGAAAAGGCTAAGAACAACGTTATCTATAAGTCTGACAGCGATGGCAGAGTAACGGACGTTCTCACATACCCGAGCGACTTTGAGGGTGAGGCGGATATCAGCCTTAACATCGTTGTTATGAAGACAGAGTACCTCCGACAGATCGTGCTTGACGCAACCGCACATAACCACGTCAGCCTTACACGCGACATCATCGGCAGAAACCTTAAGCACAAGAACTTCCGTGTATACAGATTTGACGGACACTTTGCGTGCATCTCCTCGTTTGAAGATTACTACGCGAACAGTATGCAGCTTCTCACCGATTCCGAGGCGCGTAGCTCTCTCTTCGGCGTGAAGAACCGCCCGATTTACACAAAGGTAAGAAACTCCAACCCGTCCTATTACAGCGCAGGCTCGACTGTTAAGAACTCACTCATCGCCGACGGATGCTACATCGAGGGAACGGTTGAGAACTCGATTATCTTCCGTGGCGCGAAGATCGGCAAGAATGCTACAATCCGCAACAGCATCATTATGCAGGACACAGTTGTAGGAGACGGCGCGTTCCTTAACTGCGTTATCACTGATAAGAATGCGGTAATCAGTGACGGACGTATGCTCTGCGGAGCCGAAACGCAGCCCTTCTACGTTTCAAAGTGGAAGAGAATATAATTTCACTTGGGCAAAATCTAGAAAAGGAGCTGTAATCATATGATGAAAGTTTTATATGCCGCATCTGAGGCACTTCCGTACATTTCGACAGGCGGACTTGCAGACGTTGTAGGCTCACTTCCAAAGGCTGTCAAGAATTATCTCGGTTACGATTCCGATGTGAGAGTAGTCCTTCCGCTCTACCCCGCAATCAGAGAAAAATTCTCGCACGAACTCAGACTTGTTAAAGAGATCACGGTAAGACTCTCCTGGAGAAATCAGTACTGCGGTATCTGGAGCATCGCGTCGGACGGAGTAACGTTCTATTTTATCGATAACCTCTACTATTTTGACAGAAAAACGCTCTACGGCAACTACGACGACGCCGAGAGATTCGCATTCTTCTCGAAGTGCGTGATAGAACTTATGTCGGCGGTTAATTTCTACCCGAACATTCTCCACGCAAACGACTGGCAGACTGCACTTTCCGTTGTGTACCTCAAGAGAAAATATTCCCACCTCGAGGAGTACAGAAATATTCGTGCACTCTTCACGATTCACAACATCGACTACCAGGGTGTGTTCGATTTCAATATCCTCGGCGACGTGTTCGAGCTTCCCGAATGGGACCGAGACATCGTTGAGTATGACGGATGCGTAAACCTCCTCAAGGGCGCGATAGTTTGTGCGGATATCGTGAATACGGTAAGCGGATCGTACTCCCGTGAAATCCTCACCGAGTACTTCTCAAGCGGTCTTCACCACATTCTCCGCTCAAAGAACGATGCCGGCAGACTTTGCGGTATCGTAAACGGCATCGACATCGACTACTACAACCCCGCGACCGATCCCGACATTGCAGTAAAATATACACCCGACGATACATCGGGCAAGGCTGAGGATAAAGCTGAGCTCCAGCGTCTCCTCGGATTTGACGTAAAGCCTGAGACTCCCATCATCGCTATGGTAACGAGACTCGCATCGCATAAGGGACTTGACCTCGTGAAGTGCGTGCTCGAAGAGATCGTTTGTAACAATGACGTTCAGATTGCAATCCTCGGAACGGGTGAAGATCAGTACGAAAATTACTTTAGATACCTCTCGAATAAGTATCCGAGCAAGGTTGCCGTTAGATTTGAGTTCAACAAGGCTCTCTCGAAGAAGTTCTACGCGGGCGCGGATATGTTCCTCATGCCCTCGAAGAGCGAACCGTGCGGACTCTCTCAGATGATCGCGTGCCGATACGGTACAGTTCCGATCGTTCGCGAATGTGGAGGGCTTGCTGATACGATAGTGGCTTATAACCAGTTTGACGGAAGCGGAAACGGTTTCTCGTTTAAGAATTACAATGCTCACGAAATGATGCATGTAATAAAGAATGCGCTGAATATTTATGCGGACAAAGAAAAGTGGCAGAAAATCGTCAAAACGTCTATGTTAAGCGACTTTTCCTGGAATTTATCTGCTAAAAAGTATATTGATATTTATAACAGTTTGTTGTAAAATATAAAATATATATACACTATGGGGGAGCTTTCCCCCTATGTGTATTATTTTCGTAAACCGAAAGGGTAAATAGATTTATGGATACAAAAAAGAAAGTAACAGTCGATTCTGTTAAAGAGAATATCGAGTCGAAGCTCACGAGATATTTCGGAGTTAAATTCGACGAGGCAACTGAGGAGCAGATATATAAGTCTGTTGTGCTCAGTGTCAGAGATATTCTTACTCTCAAGCGCTCTGCATATCACGATACGATCAAAAAGGCTCATCCCAAGAAGATTTATTATATGTGCATGGAGTTCCTCATGGGACGTCAGCTCCGTAATAACCTTATGAACCTCGGAATCGCAGGCGAGTACAGAACAGCTCTCGCTGACTATGGATTCGACCTTGATAAGATTTACGAGTTGGAGCCCGACCCGGGTCTCGGCAACGGTGGTCTCGGTCGACTTGCAGCGTGCTTCCTTGATTCTCTCACAACTCTCAACTATCCGTCCTATGGCTTCTCCATTTGCTACGAGTACGGTCTCTTCAAGCAGAAGATCATTGACGGAAACCAGATCGAGCTTCCCGATAAGTGGATGGAAGACGGCGGTTCCTGGCTCGTTCCGCGTACTGACAAATCCTTTAGCATCAAGCTTGGCGGTAACGTAATCGAAAAGTGGGAAAACGGCAAGTGCAACTTCACATATGAGAATTACGAAGAAGTTAACGCCGTGCCTTATGATATGATGGTGTCAGGCTCCGATTGTGAGGCTGTAAACGTCCTCAGACTTTGGAAGGCCGTTGACACAAGCACGTTCAATATGAACCTCTTCTCGCAGGGTCAGTACGTTCGTGCAATCCAGGAAAACGCGAACGCGGAGGTTATCTCCAAGGTTCTTTATCCTTCGGATGACCACGATGAAGGTAAGCTCCTCAGACTCACACAGCAGTACTTCCTTGTATCTGCATCCCTCCAGAGCATTATCGCGGACCACCTCGCTGCATACGGTACGCTCTACAACTTTGCCGACAAGGTAGCGATCCACATCAACGATACACATCCCGCACTCTGCATTCCCGAGCTTATGCGTATCCTTATGGATATCTACTCATACTCTTGGGAAGCTGCTTGGTCGGTTGTTACAAGAGTTATGTCCTACACGAACCACACCGTTCTTCCCGAGGCTCTTGAAAAGTGGAACGTAAACCTCTTCAAGCTCAAGCTCCCGCGTATCTATATGATCGTAGAGGAGATCAACCGCAGACTTTGTGCAGACCTTTGGAATATGTACCCCGGTGACTGGGACAGAATCTCGAGAATGGCTGTAATCGGCTACTCCCAGGTTCGTATGGCAAACCTCAGCGTTGCTGCATCCCATACAGTAAACGGCGTATCTGCGCTCCACTCCGATATTCTCACAAAGACAATCTTCCACGACTATTATAAGGCTATGCCGTACAAGTTCACGAACGTAACGAACGGTATTGCTATGCGCCGTTGGCTCTGCTACTCGAATCCCGGACTTACAGCTCTTCTTGACGAGACGATCGGTACAAGTTACAAGAAGAATTTCGAAGAGCTCGAGGGCTTCAGAAAATACGAAAACGATAAGAACGTGCTTGAGCGCCTCGCTGCAATCAAGGCAGAGAACAAGCTCGCGTTCTCAAAGTATCTCTTCAATAAGACAGGTCAGTCCCTTGACGTGAACTCCGTATTCGACGTTCAGGTTAAGAGAATGCACGAATACAAGCGCCAGCTTCTCAACGTGCTCAAGATCGTAAACCTCTACAACGAGATAAAGGCTAAGCCGAACGGAAACTACACTCCCACCACGTTCATCTTCGGTGGTAAGGCTGCTCCCGGCTACTATATGGCGAAGGATATCATCAAGCTCATCTGGAGCATTGGTGAAGAAATCGCAAAGGATAAGAAGGTTCGCGACATCATCCGTGTTGTATATCTCGAAGACTACAACGTAAGCACGGCAGAGGTTCTTATGCCCTCCACTGACATCAGTGAGCAGATCTCCCTTGCGGGTAAGGAAGCGAGCGGTACCGGATGCATGAAGTTCATGGTAAACGGCGCGCTCACTCTCGGTACTCTTGACGGTGCTAACGTTGAGATGGCTGAAGCTGTCGGAATGGATAATATCTACATCTTCGGTCTTAAGTCCGATGAGGTTGACGATCTCTGGAAGCAGGGCTACTCCTCTATGAATTACTATATGACGAGTGATAAGCTCCGCACAACGATTGACAGACTCCGCGGCAGCTTTGCGGGAAACAACTTCCAGAGCATGGTTAACTACTTCCTCTACAGCCACGGAATCGCAGACCCGTATATGTGCCTTGCAGATTTCGATTCCTACGTGAACGTGTACGGAAAGATGATCGACACTTACCATAACGAGCTCGAGTGGAATAAGAAGTCGCTTCATAATATTGCGGGCGCGGGATTCTTCTCCGCTGACAGAAGTATCCGCGACTACGCAGAAAAAATCTGGCACGTTACGGAAGTGAAATGAGAAGCTTTAGAGAATATAAATTCGATAAACTGAATCAAAAAGACATGTCGCTGTTCGGGGCTTTCCCGAACGGCGGCTTTGTGCGTTTTGAATTAAAAATTGATAGCGAAATTTCGCCAAAATCCGCATCAATGGAGATCCACGCAGACGGATGGAACGACAGATTTGAAGTAAGACGAAGCGTGCAGATGATGTGGGACGAGTCGTCCTCCGGGAATACGAACAAGTTCTATATCCATATAGATTTCGAGCGACTTCTTAGTGAATGGAATCTCGAGGACAGCGGGCTTTTCTACTATCATTACACCGTTGATTTTGGTGACGAGGTTGTCGAGCTCGGCGGGGAAGACCCGATCGATTTGCACGAGATTTACAACTCTGTGGGCGAACGACAGCTCCTGATATACAAAAACGACTTTGAAACATCGCACTCGTATCGCAACGGAATCATCTATCACGTATTTGTTGATCGTTTCAATAGAAGCGGCAGATGCGGCGTGAAGGAAGGGGCCGTGCTGAATCCTGACTGGGACGGTGGAATCCCGCAGTACGCGGAGTATCCGGGCGCGCACCTCTCGAACAATGTATTCTTCGGCGGCGACCTCTATGGCGTGATAGAGAAGCTCGATTACATCGCGTCGCTTGGAGCAAAAACGATATACCTCTCACCCGTGTTTGACGCGTACTCCAACCACAAGTACGACGGCGGCGACTATATGACGGTCGACTCAATGTTCGGTGGGGATGAGGCTCTTCGTGAGCTCTGTGAAGCCGCACGTGATCGCGGGATCGACATAATCCTCGACGGCGTTTTCAACCACACGGGCGATGACAGCGTATACTTCAATAAATACGGCCGCTACGACTCCGTGGGTGCGTATCAGAGCGACGAGTCACCGTACAGAACCTGGTACAGCTTCGGTGCATCACGCGACGATTACGAAAGCTGGTGGGGCATCAAGATTCTTCCGCGAGTTAACAGCTCACACCCCGATTTTCAGAATTTCATCTGCGACCGCGTAGTCGATAAATGGATGAAAATGGGGGTATCCGGCTGGAGACTTGACGTTGCGGATGAGATTTCAGAGGATTTCCTTGTAAAATTCAGAGATGCAGTGAAGGAGCGCAATCCCGACGGAGTGATCATTGGCGAGGTCTGGGAGGATGCAACCGATAAAGTAAGCTACGGCGAAAGACGTGCATATCTCCGCGGACGTGAGCTTGATTCTGTGATGAATTATCCCCTGCGCTCTGCGATAATCGAGTACGTGAAGTGGGGAAATTGCGATTTGCTCCGCCGTTGCACCGAGGGGACGTACAGAAGATACCCCAAGTGTTCGTCGGATAATCTGATGAACTTCCTCGGCACGCACGATACAGAGCGAATTATCACAATCCTTGGCGGAGTGCCTGCAGGAGACCGATCCAACGCAGAGCTCTCCACTCTCCGTATGACGGACGAGGAAAAGGCCCATGCAGTGTCAAAGCTAGGGCTTGCTTATTCAATCATAGCGGGGCTTCCCGGAGTGCCATGTGTCTTCTATGGGGATGAGGCAGGGCTTGAGGGTTACCGCGATCCTTTCTGCAGACGCACGTTCCCGTGGAATGATATAAATTATAGCCTACTTGAGCATTACCGAAAGATTGGCACGGTAAGAAGCAAAACTGAAGTATTCCGCGACGGACTTTTCAGAATAATCTCGCTCACGGATTCACACGTTGTGTACGAGAGAACTCCGTTCGAGAATGGAGATACGAAGGTTATTGTTGCTGCGTCACGAACGGGCGAGCTCAAGCTTAACTTTGAGGGCAGCGCATACGCCTCACTTGCCGAGTGTAATGTCACTGGCGAAATTGTGATCAGCGAGGGCGGGGCAGAGTACTTTATCTGCGGATCCGACGTCAACTTCACGAAAGATAATATAAGATAAAAAATCCCAACGCGATTTGGTCACCAAAAAGCGTTGGGTTTTCTGTTATTTGTTTTCAGCGTTGTAGTGGCAGGGAGAGGTGTAGAACTTTTTGAGATCCACTCTCCACACGCCTTCGTTCTGTCTGAATCCGAGCGATTTTATGTAATCTTCACTTGCAGCACCATCTGCGATTGCAATTGACGGAATCTCAGCTCTGTAGCAGAAGCTCATTACGGCGCGAACCATTATCGTGATAGCCTCATCATCCTCGTGGGCCTCTGAGTACGCGATAGAGCGAATCACAGCCTCTGTGGGATCGAGCACAAACTGGCAGATTCCGAACACGTCCGTGATAGCAGTGAAGTCCTCGTTCATTTCACCTACGAGAAAAGCGTACGTTCCGTCGACATAGTCGCATCCGAGATGTGCGCATACATCGCGATGAAGCTCGGGTGAGCGAATGGGTTCAACTTTAAACATAATTTACCTCAAATATTCTTTAAGTATTCGATCTCGCTCTCCGTGAGATATCTCCACTTACCGATTGCGAGATCCCCCACGTTTATTTCACCAATGTCGGTACGTGAGAGGCGGGAGAGCTTGTATCCGTGATGCGCGCATATCTTGCGGATCTCACGGTTTCTGCCCTCATACAGTGTGAAGCGGATGACAGTGGATGCCACACCGTTTACCTTTGTGTATTCCACGAGCTCTACGTCGAACGGGCGGAGCATATATCCGTCAAGCTCGAACGGAACACCGAGCGCTTTTACATCCTCGTCATCGAGGTGCGAGGTGATTGTCGCGAGATACTTTTTCGAGATCTTGTGCGACGGATGCGTGAGTCGGTTTGTGAGCTCACCGTCGTTCGAGCAAATGAGGATTCCGTCGGAGTACATATCAAGTCGTCCTGCGGGATATACACGTGTACCGAGTCCCGAGAGAAGCGTCGAGATATTCGGACGGTCCTTCTCGTCAGCGAGCGTGGTCACGTATCCGATAGGCTTGTTGAGCAGTATATATGTACTGCGGGAAGCTCCGCAGTTTTCTTTTGTGATGAATTTGCCGCCGTACTCTACGGTGTCGCATTCGGGATCGATTTTGTCCCCGAGCGAGGCGGTCAGGCCGTTTACTTTGACCTTGCCGTTTTTTATCTCTTCTTCAGCGGCGCGGCGGGACATAATTCCACACTCACTGAGATATTTTTGAAGTCTTATTTTCTCCATATTTTACCGAAATATATCAAGAATTTTGTCGCCGAGGCTTCGTTTTTCTGTTAGAGGAGCAACGTTCTCTATAGGATAGAGCGGAACCTCTCCAACCACGTCGTCTCCTGAATAAAACACAACTTTGCCAAG
>JAEIGA010020081.1_pt1 | contig 10181 bp, 9 predicted proteins | sample 9270691 | NCBI WGS metagenome assembly JAEIGA01 (sample SAMN17057246, study PRJNA624740) | gut metagenome | biome: biome; isolation source: fecal sample | host: Bos grunniens | place: China: Xizang | collected 2019
CACCCCTTTATGAATGTTGCCCCCAGAGTTCCTATAAATACGGATTACGTCGCTGCGCTCCGTGATCCGTCGGGTCCCCAAGGCAGTAAAATCGCTCGGAAGTCCGTTCTGCACAAGAACGGCTCTTTTTTGTTGTACAAAGGGGTGCCGTGAGTCTTGCTCACAAGGCGCCCCTTTGTGCAACAAAAAAGAGCCGTTCTTGCGCAGAACTGCCTTCCGAGCGATTTTACTGCCTTGGGGACCCGACGGTTCACGGAGCGTAGCGACGTAATCCGTACTTATTTTACACCAAAAGTATTTTTTGTCAATTCTCAATTTGGTTGTATCTTTGCGGATGATGACACGCAAGGAGATATACGATAGAGTGCTTGCCGCTGCTGCGCCCATCTACGACGATGTGGAGCGTAGGGCTGTGGCGGAGCGCCTGTGTGCCGACCTCTATGGCTTCGGCCGCTTCGATGTTGTGATGAATGGCGAGGCAGTGCCCGAGGACTTCGATGCGGAGCGCTTTGAGGTGCTCCTTGATAGGGTGGCCAAGGGCGAACCTGTGCAGTATATCGTGGGCTCTACGGAGTTCTATGGCAGACGCTTTGTGGTGCGCGAGGGGGTGCTTGTTCCCCGCCCCGAAACGGAGGAGCTCGTGGCGCTCATTGTGCGCGAAAATACTGCGCCAACGCCCCGTATCGTGGATTTGTGTACGGGTACGGGTGCTATTGCCGTGTCGCTTGCGTGTGAGATTGCGGGCGCAAGGGTTGAGGCTGTCGATTTGTCGCCCATTGCCGTGGAGGTTGCGAGCGAGAATATCGGGGCGAATGGCGTAGATGTGGCGCTCGAAAGTGGCGATGTCTTTGAATGGGAACCCGAGGCGGATGCCTACGATGTGATTGTGTCCAATCCCCCCTATATCCCCGAGAGTGAGCGAATGGATATGGATCGCAATGTGGTCGATTTCGAGCCCGAGATGGCACTCTTTGTCCCCGACGAAACTCCGCTAATATTCTATGAGAGGATTGCCGATATTGCCCTTGTGGGACTACGTGAGGGCGGTAGGTTGTACTTCGAGATACACGAGAGATATGCCGAGGAGTGCGCCCAGATGCTCCGCACCAAAGGACTTTGTGATGTGCAGATTCACAACGATATGAACTCCAAACCCCGAATGGTTGTATGTACGAAAAGAGGATGACATACGCACCTCGCACCAAGACCCCCGAGCAGGCTCTCGCGTCGCTTATGCGCACCTGTGCCCGTGCGGAGAGGTGCAGTAGCGATGCTCTGCGCTCTATGCGCCGCTGGGGACTCTCGGACAAGGATGCGAGGGGTGTGTTGGAGCGCCTTGTGAGGGAACGATTTATCGACGATGGCCGCTATGCGGAGGCCTATGTGAGGGAGAAGATGCGCTTTTCGGGGTGGGGTGAGAGGAAGATTCGTGCCGCCCTGCGTATGAAGTCCATCGCCCCCAATATCATCGACCGAGCGATGGGACAACTTGTGCCCGAGGAGGATGCCTCGCGCCTCGAAGAGGTGCTGCGCAAGAAGGCATCAAAGACCACTGCCCGTGACCTTTACGACCTGAAAGCCAAGCTTGTAAGATTTGGTATGAGCCGAGGTTTCGACCTCGATGATGTACTCTCCGTTACAGAGCAAATCCTTCGCGAGAGAGAGTAGAGAGCCCTTTTGCCAAGAGCGAGGCGTAGATATTTCCGAGCCTTGCGTTTCCAATCGAGAGAATACTTTGCAGACCTACGGGGGTGAAGACCATCAACTCCTCGTAGCTCTCCACATCCTCCACACGGAGCTCCTCCTCCACAATCTTCACTCCTGCCAACTCTGCCAACCTCATCATCGCCTCACGCTCCGCCGAGGGGCGTGCTCCCTTGTCGAGGGGCGTAGTGAGAATGGTGCTGCCACGCAGTGCGAAGAGTGGATTGTCGCCCGCCGAAAGGAGTGTTCCTGCACGATTGGCGCGTATGGCTGCCTCGTAGCCGTGCGAAAGGGCATAGGAGTCGGCAAATCTCGCCGAGGTCAGAGATACGTTGGTGTGGTGTTTCTCGAATGGTATCTCGTAGGTGGTGATGACACCTCTGGGGCGCACCGTCAGGTGGCCATAGCCGTCGTGTGGGTGGGAGGTGTTGTGGAGCAAAAGTCGCAGACAATTACCACTGTCGGTGGGGATGAGATAAAGCGTCACGGTGTTGCCGCCCTCGGGATAGAGTCCGAAGTAGAGCAGATTGCGGATTTCGCGCTCCAACGACTTGACCTCAATGGCGGGCTTGGTGCCATAGAGTGCCTTGAAGGAGTCGAGTGCGTAGCGCAGTTTGACGGAGAGGTGGAGGGGCTTGTGGGCAAAGGTGTTGATGGTGGTGTAAACCCAATTGCTCCCCATAAGGGTGCTGGGGCTCATCTCCACATCGTGCCACGAAGTGACTTTGCCATTGAATGAGATTTTCTCCTCCATTGCCTCCCGTTTAGAGCATCATAATTTTCATAAGCATCTCACGCAACAGCTCGCCCTGCTCCAAGCCACCCGTGTTGATACCCTTACCCTTCATATCATACTCCCTGATGATGCCGAGAATGAGGAAGATTTTTTTGTTGGGATAGAGCTTTGCGGCTTGCTTGTAACCACCGAGCACATAGGGACTTACCTTGATGAGTCCTGCGAGTTCTGCATCGCTTGCCGCAGGCATACCCTTGAACTTTGTCTGCCACTCTCGGTAGTTGATGGTAAAGAGCTTTTGGAAGTGGTTGAAGAGGGTAGAGGTGGTCACCACAAGGGGGTGATTCTTTGGGTTGCGCGCGAAGTTGTCGGCAATCTGCATTGCGCGTGCAAACTGCCTATGTGCAACAGCCTCCACCAACTCGAAGTTGTTGAAATCCTTGCTGATGCCGATATTTTGCTCTATGTGGTCGGCAGTGATGGTCTTTGTGCCCTCGGGGAGTCGTGTGAAAAGTTTATCAAACTCGCCGGCAATCTTGGCCACATCCGTACCCATAAAGTCCACCACCATACGGAGTGCCTTCTCCTCGATGGCACACCCTTTGGAGGCACGCAGGTAGGTGGCAATCCAAGGTGCAAGCTCATTGTCGTAGGGGCGGGGCGACTCAAAGACCACGCCCTTTGCACTCACCTGCTTGTAGAGTGCAGAGCGCTTATCGACACTCTTACCCTTGTGGGCGATGATGAGGATTGTCGAGGCGGAGGGGGCGGAGGTGTAGTGCGAGAGATTGTCGACCTTACGAAGCGAGGCCGCCTCCTTGACAATGACAACCATCTTGCCACCCATCATCGGCATCTGTCGTGCGTAGTTCACGATGATACCCTCATCCTCCACATCTTTGCCGTAGATGACGAGCTGATTAAAGGCCTTTTCGCTCTCGTCGAGAATTGTGTCGGCAAGCATATCTGTCAGTCGGTCGATGAAATAGCCCTCCTCACCCATCAAGAGATAGATGGGCGCAAACTTGCGGGCACGAATATCCTTCACGATACTCTCATATTGTGCGTATGCCTCCCTAAAACGAATTGCCTTTGCCATATTGCCTCTGCCGTCGACCGACAACCGCCGATCGACTTATTTTAATTTATTGAATTCTACAATGTTTCCTTTGTGATTCGGAGCACGTTTTCGGTCTTGGAGGTGATCTTGTGGCGGTTGTCTATCCTCTGTCCCACGAGCCACACAATCCTGTCGCCCGAGGTGAGCACAAATTGGCGCTTCTTCTCCGCCATCGACACCTTCGCATCAATCAAAAAGTCGCTCACCTTCTTCTCCTCCATCATCCCGAGGGGCATAAACCTGTCGCCCTCGCGCCACTTGCGCAGGGTGAGGGGCTCTGTGAGGGTATCCAAGTCGAGGAGTGCGATGTGCTCGGGCACTCGGAGCGACTCGATGGTGTCGATATCCTTCTTCTCCAAGTAGAGCACCGAACCTCCGCAATAGACTTTTGTTTTGGCGAGATTCACTGCCACCTCACACTCGTCGTCCTCCTCGATGCGGGAGATTACGATGCGACCTCGGTCGATGTAGGCAACCCAATCCTTGGCATAGAAACGCTTGCCCGTAGAGTTGTTTTTGAGTGCCTCACAGAGTGAATCCACCACGTCGCCACGGAAGCCGTAGTTGTGGCTCATAAGTTCATAGATCACAAAGCCGAGGGGGAAACCCGAGTCGATTTTCTCGGGATGGATTATATCCTCCCTGCCGACGTGCTCTACGGCATCGCGAGCAATCTTCTCGATTGCGTATGTGATGAAGTGCTGTGCTTCTGTAAGACGGTCGATGTTGCTACACATTGTGCCCGTAAATTGGGGAACAATCTCACGCAGGCGGGGTACGATGCCGAGCCTTATCTTGTTGCGAAGATATTTTGTCGAACGGTTGGATGAGTCCTCGCGGAAAGGTATGCGATGCACCTTTGCATACTCCTTGATCTCGTGACGCGATGCGAACAGAAGGGGGCGGATAACCTTGCCATTGATGACGCTGATTCCCGTCAGTCCTTTGAGGCCCGTGCCTCGGAGGAGATTTATGAAGAATGTTTCGATGCTGTCGTCGGCGTGGTGTGCCACGGCAATGGTGTCATAGCCCTCATCCACACACAGTTCGTCGAACCAAGCGTAGCGCAACCTGCGGGCAGCCATCTGTACGCTCTCGCCCGTCTGTGCCATCTCTCCCTTGGTGTCGAAACGGCGGTTGTAGTGGGGGATGCCGAGCCTCTTGGCCTCGTTTGCCACGAGCACCTCATCCTCCTCGCTCTCCTCGCCACGCAGGCAGAAGTTGCAGTGGGCAACGCCCACGTTGTAACCCGCCTCCACAAAGAGGTGCATCATCACCATCGAGTCCACACCGCCACTGACGGTGAGGATTATTCGGTTCTCTTTGCCCACGAGCGAGTGGTCTGTGATATATTTCTGGAACTTTTCCGAAAGTGTCATAACGCTCTCTCTATAAAATGTTTACTTCGGGTGAGATCTCCACCCCGAATTTCTCATTAACCTCCGTGCAGATGCGCTCGGCAAGGGCCATTACCTCCTCGCCCGTAGCGCCGCCAAGATTTATCAAAACCAATGCCTGATTGGTGTGCACTCCTGCACGCCCAAGATTTTTACCCTTCCAACCGAGCGAATCTATCATCCAGCCGGTGGCGATTTTCAGTTTGTCGCTCTCGCCCGCAACCTTATAAATGGGCATCGAGGGGTACTCCGCTTTGAGCCTCTCGACCTGCTCGCGAGGAAGAATGGGGTTCTTGAAAAAACTACCTGCATTTCCGATCCTCTTGGGGTCGGGGAGTTTGCTCTCGCGAATGGCAATTACGGCATTGCGGATGCCCTTGGGCGAGTAGTCACCCGTGCGCTCCACCTCGGGGCGGAGTGTGCCATAGTCGAGGCGGGGCTCGGCGCTCTTTGCAAGGCGGTATGTTACGGCCGTGATGATGACCTTACCCGCAAGTTCCTCCTTGAAGATGCTCTCGCGGTATCCGAAGCGACACTCTTGTGTGGAAAGACTCTCCGAAGTGAGCCTGTCGAGCCTTACAACCTCCACGCTCTCAATGATATCCTTTGCCTCTGCGCCATAGGCACCGATGTTCTGCACGGCACTCGCACCCACACTGCTGGGGATTGCCGAGAGGTTCTCCATACCCCACAATCCGCGCTCGGTGCTCCACGCTACAACATCGTCCCACACCTCGCCCGCAGCTACACGGATTGTGAGGTGGTTTTCGCCCTCCCCGACAACCTCAATGCCCTTTGCGGTGGAGCGAATTACGGTGCCGTCGAAATCTTTGGTAAATAGCGTGTTGCATCCCTCGCCGAGGATGGTCCAACGGTGTGAAAGATGCTCCTTGCCCTCGCTGCTTGCGAGGTAGGCGAGAAGCTCCTCCGCAGAGCTCCACTCAACCAATCGTGTGGCGATGGCGTGTGCCCCAAAGGAGGTATAATTTGCAAGATCTATGTGTTCGTTTATTTGTACCATTTCAAACTACAAAGTTAGTATTTTTCGCCAAAAAAGTCCTACGTAGATAAAAATATTCTTTTGGTCGGAAAAAATTTGCAAAAAAAGATGCTCTGTGGTTTTGAATATCCACCAAATGTTGGTAGTTTTGTGGGATTATTTTTAATAAAATTAAAAAACTCTCCTATGTTTACTTCCGAGGACCTTCAACAAATCCAGCAGCACGGACTTTCGCGTGAGGCTGTCGAAAAGCAGTTGGAAAATTTCCGCAACGGCTTCCCTTACCTGAAAATCAATCGTTCCGCTCGTGTGGGCGACGGTATCTTTGCCATCGATGGCGATGAGGCAGATGCACTGCGTGCAGAGTATCGCGATGCACAGCAGAGGCTCAAAATCGAGAAATTTGTGCCCGCCAGCGGTGCCGCAACCCGAATGTTCAAGGATCTCTTCTCTTTTGTGGAGAGTGGCGAGATGAACCCCGTTGTGGAGAAACTCTCGGCCAATATCGAGAATTTTGCCTTTGCGGAGGCTCTCGGTGAGAAGGTCGCTCTGGATGCACCTTTGAAGGATGTTGTGAAGACCATTGTTGGCGAAGGACTCGAATATGGAGCCAAGCCCAAGGGTCTTCTTCTGTTTCATAAATACCCCACAGGCGCACGCACTCCCTTTGAGGAGCACTTGGCGGAGGGCGCTATGTATGCGGCAAGCAATGGCGAGGTGAATATCCACTTCACCGTGTCGCCCGAGCACGTTGAGGGCTTTTCGTCGCTCTTCGATAGCGTGAGGGAGGTCTATGAGAAACGCTACGAGGTGAAGTACAACATCTCGATGTCGGTGCAGAAGGGTAGTACCGACACAATCGCTGTGAATGAGGACTGCACCCCCTTCCGTGAGTCGGATGGTAAGTTGCTGTTCCGTCCCGCAGGTCACGGTGCACTGATCGAGAACCTGAACGATATCGATGCGGATGTGATCTTCATCAAGACTATTGACAATGTAGCCCCCGACCACTTGAAGGCCGATACTATCAAATACAAAGAGGTGCTTGCAGGTCTGCTTGTGACCACCCAGAAAGAGGTCTTCCGCTATGCCGAGATGTTGGAGAGGGGCGAAGTGGAGTTGGCGGAGGTTGCCGACTTTGTCGAGAAACGCCTCTGTGTTGTGCTCCCCGAGGATATGAAGGCAGATGAGCAGAAGTTGCGCAAGGCTGTTGTGGAGGTGCTCGATAGGCCTCTCCGTGTGTGCGGTATGGTGCGCAACGAGGGCGAACCCGGTGGCGGTCCCTTCTGGGCAGAGAGCGCCGATGGTACGGTGGCTTTGCAGATTGCCGAGTCGTCGCAGATTGCCCCCGAGCAGAAGGCTCTGATGGCGGAGGCTACCCACTTCAATCCCGTAGATTTGGTCTGCGCAACCCGCAACCGCAAGGGTGAGAAGTACGATTTCAGGAACTATACCGACCCCGCTACGGGCTTTATTTCGAGTAAGTCGAAGAGTGGTCGCACTCTGCTCGCACAGGAGCTTCCCGGTCTTTGGAATGGTGCGATGTCCAACTGGAACACCTTGTTCGTAGAGGTGCCCATCTCGACATTCTCGCCCGTGAAGGTTGTGACCGATCTCCTGCGCCCCGAGCACCAGTAGAAATTCAAAATTCAAAATTAAATAATAACAACAAAGCAAAAAATGGAAAACAAAAAATTACAGGAACTGACCGAGAAACTCTATGCCGAGGGTTTGTCGAAGGGTCAGCAGGAGGCAGAGCGTGTCGTGGCAGATGCCGAGGCAAAGGCTGCTGCACTCGTAAGTGAGGCAGAGGCAAAAGCAGAGGCTATCGTGAGGGCTGCCGAGGCAAAAGCTGCCGAGATTAAGAAGAACAACGAAACAGAGGTAACTCTCGCAACCCGCCAGATGGTGGCTGCTTTGAGGGAGAATATCGCAAACCTCGTTGTGGCAAAGGTTGGTGAGCCCGCCGTTCACGCTACTCTCCTCGATGTGGAGTTCGTGAAGGAGATGCTCCTCTCGGTTGCTCGCTCGTGGAATGGCGAGAGGGTGGCTTTGGAGGCAGTGTTGCCCACCGAGATGAAGGCCAAATTCGAGGCCGAGGCCGAGGGCGCAGTGAAGGCTCTCTTGGCAGAGGGTATCGAGGTTGGCTACTCGGAGAGGGTGAAAAGTGGCTTCAAAGTGGCTCCCAAGGAGGGTGGCTACTACATCAGCTTCACCGAGGATGATTTCTCGGCTCTCTTGGCAGAGTATCTCAAAGAGAAAATCACAAAGATGCTCTTCTAATTAAACGCCCAAACGGTTTATACTATGGCTAAAAATTATTACTGCCTTGTTGCCGGATTGAGGGAGTATGCACTCGACAGCGACTCAAAGGGCTTCGATGCGAGGGAGGTGATCGATGAAATTGCCGAGGAACTCTCGCGCGAGGATGCCCGTGCGCTCCGAGGGCTGATGCTCTTCCACGATGTCTGCAACTTGGTCAATGTGAAGAGTGGCAGAGAGGGCTTCTCGACGCTCGGCAACTTCTCTCGCGAGGAGATTGCGGAGCAGGCTGTGAGCCCCACCGAGCTCCCCGTGGAGTTGCAGGAGGTCATCACGCTCTTTGCCGATGTGGAGAAGGGCGAGGTGGATGCCGACGATGAGAGGCTCCGCAGGGTCGATACCTCCCGCTCGTTTGCCACAGAGCTCTACGCTGCCTACTACCGCTATTGCGCAGGTAGCAAGTGCCGCTTTTTGAGGGAGTGGAGCGAGGCCGACCGCAACCTGAGGAACATCACCGCAGCACTCACCGCTCGCAGTAGGGGTGTGGCTGTGGCCGATCAGCTTGTGGGCGATGGCGAGATTGTCTATCAGCTCTCGCGCTCGTCGGCTGCCGACTTCGGCTTGAAGGGCGAGGTTGGCTATATCGATGCTCTGATTGGTGCGCTTGCCGAGAATGAGAACTTGCTCGACAAGGAGCACCGCATCGACGTTATTCGCTGGGGCTTGTCGGAGGAGATTTCGACCTTCGACTACTTCAACATCGGTTTCCTCTTGGGCTATATCGTGAGACTTGGTCTTGTACACCGCTGGGCACGCTTGGATGAGCAGAAGGGTCGCGAGCTCTTCCGCCGCCTTGTCGATTCGCTCGGTGCAAAAGAGCACATTGCCGAGGCCGAGAGGCGCTATGCAGAGGCATAGAGGTTCGATGGCAGGTTTAGGACTAAAAAATCAAAAATCAAAAAAATAGAAAAACTCAGATGAAAACTACTGGTAAAGTACAAGGTATTATCTCCAATATCGTGATTGTACGCACCGAGGGCGCAGTGTCGCAGAATGAGATCTGCTACATCACCGTGGGTGGCGTGAAACTTATGGCGGAGGTAATTAAAGTGACGGGAAAGGATGCCTATGTTCAGGTGTTCGACTCGACTCGCGGTTTGAGAATCGGTGCGGAGGTGGAGTTTGAGGGCCATATGCTCGAAGCAACCCTCGCCCCCGGTATCATCTCGCGTAACTACGACGGTCTGCAAAACGACCTCGAAAGGATGGAGAGCCTCTTCATTGAGAGGGGTACCAAGACCGACCCCATCGACTATGAGAAACTCTGGGCATACAAGCCCCTCGCACAGGTGGGCGACAAGGTGACCGCCGGCGATTGGCTCGGTGAGGTTCAGGAGTTGTGGGTGGCTCACAAGATTATGGTGCCCTTCACTATGGAGGAGACCTACACCGTCAAGTCGCTCAAAGAGGAGGGCGATTACAATGTAAACACCGTTGTTGCTGTCCTCACCGACTCGAAGGGCGAGGATCACGAGGTTACTATGGTTCAGAAATGGCCCGTGAAGAAGGCTATCAAGGCCTACACTGCCAAACCCCGTCCCAGCCGTATTATGGAGACCGGCGTGAGGGCTATCGACACCTTCAACCCCATCGCCGATGGTGGTACCGGCTTTATCCCCGGTCCTTTCGGTGCAGGTAAGACCGTGTTGCAGCACGCAATTTCGAAGCAGGCAGAGGCAGACCTCATCATTATGGTGGCTTGCGGTGAGCGTGCAAATGAGGTTGTGGAGATCTTTGCAGAGTTCCCCCACTTGGACGACCCCCGCACAGGTCACAAACTTATGGAGCGTACCACCATTATCTGTAACACCTCCAATATGCCCGTGGCTGCTCGTGAGGCATCGGTTTACACCGGTATGACCATCGCCGAGTACTATCGCGCCATGGGTCTGAAGGTGCTGC
>JAEIGA010020082.1_pt1 | contig 10181 bp, 21 predicted proteins | sample 9270691 | NCBI WGS metagenome assembly JAEIGA01 (sample SAMN17057246, study PRJNA624740) | gut metagenome | biome: biome; isolation source: fecal sample | host: Bos grunniens | place: China: Xizang | collected 2019
CTGTTCTCGGGTCGCTTTTTCGGGTATTTGTTCCTCTTTCATACTGCAAATATAGCGACTTTGTACGAAATATCAAATTTTTCTTGCTTTTCTCGAATATTTTGCTTACCTTTGTTCACAGAAAAAGGAGGAAAAATGAAAGCAGAAGAAAAAGCACAAGAACTATACCCCAACAACTCCACGTTCTGTGGGGGAGTGGCACAAATCGCCCGTGATGCCTTCATCAAGGGGGCGAGACTGCAAAAGGAAGCCGACACGCTCCGTTGGCAGGACATCAAGACCATCGTGGAGATAGACCACGAACTCTTAGGCACAGACACAGACGGCCTCCAATCGGAGGAAACGTACTACACCGAAATCCTCAGACGCTATGGAGAAAGACGAGCATAACTTTTGGGTTGCCATCCTCGGTGTGTTCCTGTTCGGGGCACTGATGGGCTTTATGGCAGGAATAGCAATATCAATCTTCGCATAACTATGGCTAAGAAACCACACCTCTCCCGAAGATACTACGGTTGGAAAACCACCACCACCAACGGAGACCTCTGCAAATACAGGGTGTACGAAGCGATGGGCTTGGGACGGAAGGACGGACAGAGAACCTTCGTGGTTCAATCCCTCATTCTCACCTCCGAGCCGAGTGGCTACCTCGCCAACCACACCTCGAAGGTGCTGAGGGTGTTCAAGGGGAAAGCCCTCCTCCTCACAGAAGAAATCCACATCGCTGAATCGTGGCTGATGATTGGCGTGGCCGTGGGGAAACTGATGGAGAACAAAAACAACGACAAATAGGGAAATCTCCCCCGAAAAAATTTCCCGAAAATTTTATGGACTTCACCGTTAGGAGAATACGATTCGAGGACTGCAAGGAATGGTGCTTATACAAGCACTACGCCCATCGCATACCATCTATCTCCTATGCGTTCGGACTGTTCGATTCCGATATGGTCTTGCAGGGGATATGCACCTACGGGCATCCTATGTCCTCGGCCCTCAAACTCTGTATGGGGGAGGAATACTATGACACGATGCTCGAACTCAACAGGCTCTGCGTAAACGAGGGACTGCCCAAGAACACGCTTTCATTCTTCGTCTCGCAGACCTTCAAACTCCTCCCGAAGCCCTGCCCACTCGTCTCATACGCAGACACGGAGAAAAACCATCACGGCTACATCTACCAAGCGACTAATTGGCTCTATACAGGACTATCCGCCAAATTCGAGGATTATATGGTGAAAGGAATGGAACACCTGCACCACACCTCCATCGGGGATTCCGTGGGGAGAAGCGACAAGGGAGAGTATTGGAAACCACGGGCCGAAAGGCTGAGGGAGAAATACGGAGCGGAAAACGTCTATCTCAGAGAACGAAGCCAAAAGCACCGATACTTCTACTTCCTCGGCTCTAAAACCGAAAGGAGAAAAATGAAACAGGCCCTCCCATACAAAATCCAACCCTATCCCAAGGGAGACAACACACGATACGATGCCTCCTACCACACCTCCCCACAGGGGGTGCTATTCTAACCAACCAACCATACCAACGGCAGGCCCTCAAAAGGGGTCTGCTTCCTTTTTACGCTGAGCACACCGCCACCGACCTCTATCAAGGGGTGCTGACGCAAAGCAACTCGCTCCGCTCCTTGCTTAATATCGCCCATCTTCCCCCGTTCCTCCTCCGTTCGGGGGCTTTTTATGCCCGTTTCCAAAGTAATCTTGGTGCTCTTTCGGCAAACCCTCGGGATTTCCGAGACCAACTTCCGATTTTTCCAAAGATTTCTTGACAAGGGAAACCTTTTTTCAGAAAATTGGCGAGAATTTTAGAGGGGGTCAAGGGCATCGTCCTCCCTGCCGGGGCGGGGGGTGGCCTTGTTTCTCGCTTGCTTCTGTCCTTGCTTGGGCTTGTCTCCGTCCCTGCCTGCGGCCTGTCCTGTGGGCCTGCAAAAAATAGCCTTCTGACTGACTGCAAACGGGGTTTTGTGGGCGTTTGGGCTTCTGTTCCGTTTGGGGCTTTTATTATATTGCCCGCCTGCGTACCTTGTCAAGATAGGGACAAAGGGCGAAAATTTGCCTATCTTTTGCACGGCCTTTGCAATCCCTTTGCAATCCTTTTGCCTGTCGTGTTAGAAGACGATAACAGGCGGGACGTTTGCAATCATTTGAGCGTACAAAAAAACACGGCCTTTGTTGGGTCGTGTTAGTCGTGTTTTGTTTCTCCTTGTTAGTACCTAAACACTGCAAGCGGTTTTTCCGATTTGGCAAAAATCCGTATTTCTCGGACTTGCTTGTCGTCTTCAATCCTGCGGGCCGTGGGACTTGAAATGTAGTATAAGTCGCTTTTGTCGTGGGCTTCGGTGCGGGACTTGCACCAAAATACGGTAACTTTGTTAGTTTTCATTGTTTGGGCCTCCTGTCGTTATTGTTGTTTGTTTCTCCTTGTTATGCAAGTTTGTACACGGCTTTATAGATTCTTTCGTTTTCCTCCTCCCGTTTGGCCTGTTCCATATATACGGCCTTGTTTCTGTCAGTCCGTGCACGTTCGGCCTTTGTCCTGTATTCCCGTGCGGCCTCCTCAAATCCTTTCAGATTCTTTGCGTGGTCGTTGTCGTTGTACGGTCGTACCGTGTCAAGTTCTATAACCTTGTAACCGTATCGGTATGCGTTGCTATATACGTGGCTTTTGTGCTTGCGTGTCGTGTTGCTATATCCTGCACGGCACAAAAAGAGAACGTTTGCAAAGTTGGTATTTTTGTATTCTGCACGTAAACCGATGACGGTATAATAAGAGACTAAAATAATTCCGTCCGTTCTGAGGTTGTTTGCATTTGCTTCGTAACCCTGTACAAAGTTTTTCGCGGTCGTGTAATTGTCAGTTTTCATAATGTTGTGCTTTTTGTTGTTTGTTATTGTGTTGTGTTGTTTCTCCCTTTTAGGCTTCGACAAATTCCATAACTCCGTCAATCTCCACTGTTACGGCCTCTTGTTTCATCCACTTGCAAAGGGCCTTTGCAAAGGTACGGACGGCCTCGGACTTGCTTACTTTGTCGGTGTACGTGCAATTAGAATACACGATAATTTGCTTTTCTTCGATAAGTCCCTTTTCGGCACTAACCCAAAAACCGTGGGCCTGTTGTGCGGTTGCTCCACCAAACAAACGAGAAAAACGGCTTGCGGCCTTTTTGACGGCCTTTCTTTGCATTCTCTTTGCAGGCTTGTTGCCGTCAAACGTGGACGGGACAAAAAGACTAATTTTGTGTTTTAACTGTTCCATATTCTTTTGTTGTTTTGTTGTTGTTCCTTGTTTCTGCTACAAAGGTACAAATAAAATTTTAATCTGCAAATTTTTTTTGACTTTTTTTTGATTTTTTTTGCATACCTTATATATATAGCAAATTAGAATTTGATTTGAGCGTACAAAAATAATCCCGTTTTCCCTTGCTTTTGTCGTTTGGTTTTCATATCACGATACGAGAAACAAACAACAGATACAACAGTAAAACGGCTTTTTTTTGTCGTTTGTTTGTTCCATCTTTGCAGTACGAAAACAAAGGGACGGCACAAAGGGACGGCCCAAAACGAGAAGAGGACGGCCACAAAAGCCGTCCGCCCCGAGTGTGGATTTTTAGACCCGTAATTTTTAGATTTCTCCCTGTGGATTTTCAGACGGTGAATTTTTAGACACGAAAACCCACCCACAATTTTTGAATCGTGGGTGAATTTTTAGATTTGTCGTGGGTGAATTTTTATCGCTGAATCCAAGCGAGTTTCTCCGTGCCGTTCTCGTCCACCTTGTAAACGTGGATTTCCGCTTTTGCTCGGAACTGTCTGATGCCGATGCACATTCCCTGTGCGTGGTACTTCATTTGTTCCTCAGTGGCCCACCAATCGGCAATAACTTTGTCGTTGTAATAGAAGATATATCTGTTGCGTTCCATCTTGTTTTTCCTCCTGTTTAATACTCTTGTAAGATAGTTTCGAGAGCGGCAAGGGCACAACTCAGTTGGGTTGCGACACTGTGGTTGCCGTAGTTCAGTGGTACGTCCTTTTCCTCGAAGTGTTTGTAAAGCCTGTCAAGCCTGTCCATCACCGAATCAAGGGCTTTTACTTCTGCTTTATTCAGTCTCTTTTTCATTTCTCCGTCCTCCTATCTTTACAGGGCCTTAATCGTGTCGTAGGCGAGGTTTTTGGCCTCCCACGTGGGAGCGGTCAATTCCTCCCTCAGAGCCTTGGAAATACGGCTTTTTCCGTGTTCCTCCTTCCACTGCTCCACGATGGTCTCGGCCTGCTCCTCGGCCATCTTGTAAATGGCATTGTGCAGGACGCTCTCGAAGCGGTAGCACTCCCACGTCCGATTAAGATAGTGGCACGTGGCCTCGGTGATGTCGTTATAATTCTCGTCACGGACGGTGCAGTCGTGGGCGAAACCGTTACGGGTGGAACGGGAGGTGCAACGGGCTTCATAGTTTTTGCCGTTGAAAGTGAAAGCGAAATACTGTGCCATAATGTTGTTGTTTTTTGTTGTTTTGTTTTCTGTTACAAAGATAAGTCAAAAATCTGAATTATCCAAATTTTTTTTGACTTTTTTTGTTAGAAAAGGTATTTGGGCCAAAAATAGCCGTGTTCCCTGTGGATGGTGAAAACGTTTCGCCCATCGTGGTGGAGAGCCTGCACCGTCAAAATACCTTTGTCAAGGGTGACGATAACGTCCCAAGCGTCCGAGACACAGGCATTGAAAGCGTCCAAAATATTGTCAAATTTGGTCGTTTCGATGGAAGGAGAACCCCACCACAGGCCGAGCCGTCCCGACACGCTTACAGGGCCGAATTTGGCGTATTTGAGGTTGTCCCGAAAGTCCTCCACGGAGAACTCCGTTTCCTGTGCGAGCCAATTATAGAAGTCTTGGCTATCCTCGGCCTCGGGCGTAATATCGTTATCCTCGCAGAACTCTTTGTAGTCCTCGTAGGTGAGGCCATCGTGGTTGTAAGTGTCAAGGTAGGTAATCATTTTTCTGTTGTTTTTTTGTTGTTTAACTTTCTTGGTACAAAGGTAAGTCAAATATTTGTAATTTCCAATTTTTTTTTGACTTTTTTACGAATTTTTTCCGTTTCGCCTGTTTTCGATGTCCTCAGACACGCTTTCAAGGGCTTCGAGGTCATCATTTTGTTCGAGCAGGTATTTACAAAATTCGTCCGCCTCGGTCAGTTTCAAAAATTCCTCGAAGGAGGAGAAGGAAATGATATAGGGTTTGTCGCTCCCCGTCAAGCAGAAATACCTGTCCTCCTCGAAATAGTTTGTTCTCTTGTCTCGAATAACTTTGATAAACTGCTCGGGCGACAGGACTTCTGCGAGGTCGTAAAACGTGTTTTCGTTATTGTCCCTTATCGCCTGTTCGGAGAACTCTTGAAAGGGCGAAATAACGGCATTATTGTACCAATAAATAAGGGTGTAATCATCGAAGGAAAGGAGGTAGTGTTTCACCTGTTCCGTAGTCTTAAACTGTCTCATTTCTGTGTTGTTTTTTGTTTCTGTTGCAAAGGTAAGTCAAAAAAATGACATTTGCAAGCATTTCCCAAATTTTTTTTGCAAAAACTTGTATTTATTATAAGGTATAAAAAATAATTCAAATTTTTCTTGCATATTCCAAAAATTCTACTTACCTTTGCCCTTGGAAACAACAAAGAAAAGATTATGAAACAGATTTACGTGGAGGAAATTCGACAGGACGGCATTATCGCCTGTGTCGGTTTGGCTTTCACCTCCAAGGCCAAGGCTCGGGAACACTGTCTGAGACTTTTCGAGGAACAGGAGACCGCAACCCTATTTGACGATGAAAGTGGCTTCGGTGTGAACTACCGTGCGAACGGTGTCCGTGTCACCATCTGTATGCAAGCAATCGAACTGCGATAATTTTTAGACCGATAATTTTCAGATATGAAACAGGTATTTCGATTCATCGGCAGGCACTATTTCCGCCTCCTGCTCACCATCGGCCTCGTGGCCCTTATGTTCCATTGGGGTTACTTTGGTTTTCTCCTCCTGTCCGTGCCGACCTTGGCCGTTTGGAGAGACCTGCTCCCGTAATTTTTGAAACCATAATTTTTAGACAATATGAAAGTAAGTGAACTTGTCAGCCTGCTCGAAAGGCTTGACCCCGATTCTGAGGTGTGCTTCCTCCCCACTAACTCCTACTATCCCGAAGGCATCCAAGACGAGGCCGAGGAAGATGTTGCCATCCGTTCCTTTTGGGGACGAGACAGGAAGGTGACACTCCTGTACGGAAGTGGACAGGTCGGTGGCGTACAGTGAATTTTTAGACCCCGAATTTTTAGAACCCTTTAACTATACCGAAAAATGGACGCTTACATTCCTACCTTCGAGCACATTGTAATCAAGGGAAACCAAACCTCCCTCCTGTGGATTGCCAAGTGGCTGATGAACCACTCCACTGACTTCACCTTCGATGCCCTCACGGGATTTTTGACCTTCGTACAGGCTTGCTACGAGCACGAGGAGACCCCGATTCAGACCATCATAATGAACTGCCCTGCGAAGGGATGGGACATTGTTTCTCAGTTCTCCTGCTCGTACAGTTCCATCCTCAACCAATAATTTTTAGCAAAAAAGTAAAGAAAAATTTGCATATATCAGAATTTTTGCTTACCTTTGCATCAGAAAACAACAACAAACCCTTTAACCTTTTAAGTTATGGCACAGAAAAGAACCAACCCGACTACCGATGTCTATCAACTCGTTACTGACCGTATTCTTGAACAGTTGGCACAAAATGTCGTACCTTGGCAGAAGCCTTGGCACGGTGGCCTCGAAGGAGCGATTTCCTACGCAACGGGCCGTCCCTATTCCCTGCTGAATCAGTTCCTCCTTGGACGGGAGGGCGAATATCTGACCTTCAAGCAGGTGAAGGAACTCGGAGGGAAGGTGAAGGAAGGTGCGAAGTCTCAGATGGTCGTGTTCTTCAAGTTGTTCCCCACCAAGGATTTTCGGAAGAAGAAGAACGAGCAGGGCGAGGAGGAAATGGAGGAGGTGCAGAAGATGATTCCCGTCCTTCGGTACTACAATGTGTTCCATATTGAGGACTGCGAGGGCATCAAGTCCAAGTTGGACGGCAAGCCCGTGTGCACCTTGAAGCCCGTGGAGCAGGCGGAGAAGGTTATCGCTGACTACTACGGTCGGGAGAAGTGCACCTTGGAGGTGAAGAAGTCGGACAAGGCTTTTTATTCTCCTCTCCACGACAGTGTGACCGTGCCGATGATGGAGCAGTACGACTTGGTGGAGGAATATTATAGCACCATCTTCCACGAGACAGGTCACTCCACGGGCCACGTCTCCCGTCTGAATCGGGAACTCGGTGGAATGTTCGGCTCGGACAAGTATAGCAAGGAAGAACTCGTGGCCGAAATGGTGTCCGCCTTCCTGTGCCAAAAGTGTGGTCTTGACAACGACAAGGCTTTCAAGAACTCTGTCGCCTACATTGACGGATGGGCGAAGAAGTTGCAGGGCGACAACAAGTTTATCGTCAGTGCCGCTTCCAAGGCCGAGAAAGCCGTGAAATATATTCTCACAGGGGAGCGTCCCACCCTGTCCAAATAGGGACGCACGTACTTTCTGTGTTTTTTTGTTGTTTTGCCGTGGCCTGTCGTGAGATACGCCACGGTTTTTCTTATAGTTAACTCTTGGGGCTATTAACGTTAGCAGTTAGCGTTAATTCTCCCGAGCCTCAGAAAAGCCCGTAGAGCCACGAAAAACGCTCGGACGATAACTTGTACCATCCGAGCGGTGAAAGTGTCCCAAATCGCCCGAAATCGGGCAATACGGGCAGGTGGTGGGATTAACGCCTGTAATACTTGCAGAGAGTGGGGCGTTTGATGGCCTCGTCAAGTTTCTCCCCGAGGCACTTGTCCTCGTCATCGAATTTGGAGGTCTTGCCGAAAAGACAGTTTTCGCAGGTATTGGGCGTTTTCTTGACCTCCCGAATTTTCAGCCACTTGCCGATGTCCACCGAGGCGGTCAGCCCGAGGGAGACAATGAGGATGACGGCAAGGGGAAGCCAAAGCCACGAGAGTGCGACCCACCACGAGGCGTGGAGGAGGATTTTTGCAAGGATGGAGAGCACGACCCACAGGCCGTAGAGAATGTAGGTGGTAATTTTCATAGCAGGGAGAGATAGTAATTTTTGAGGGTGTTGTAGTCCTCCCGAAACGGGCGGTAGGTGGCGAGCAAGTCCTTGGCGGTTTTCAGTCCGTACAGGACGGTCGAATGGTTCTTCCCGAGCACGTCCCCAATCTGTGTGAGGGACATTTTTGATTCCTCTCTGAGCAGGAGGAAGATGGCATAGCGGACTTCTACCATCCATCGCACCCTGCAATCGGTCGCAAAGAAGGGAATGTCGTGCCCGTAGATGCAGGTCAGAGCCTCGTTCAGAGCGTTCAGCACCTTGCTTTTGTAGAGCAGTCCTCCTTGCGTTTTCCAATCGGGATTTTCAGACACGAAGGACAGGACACGGCTTGCGACCTCGCCCTGTTCCTCCGTGTGTTCGCCAAGGATTTTTGTTATGATTTCCTCGTTTGCCATTAGAAGGGCAAGCCCGAGCCGTTGGAGTGTCCGCCTCCGTTTTCGCCAAACTCCTGCGGTTTGAGGTTGCCGAGGTAGATGGGCTTCCGATTCTGTTTGTCGTACACCGAGACGGAATGGGTGTTGCCGTATTGGTCTGCCCCGTTCCGATTGGGCACGATGTCAATGTAGATGAACTTGTCCCCGTTCTGAGAGGTCTGAATGAGTTCCTTGGGGATTTTGGTGAGCGTGAGCCGCCCGTTGAGTTTCTGAGCCATAGCGATTATGATTTAGTTATTAGATATGTTTCACCACAGGATTGATTTTGCAGTCTGTGACGAAGTAGCCGTCCTTCTCCTCCACGGAGTAGTTGCCACACCGAACACCGTAGGAGTTGAGGAACTTGGTGGAGAGCGAGATTACAGGTGTGCACCCGCCCTTCCCTTGGAAGCAGACGGAGAAACAACCCTTGCTATCGTCCTCCTCGAAGAACTTGAAGCACAGGTAGCCATCATCGTTGAAGTAGAGGGCCACTTTCTTGGAGACCTTGTAACTGTCCCGAAAACGCTTCAAGAGGGTTATGCCTCGGGGGTTGACGGAAATGTGCTTCTCCGTCCTCGCACCCGGGCCAAAATTCTGAATCTGAGTGTACGCCATAAGATATAGTTATTTAACATACTTGGTTTCGAGGTAGTCAAGGGCGGTGTCGTAGTCCATCTTCAAGAAGGACATAACGAAGGACACCACGTTTCCCGTCTCGCCACAGGTGAAGCATCGGTAGGTTTGATGGGCAGGAAGGATAAGCACCGAGCCTCCCGTTTCGCAGTTGGGACAGGAGCAGACGAGATTTTTACCCTTCCGCTTGCATCGGGCGAGGTCTGTTGCGACCTCGGGGAACTTGGCGTAGGCAAGGATTTTCGTAAGTCTCGCCACCGCCTGCTCGCTGATACTGTCCGTGACCTTGGAGGTGAACGTGTAGCCTCTCTCCCGAGCAATCTTGATGCACTCCAAGAGCGTCATCGTGGGTGGGATTGCTCCCTCGCACCGCTCATAGGAACAGTTGTCCATAATCCACTGTCTGAGCGATTCCTTGTTGTCGGGGACGGTGTTCACGTAGTGCCCGAAGCGGTAGATTTCGGTGGGCTTTTCCATATTAGTTCTCGTTTAGTTTCTCCAAGAAGTTCCTGCTATCCACCTCGAAGCGTTTGAGGTGGGCTATCACTGCGTCAAAGACGATTTCCCGAACCTGTGGCACGTTCTCCACTGTGGAGCGAAGGATGGCCGAAAGGTGCTCGGCATCGTCCTCAGTCCACAGGGTGCAACCCGTCTCCTCCTCCTCGTCCGAGCCGTGGAGGATAAGGAAGTAGCCGAGGCCGAACCTGCTCAGTAGCCATACGAGGATTCTTGCTTTCCACTCGCTTAGTTTCTTCATCCTCTCTCCTCCTTCGTCACTCCGTCCCCACTGCCTGCGATAGTGCCGTTCTCCTTCCGCTTGGCGAGTTTGGCGAGGTTGTGTTCTGCCACTCCCTCCAAACTCCAACCCATAACGGTGCAGAGGCCCGACAACTGCCACAGAATATCGCCCGCCTCTTTTTCGAGGGCGGCATCAGCCTC
>JAEIGA010020083.1_pt1 | contig 10181 bp, 23 predicted proteins | sample 9270691 | NCBI WGS metagenome assembly JAEIGA01 (sample SAMN17057246, study PRJNA624740) | gut metagenome | biome: biome; isolation source: fecal sample | host: Bos grunniens | place: China: Xizang | collected 2019
CCTTACCAACAAGGCGACCGGCAGACCTTTTATCATGCCGAGTGCGAAGTATAAGCAGTATGAGCGCGAGGCGGTGTGGTTCTTAACGCCACGCCCCCAGCGACCCATCGAATGCGCTGTGAATGTCAAGTGCCTGTTCTATCTGCCCACCCGGCGCAGAACAGACCTCAACAACCTCCTGGAGGCTGCGACGGATTTGCTGGTACACGCAAAAATACTGGCCGACGATCACTACGGCATCGTTGAATCGCACGACGGCAGCCGGTGCTTCGTAGATAAGGACAACCCTCGCACGGAAATCATTATCACGAAGGTCGAACCGAAGGAAAGCCCGCAGATGCGTATTTTTTAGGAGGTGCGCAATATGAGAGGCAATCCAATCCACGGCCCAATAAGGGACGAAAATCCGTGCAGATTTTGTACCGATGAACGCCACACCGCCTGCCAGGATACTTGCAAGAGGCTCCGGAAATGGCTGGACGAGGTCGCACGGGTCAAGAAAAACCGTGAAGATTATCTGCGGAGGCTCGGCGTTCGCATCAACAATCAAAAATAGTGAGTGAGGTGATCAATAATGCCAGGAGCAATGTACGAAAAAGAACTCAAAGCAAGACCGGAGTGGAAGTACCTTTACAACAAATGGCTGGCGTTGCGTAAGCACCCGCACAGCGAGGAATTTGACCTGTTTGAGGGCTTCTACGATTGGTCTATGACCCACGGTTTTGTGCTTTCAGAAAGCAGGCTCGAAATTCTGGATGCAAGCAAGCCTTGCAGTCCGGATAACTGCCGCTGGAGGACATATGCCATAGGGCAGACCGGAGAATACACCGAAGCGCAAAAGCGGCAAATAGTAAGCTGGAATAAAGCGGTCAACCGGCTGCGCATCCACTTTGGTCTGGAGCCGTTCCCGGAGGAAGGGGGTTCGTGATCAATGGAAAATCTGATTGATTTCGCCGCAGATGCAGCCGAGGTGATGGTTGCGGTGCTGGCCGGGATTGGCTTTCTCGCATTGGTTGCCGGCTTGGCTGTAATTCTCCATATGGACACGAAGGATATGTGGGAGGATGAAGAATGAACATATACGATGCAACTGAAACAGCCTATAAGAACGGCTATAAGCAGGGCATGGAGGATGCGGTGCAGTGGATTTTGGTCAAGGATAGGTTGCCGACCCAAAAAGATGCGAACGGAAAGGGGTATATACTTGCCTTCTGTAAAAAAGAGGGATTTGTGAACAAATGGAAATGGGATTGCGTGGTTAAATACCGCAGATTATTTTCCCATTGGATGCCCATGCCCAAACCACCGAAGGAGGAAAATAAATGTTAAATCATATCACAATTATGGGCCGCATGGTTCGGGATCCGGAGTTGCGCCGCACCGGCAGCGGTGTTGCGGTTGCCAGCTTCACCCTTGCGGTGGATCGTGACTTTTCCGGCAAGGACGGCGGCGAAAAAGAGACGGACTTTATCGACTGCGTTGCCTGGAGGAACACCGGCGAATTCGTAGCGAAGCACTTTTCCAAAGGCCGCATGGCGGTCGCCTCCGGCCGGCTGCAGATCCGTGCCTGGACAGATAAGGACGGCAATAAACGCCGCACCGCCGAGGTTGTGGCTGACAATGTCTACTTCGGTGACAGCAAGCGAGATTCCGAGAATTCCTCGGCACCTGCCAACTATGGCGGCTATGCTACCCCGGCACAGGATTATGCACCTATGACGGACGATGACGCGCAGCTGCCGTTTTAAGTAGCATAACCATTCCCAGCACTTTATAAGCCAATAGACACACAATCGTTATTTACAAGAAAGGCTGACAATATGAAGGAATTCAAGAGTTTTTACAAAGTTGTCGGCGGTAACGAGGGCGATAAGTGTCAGTACAATATTCGGATCGACACATACGGTTGTGGGTGCCAACACGACTGCTCTTACTGTTACGCCAAATCCCTGTTAGATTTCCGAGGTTTGTGGGATGAGAGAGAGCCATCGGTTGCAGATATCAAGAAAATCGAGCGTAGGATTGCCAAGATTCCAAAGGGTACTATTGTGCGCATGGGCGGCATGACAGACTGCTTCCAGCCCATGGAGAAAAAGATGCGCATCACCCAAGAAACAATACGGCTTCTGAATCAGTACGGTATCGGTTATCTGATTGTAACCAAGTCCGACCTTGTGTGTGAATATATGGATGTTTTGGATAAGGATCTCGCACATATCCAGATAAGCGTGACATGGATACCCTGCGAGAAAGCAGTCAGCACAGAAAGAAGAATCGCCGCCATCGAGAAGCTGCACGCGGAGGGCTTCGATGTAGCCGTAAGGCTTTCCCCCTTTGTCCCGCAGTTTGTCGATTTTGAGCGGCTGAATCATATCAAGTGCGACAAAATCATCGTGGAGTTTCTGCGGGTGAACCACTGGATCAAAAAGTGGCTGCCCCTGGACTACTCCGATTATACGGTCAAGCAGTCCGGCTATGAGCATTTACCTCTTGACAAGAAAATCGCTGCCCTGGCCAAGGTCACCGGATTCGATTATGTGTCCGTCTGCGAGGATGTGACAGAGCATTACGAATACTGGAGGGAATGCGTGAATCATAGCAAAACCGACTGCTGCAATCTGAGAAAAGGAAGTGATAACGATGGCTTTTAGAATAGGGAGCCTGTTCGACGGCTCCGGTGGCTTTCCTCTGGCTGCCTCCCTTTGTGGAGGCACGCCGATTTGGGCGTCAGAGGTCGAGCCGTATCCGATAGCCGTCACAAAGAGCCGATTCCCTAACATGAAACACCTCGGCAGTGTTACGGAAGTAAAGGGTAACGAGGTGGAGCCGGTGGATGTAATCACATTCGGATCCCCTTGTCAAGACCTCTCTGTGGCCGGCAAGAGAGCCGGTTTGAAGCATGAGGATAACGGCGACGAAGAAACCACACGAAGCGGCCTGTTCATGGAAGCTGTCCGCATCATCAAAGAAATGAGGGAAGCAACAAATGGAGTATATCCAAGATTCGCTGTTTGGGAAAATGTCCCCGGAGCGTTCAGCAGCAATAAAGGAGAAGATTTCCGCACTGTCTGCGAAGAGCTCATCAAAATCGTCGAGCCGGGAGCCACTATGCCTGCGGTTCCTAAAAACGGATGGCCCTATGCAGACTGTTATTGCGGTGACGGATGGAGCCTCGCTTACCGAGTTTTCGATGCTCAATACTGGGGAAAGTCCATCCGAGATCGACATACAGGAAATTTGCTCAAGCGTGGCACCCCACAGCGTCGCAGAAGAATCTACCTTGTCCTCGATCTTAGAGGCGAATGTGCCGGAAAAGTATTATTTGAGCCCGAAGGCTTGCGAGGGTATTTTGCGGAGGGCAGAATCCCGTGGCAAGGAACTGAAACCGATACTGAAAGAGGCGTTGATCCAACAAGCCGCACAAGCGCAGAACCGATAGCCTTCAGTTTTGACAGTCTTGCGTCCAACAGTATGAAATCAAGCAACCCGCACAGCGGGTGCAGGCAGGTGGAAATATCAAAGACACTGGATGCCACAGATCCCAACCCGAACAAAAACCAGGGAGGAATCGCTATTTTACAGCCAATTCCCATTCACGATAAAGCGACAAGATATAAAGGCGGTGGTCCAACTCGTAATGGGGACGGCGCAGCAAATGGATTTGGAGTTGGAAACGCTGGAGATCCTGCACCTACACTATCGACAGGGGATCGGCACATGGTGTGCTTTGCGATCCAAGGGAATATGATCGGCAGAGCCGATAAAAACGGACCTCAAGGTGACGGGGTGAACGAAAATGTGTCTTTTACACTTAACACAACGGATCGCCACGCAGTTGCTTTCCAGGCTTATCAAAAGGTTACGGAGCCACTCATGGCAAACAGCCACCCTGGCAGCTATTGCGGTCAAGATGCCAACAGCGATATGTTGGTGGCCGGCATTGATTGCCGAAATATGAACGAATACCCCGAACTGTATCCGACCCTGCAGGCAAAACCGAATGGGGGGCAAAGCTTGAATTTCTCCGGGGCCGTTCGTGTTCGCTATATCGTCCGCCGCTTAACACCAACCGAATGCGCAAGGCTCCAGGGATTCGCTGATGCTTGGGCAGTACCGGACAGCAAGGAAGATTTCACAGACGAGGAATACCGCTTCTGGCTGACCGTCCGCAACACCCATGCCGAAATCAACGGAAAGACGGTCAAGGACTACACCAAGGCACAAATGCTGACTTGGTACAATAAGCTGCACACCGATGGCAGCGAGTACAAGCTGTGGGGTAACGGAATCAATCTGCCGTGTGCGATTTTTGTAATGCGAGGCATTGCGGATGTGCTAAACAAATAAGAACGGAGGTCATAAATATGCCCGATTATGGACCAAGGAAGAACAGCGAGGGCTATAACGACCCGACAGCCTATGAGGCTATGTCAAAAATCCAAAGGGACGAAATCGCACAGCAGAAGCGGGTGGCCGAACTTGTTAATGTTCTGAAATATATCATTGACAAAGCCGGGTTCGACCTGCTGGCGAGAATAGAAATCCGGGACAGAAGAACCGGGAAGGACTTTAGGTGATACCCTATGTACCAACCAACGATAGACGAAATTAAAAAGCGGCTATCCCAATACAGTGCGATCCGGGTTGAACTTGACAAATTGGAAGAACGGCTGGAACGGCTGAAAAGCGAGGAAACACTGCCCCCCATGCGTCCGGGCAATGGTTCCAAGCCAACAGGCGGCACCGGCGACCGGCAGGAGCGGGCAATCATCCGCCGCATGGAATATGAGGAGCGCAACGGCCCGGAAATGGAAGCCAAGCGGAACGAACTGCGATACATCGATGAATCCATAAATGCCGTTGATGATCCAATGGAACGCATGGTGCTGCGGATCCGGTACACCGAAAGCGAAACCGCAAAGCCTATGCTTTGGAGGGATGTTGCCATTGCAATCTACAATGACGACAGCGATTCAAAGCTGCTTGCTACATACCGCCTCCTGGACAAGGCGGTTAAAAGCCTGCAGAAGCTAATGCTATGGGAAAAGGAGGGCGAGGAATGAATACCCTCTTGAGCCGTGCAGAAGCCGCTCAGCGGCTCGGCATTTCGCTGGTTACATTCGACCGGATATATAAAAAATGCGGCCTGCCGTACATCCAAATCGGTCACTCGGTAAAGATTCCGTCCAAGGATCTGGACGAGTGGATAACCCGGAACACCACAAAAACCACAGAGCAGAAATAAAGTAAAGAGCCACCCGCGACCCGAGGTGGCTCTTTGCGTAAAACAAAAAAGGAGTAATAACCATGAGAGATTACAGAGGAAAGCGACTGGACAATGGTGATTGGATCCTCGGATTTTTCACCCATAGCCCAAGCGGTAACCACTACATAACAGAAACCATATGCGGCGGGGCAAGCCCCAAAAAGGTGCAGGCTGAAACCGTCGGCCAGTATACCGGCATATACACCACGGAAGAAACCGACGGCGGCGACACCCGTTGCACCTTTATCTACGAGGGCGACATCGTGGAGGCAGTGCTGACGGGCGGGATCCACGATGGCTTTTCCTGGGGCCGTCATGTGGTCGTATTTGACCGGGGTGCGTTCTGCTTGAAAAGCCGCCGGGGCGAAATCACCCCGATGTGCAACTATTCCGCAAGCGTCAAGTTTAAGGTGCTGGGGAATGTGTTTGATAATCCGGAACTGTGGGAGGCAAGCGAATGAATAAAATTACATACGAAGAACGGGCAAAGGTATATGCCGATGCTATCGACACATTTGGCGCGAACTATCAGCTGGTTGTTGCACTGGAAGAAATGAGCGAAGTGCAGAAGGAAATCTGTAAGGCGCTCCGGGGTGAAATCCACCCGGCGCATCTGGCGGAGGAAGTCGCAGATGCCACCATCATGCTGGAGCAGGTGCAGCAGATCTTCCTTATCCATAATGCGGTCGGGCATATGATGGACAGCAAGATCCGCCGGCTGCGTGGGCGGATCGAGAGGGCTAAACAGTTTCGTGTACATACAGAATCTATCTCTGGCAAGTGGAGGGAGCAGGAATGAGCATAACAGCGGAGAAAGCCTCCGCATGGTTTGCGGATCGAGCCAAGAATACCCCCATGCCTGGAGCGAGGGCGATGTTTGAGATCGCCGCCACCGCCCTCCGGGAGAAAGCAGAGCGGGAGGATCCCAAGCCGCTGACCCTTGAGGAATTGCAGCAGATGGACGGGGAGCCGGTGTGGATGGATGGATTTGAATGGCGCATAAGCTACGGTGTATCTACCATCAATGGCGGTTTGTGCCTCGCAACTGGATTTGACAGTTGGATCCCGTTGGATGGATATGGTGAAACATGGTTCGCCTACCGCCACAAGCCGAAAGGAGAATGATTATGGCAAAGAAGCAAAAACAGCCCGAAAAGACTTGTGCTGATTGCATCCACGAAAGTGCTTGCAGAGTGTGGACGGATGGCAGGGTGATTTCCGATGCTGCGGCAAGTCAATGCCCAAATCACGAAACCGTCAAGGAAAGCGGCGCATATCTTTGCGGTGTGATGGACGAACGAAAGAGGAAGCAGACCAACGCAGACTGCATCCGGGCAATGAGGGATGAGGAGTTGGCAGTCTTTCTTGCGGAAGGAAAATGGAAATGTGAGAATTATCGAGTTTGCCAGGAATGTCCTCGTTATATTGGCGATTGTTGTTTACCACTTGAAGAATGGCTCAAACAGCCTGTGGAGGAGCAAAAATGATAATCGTTTTGCAGGTAAATGCGCCACCATTCATGGCGCAGGGCATCAAGGAATCGCTGGCGATGTATATGGAGCGGTTCGGTGACACGAAGGTTCTTGAAGTCCGCTCAGAAGAACGACCGCAAGAACAAATGACGATTGGAGGAGTTCGCAATTGACACGGAAACGATTCGTAAAACAGCTTATGTCCATCGGCTACAGCCGGAACGAGGCCGGCCAGGAAGCCAGATTGGCTGTCAGCCTGGGCATTTCATACGATACCGAGTACTTGTATATCCTTTGCAAAAAGTGCGACTTAGTGCCTGCAGATTGGCTTGAGAGCATTGGTGATGCAGTTAAACGGCTAAGCCAAAGAATAGAAGGTATGGTCCACACCATTGTCGAAGTCATCCCCACCATCGTCGAAGCGATCAACGCAGCCATACCGCAGGTGATCGCCAATATCGAAAGGCTAAAGCAGGAGGCGGAAACCGCCACGGAATAAAAGAAACAGCCACCGGCATGGTGGCTGTTTTGCAAAAGTAGGCAGTATTAAATTTTTGTTCCGTCCGGAAGAGTAAAGGTTGTTTCAACTTGGCAGCCCAATGCTGCAGCGATTGCCCGGATTTCTTCCTCGTCGAATTTATCACGGTTAAATTTATTGGTCAGATTTTGCCGGGATGTGCCGAGATCCTCCGCGAGTTTCGTGGTTGTGACCCCAAGCCGTTTCATGATGATTTTTACTTTTTCTCCGTTTGATAGTGCCATAGTGTGCAACCTCCTTACGGTGCTATTGTACATCGTACAGTTTCCAATGTCAAGAAATATTTTGCAAATTTAACTAGAAAGTGTAAAATAATGCTTGACAAACGCAACTTTTTAGTGTACAATATAATCACAAGGTGAGGCAAGCAAATACAAAAAGCCCCACGGAAAGGAACCAAGGCGATGGCCAAAAAGAAAAGCGAACCAAATAAAGAAGCCCTGCAAGAGCTTCTGAGTTATATCGCAAATCACCCGGAGTTAGCAGCCCAGATAGTGATTAAGATAAACCCAAGTAAAATCTTGCAGGGCACCGACAAGACCAAGAAGTAAGTCGGCTGGTGAGGGCGGCGAAAGCCGCCCCACTGGGAAACACTATAACCGACTTTGATATAAAAATCAAGGGGGAAATAAAACCATGACTACACAGGAAATCTTCGATACACTCGCAGAAAATGAATGCAAGCTGTTCTACGCATCCAGCCGCGATCCCAAGAATGAAGAATTGAAGGCAGCCCACGCCGCAGCACGGAAAGCCCTTGAATCTTTCGCAAAGGCCACCGGATGCCACAACTGAAAGGAGATAACACCATGAAGCAGTTCGAAATCGGCCACACCTACTTCGACACCTGGGCCTGCGACAGCGACTCCATCAGCACCATCAAGATCCTCGGACGATCCGAAAAGATGGTCACCTTTGAGCGGAACGGCAAGACCCGCCGGGCGAAGATCTACACCGACAACCACGGCGAGTACATCGTGCCCGACCACTACTCCATGGCTTGCGTGTACCGGGCCGAGCGGGAACTGCTCCCGGAGGCACCCACCGCCGAGCAGCACACCACAACCACCGACTACACCATTTCCCCCGACCTGGTTGCCTTTAGCATGCTGAAAGCAATCGCCGGCACTGCAAAGCAGGCCGATTTCCTCACCGCAGTTGTCACCGGCTCCAAGGGCGTCAACTGATACAGTACCAACACCGGGTCGGTTTTCCGGCCCGGGACAAATGAAAGGAGAGAAGAATATGAAAACAGCAGAAGAAATCATTGCATTTTTGGAAGCGGAACTTGCAGAAGCAGAGGAAATGCATATGTTGGCAAAAGGCAATAATGCACAGGAAGCCTTGTTTTACCTGGTAAAGGTAAATACTATCACGCACCTTTTAGAGGAAATCAAAGGCAACTAAAAAAACGGAGGAAAACCGTTATGCAGATTTATGATGTGTACAGGGAGAACGGCACTTTGGAACTGGTGGCAGTGATATATGCCGCAGACCTGGACGAAGCGAAAGAGAAAGCCAGAATCCTCGGCTATGGCAAGGAATACCGCATCGAAGAAGCTGAGGACGAATAAAGCAAACCCCGGATGGCTGTGGCTGTCCGGGGCTTTTTGACTTTTTGCGAAAAGTGTGATATTGAATGATAGCAAATGATAGCTTTTGATATTGAAAGATAGCGAACTTGCATGTTAGTATATCACCATCGGAACAAAGCGGTCCGAGATAATGGAACGAGAAGCCACCTGGAGGATTGAGTGCCCTTTTAGGTGGCTTTTCTAATACTCCAATTATATGCCGCTGTGGCTCAGCGGTAGAGCTGCTGACTTGTAATCAGCAGGTCGTCGGTTCGAATCCGACCAGCGGCTCCAGCGAATGGCCCACGCCTCGTTGAAACGATACACACGGGAAAAGGGCTCCTGCTGCAGGTGGCACAACACGGCAGCGAGGAAGCAAATAATTATGTGTGACTAGCCCGGTTAATAAAGACGAACGGATGCGACCGATTGTGCAGGCGCAGGGCTGAAAAGTTCCGTGATATTCCCTTGGCGTCTGGTATTCGATTACCGGCAAGGCGATGGATAGAGGAGTGGTGCCGGCGGAGCGGATGTTCCAGGCCGGTGTGTAGCTTGGTGATGGTGGCCAGCGCCGAGGGATATTGTGAAAAGAAACCGTAAGCGGGCGAGGAAGCGCGAGAAGTTAAGTGCTGCATAAAAGCGACAGGTGCAGAGGCTGACGAAAAGACGCAGCGCAACGGTCAATAAAATACACCCCTTCCGGGATCTCCGGCAGGGGTGTTTCTATTACACCGAAAGGGGGCGTTTGTATGTCGGTCACTTGCGAAGTCAAAAACTACAAGCTGATAAAGAAGAAAATCGACGATATGCAGAAAGCCCCACGGCAGGTCATGAAAAGCCTAACTGCCGAGGCAAAGAAGCGTGTCCCCGGATGGGTGGCCACCGAGGTGACCAAGGAATACGGCGTTAAAAAGGCCGAAATCACCGGTCAGAAAATCGGCACGGTCAAGCCCAAAGGAGAAAGCTTCAAAGAGGTGCGTGTTGTGTACACCGGCCGGCTGTTGACACCGACCCATTTCAATATGTCACCGAAGGCACCAAAGCCCGGAGGCGGCTATACACTAAAAGCCACAATTGTCAAGGGGCAGAGATCCACGCTGGGCAAGGTCAAAAAGCTGACCAAAAAACAGCGTGCTGATTTGGCAAAGAACTTCACCCGCGAGGGCACACAAAGAAGCAACCATTCGCCGATCATGCTGATGCGTGCCAATGGTGGGCACTACCTGCCGTTCCAGCGTGTGAGCCAAGACAGGGCAGATGTTGTGGTCAGAAAGGCCATATCCCTGCCGCAGATGGTCAGCAGCAAGCGCACGGAAGAAGGCATCCAGAAA
>JAEIGA010020084.1_pt1 | contig 10181 bp, 8 predicted proteins | sample 9270691 | NCBI WGS metagenome assembly JAEIGA01 (sample SAMN17057246, study PRJNA624740) | gut metagenome | biome: biome; isolation source: fecal sample | host: Bos grunniens | place: China: Xizang | collected 2019
TACAGAAGATTCAAATTTAATATCTGATAATGCTACTGCATTATTGGATGAAAATAAATTAGAAGTTTCTAGTGAGGATTCTATCTCAGAGACTATAAATGTTAATTCTCATGATGATGATTTGGTTAGCAATTCCGGTGCAGATGGTTTACTCGGCGCTGAGAATTCTTATGGGCAAGTCCAATCTTCCAATACTACTGTAGGCTCTGATAAAATTATTGATGCTACAAGCGGTAATGATGTTTTATCCGCTTCAAATGGCAGTGATAGTTTTCTTGCAGCTACTGCAAAAGTATCAACAAAGTTAACTGTATCTGACACCCATTTGGGCAACTCAAATACATATTTTAAAGTAACTTTGAAAGATGATAGTGGTAAAGCTATTAAAAATGAAAAAATTTCTTTCATTATTAAAGGAAAAAGTTATTCTGCGGTTACTAATAGTAACGGTATTGCTTTAGTGAAAACTATTGCTTTGCCGATTGGAACTTATAATTTTGCAGTAAAATATGCAGGCAGTTCCAAATATAAAAACGCATACCTTTCAGATAAAGTAAAAGTTTTATCATCTGTCACTGGAAGTGATATGAAGAAATACTATGGATATGTATCCGTGTATTCTGTCAAATATTGGAAAAATAATGAAGCATTAGCAAATACAACAGTTAAATTAACTGTTCATGGCGTAACTTATACAAAAACTACTGATGCAAAAGGTTATGCTTATGTAAATATTAATTTAGCACCTGGTACCTATGATATTACAACAACAAATCCTTATTCTAAGGAAAAATCATCCAATCAAATATTATCTAAAAAAGATGGATCTGTTTTTGACCTTAAGGATAGCGTCTATATAGTACCAGATAAAAAATATACTTACTCTGTTGTCTTAAAATCTAAACACAACACTATACTTCAAGAAAAAACTGTTTACTTTACTTTCAATAAAAAAGAAGTAGCAGTTAAAACTGATGCTAATGGAAGAGCAACCTTTACATTACCTGCTCTTTCTAAAGGAACCTATACTCTAAGCATTAAATATAAAGGAGATCACCTGTTCGGTGGAACTTCTTCCTCTGCTAAGATATATGTTCAAAATCCAACAAGTAAAGTGCAATCTTCAGATGTTAAATTAACTTGGGGCGACAAAGGCAAATACACTATTACAGTTAAAGACAAGAACAATAAAATTGTTCCTAACATATTTGTTAGGTTTACACTCAACGGTCAAACCTACTCTGAAAAGACAAACTCAAAAGGTGTTGCAACTTTAACTTTACCTACCTTAAAACCTGGTCAATATACTGTTAGTTATCAAGTTTCAAGTAATGGTAATATGTATCACAATACCGGTTCCAACAAAATTACTGTCAGCAAACAAACTGCACAATTGATTGCAGGTAATTTAGTAATGGAATACAAAGACGGTTCTTCTTATAAGGTTACCGCAAAATATAGTAATGGTAAACCTCTTAAAGGAGTATCTGTCAAGTTCACAATTCACGGTGTGACATATACCAAACAAACTAATGATAAAGGTGTTGCCACATTCAATATCGGTTTGGCGGTAGGATACTATCCTACTACAGCTGTTCTTGATAATAAACTTTATCAGTCCAGTACTGTAAGCAAATATGTTATAGTAAATGGAACCAAATTTGTTGGTAAAGATCTTACTGTAACTTCAGGAAACAGTGCTACTTATTCAGTTAAATTATTAGATTATAAAGAGAATCCAATGAAAAATGCTAAGGTTGTATTTACTGTCGATGGAAAAACCTATAATGTGAAGACTGATTCTAGTGGAATCGCTAAAGTTAATTTGGGTGTGTTATCTAAGGGTGACCATTCAATTAAATATGTAAATGGCAAATTTAGCGGTACATCTAAGATTCATGTTTTAAATACAGTTAAGCTCAGTCAAATAATTGACGCGTCTATAACCGTAAAAAACTATATAGAAAAAAATCATAAATTGCCATCTTCAGTAAAAGTGGGAACTACTACTGTAACCACTGCACAATATGTATATTTGGCTTCTAAAGCAATTGTAAATCTAAAAGCTGGTAAGACTAGTGATATTGCTATTGAAGAGGTAGCAAATCCTAAAAAACCTGACACTGCATATTCTGCAGGTAATTTATATAATTATCTTGCTGTTGCAAAAAGTGTTATCAAAACTATAGATTCAACTGGTGTAATGCCTAATTCAGCATCATCTGATCTTGGAACTGTAGGTTATAATGCTTTGACTTATGCATTTGCTCGTGTTGTAGCATTTTATGGAACTGAAGACATCATGCCTAACTATGTGGTTATCAAATCACTTAGTGGTGACAGTTCATCTGCTACAGGTACCACAAACACAATTAGTAATTTAGCACCATATCTTGCGGCAACTACTAACTGTCAAGTTAACAATGCAAAAATTAAAGAATTGGCCGCTAAATTAACAAAAGGTTTGACTAGTGACTACGATAAAGCTAAAGCCATTTTTAATTATGTAAGAGATTACATATCATATAGTTTCTACTATGATACTAAACATGGTGCAGTAGGAACCTTGAATGCCAAATCAGGAAATTGTGTGGATCAAGCACATTTATCCATAGCTTTGTATAGGGCTGCAAATCTCCCTGCTAGATATGTTCACGGAACATGTAGATTCAGCAGTGGAAGTACTTACGGTCACGTATGGGCTCAAGTATTGGTAAACAATAAATGGGTAGTAAGTGATACAACAAGTTCTAGAAACTCATTTGGAAATATTGTTAATTGGAATACAAACTCTTATAGTCTTCACGGCTATTATTCAAGTCTTTCATTCTAATTAATTATTTCTTTATTTTTTTTTAAATTTTAATTAATTTTTTATATTTTCTCTTTTTTTCATAGCTAATCATTTATAATAGTTTTGATAAATCTTTTATTAGAAACTATTAGGACAATATTATGAATTCTAAGAAATATGATAAGGTTGCTGTTGGCGGAACTTTTGATAAGTTTCATGACGGACATAGAAAATTGCTGGAAACTGCTTTTGAAATAGGCAATAAAATAGAAATAGGCGTAACTTCTGATGAATTTGGAGGTTTAAAAGGAGATATTGATCCCTGTCAAGAAAGAATGGATAATTTAAAATCTTTTTTCGCTGATAAATCAGATTTTGAAGTCATTCCGTTAAATGACCCTTATGGGACCACTATTTATGACAGTGATTTTGAAGCTATTGTCGTTAGTGAAGAGACTGAGCCCACTGCAATTGAAATAAATAAGATTCGGGTTTCTAAAGGTATGAATCCATTGGATATTGTCGTAGTTAGCTTTGTTTTGGCCTATGATGGCACTCCAATATCATCAACACGCATTAGACGTGGTGAAATCAATCAAAAGGGAATGTCATTAAACAATCCTGAAAAATAAGAACTTTTTTTTGATTGAAATAGAGAGTTTGACCCTCTATTTTCATATTTTATTTATTAGATGCTCTTTTTCTATTTTTAATAAGCTTTGAATGTTTTTTTGTGTTTTTTCGGTTATATCTGATATATAACTTCCTACAAGAAGCACTACAACAATTATTCCTCCGAGAATGAGGATTAGCTCAGCGCTTCCCTGTCCTTTGTTGTCAAGTTTCATTCTATACATGGGTCCTGTTGTCAAGTATTGTGTTTCTAACGTCGATTATGTCATCTTTCGCCTTTAAACTAACATCGCTTGTTTCCATATATGACCTGTAGATTGTCAATGCTAGCAATGCTATAACCAATACTCCGCCGAATAGTAAAATGTATTCTGCGGCACCTTGACCGGAATCTTCGTTGATGATTTTTTTAATACTTTTCATGATTTTCACCAATATTAATTCTAGATTTTTTGGTATATTAATATTACTATTCTATAAAAAAGTATTACCAGCAATTTTTTTTCTACTAAATATCGTGTTTTTTTCCATTAAGTTTATAAATAGTAAGTTAAATAATATATAGTAGTTAAATAAAAGAGTGATTATAATTTATGAGGGTGAAATCGTGGGAAATACAATAAAATTAGTTTCAGGTTTTATTTTATTTGTAGTAGGTGTTCTCATAGCATATGAGACAAGTGTTTATAACTTATTGGATCTTCTTTTAATAGTTGGTTTAATCATTTCAATTATCGGTGTTATCCTAATTGTTAGTTATTTTGTTGATTCTAATGCCGATAAGACCACTAGCATACTTAAAGAGTTTTTAGAGTCTGGTGAAGTCAACACACCGTCTTTTAAGGGTTTTGAAAGAAAGGAAGATACTTCAAAAGGTCCTTTAAGAGTCCGCAGGGATTTTAATGATTATAAGGATGATGTTGAATATGAGGATTTAGTAATTGATGATTTAGGCGGCAGAGATTCCGATGAGTATTACGGGGAATCATATGAAGATAATCCTAAAGCCGTTTTAAACGTTGTTCGAAGGGAAGAAAGTGATTTTGACTTTGATAAACAGTTAACTTTCACCCCTAATTATGGTAAACCATTAAAAGTTACTAGGTCCCCTAAAAAACGTAAAAATGGGTATATTGTTGAGGAAATACCGCCATTTGTTATTGAAAATGACAAAACTGATGTTATTCAACGCGCTTTACAAGATGATGCACCTGTTGTCGAAGAAATCATTCCTGTTCACAATGAGGTAGCTCGTGAAGTTCCTGAAAGCAGGGATATCAAGATTGATATCAATGATCCTGAAAGCTTGCCGGTTCCAAAATCACTCAAAAGCTATGTAATCTCTGAAGGTAATCTAATTTCTTCTCAAGAGGCTTTTGATCAATTAGCAACTGGAGTTAATAAGGAAATCATGCTTGAAATTCCTTCATTGAATGGTTTATCAGATAAATTCTTATCTCAAGTTCCTACAATCTATTCTAGAGTAATCATTGATGAATTTGATGTTTCCGACATGTCTTACATGTTCTTAGTTTCATCTCTTTTAAAGCAAGGAGTTCACATTAAAACAGTTCCTAAAGTCCATACTGTTAATTTGATTACTGATGATTCACACGCCATGATTATTTCAGAAGGCGAAAACGATCTGGAATACGGTGCAGTATATAATGACAGGATTTCCATTTCAAATATTAGAGCTAACTTTGAAAGAACATGGAATATCGCATCTAATTTAGATGATAATATTCTTATGAGCGTTGGAGGAGTTGCTTAAATGGAAATAAGATGGCTTGGTCATTCTGCCTTTGAAATTATTAGTGATGATGGCGTTAAAATTTTAATAGACCCTTTTATCAGCAATAACCCGGCATGTCAGGTTCCAGTTGAAGAATTAAATCCTGACATTATTTTGCTCACTCATGGTCATTCAGACCATTTTGGTGATGCATTGGAAATTTCAAACAGTACTAATGCTCCTATAGCATGTATCCACGAAATTTCACTCTTCTTAGCTAAACAGGGAATTAGGAACATTAGTGTTAATATTGGTGGGTCTTTTATTTTTAGAAATATCAAATTCACTATGCTCGAGGCTAAACATTCTTCGGATATTGACATGGTGGAGGAAACTGTCCCTGGGGGGATTGCAGCAAGTTTCCTAATAACATTTGAAGACGGAACAAAAGTATTCCATGCAGGAGATACAGGTTTATTCGGCGACATGAAAGATATCATAGGTTCAATCTACAAGCCTGATGTGGCAATGGTGCCTATCGGTGATAAGTTTACTATGGGTCCTTTTGAGGCTGCATTGGCTTCAATGTGGTTAAATCCAAAAGTGGTCATACCTATGCATTACAATACATTTCCGCCTATTGAGCAGGATTCTGCAATATTCGCCAATTTTGTCAGTCAATTTAATCCGAACATTGATGTTGTAGTGATGAATCCTGACGAATATTACGAATATAATCCTGAAAATTATCAGGATTAATTTTTTTCATATTTTTTTCTTTGATGATATTCCTCATCGATGTCGCATTTCCCAGACGGCAATACCCTTATAATGTCATCGAGAGTTAATAAATCATCTTCATTTATCTTATTTAATATTTTTTTAGCTATCGCTTCTTTTTTAGTAAAGCCAGGTTTCAATACGACATAATTATCGCAGTGGGCTTCAAGAGCATCAATCGGACCGACCATTAATCTTTTTCCTTCGTAATCAACAATTCCAATAGCTAACTTTACGCGAGCACCCCTTATGAAATTGCGGTGACCTCTTATAACGAATGATCCTTTGGCTAAAAACTCACCGGGTTCGGGTGTTTTGGAAACCTGGTCGGGATGAACCCAAAATACGTCTTGAGATGTGAAACCCATTGACCAAGCAGATGAAAATGAAGCTGCAAACTCCCCAGATTCTTTCAGGATATTGTCATTTAATTTTTTACCGTTCAATTTCACTGCAGTAGAACTTGCACCATGTATATCTGCATGCAAATAGATGTCATTTGGTTCTAAATATTTCTTTACGATGCTTTCGTTACTGTTCGCATCCCTTCCTCCGACAACCAGGACATTGTCTGATGTAACGAACCATCTCAATTTTTCATACCATTTGAGATTCTTCTTTTCCCGTTTTTTAGGCACTGAAATGCGTTCCATAGCAACATCCTTTTTGGCTTTGATGTCTTCCAGTTGTTTTTTGGTATTTTCTATCGCAATCAATGCTCCTTTTGTTTTTCTTTTAGCTTTTTTAGCCTTTTCGTAATAGACTTCAGCATTTTCAGGTATTGTTAATTTTGGATCGATGGTTAAATTTGTGGAATCAATGTTTAAAGTTAAAACACCCATCTTGTCAATTGATTCAAAAATTTGGGCTTCTTCCATGCCTTCCTTTTTGGCGTTTTTCAATGTTTTTCCAATTTCCTTATAAGAATAATCCTTTGCTCTTGCTGAGTTTACAACATTAACTATGTTTTCTATTGTAGTGTAATTAGAATAGATTACCTCTCCTTTATGTTGCCCATCTTCAATTGTTTTTGCAAAATTATCGAGTGTTTCTTGTTGCAAACGCAATCTTTTTTCAAATTTATTTACTTTCTTATTCCAAGCGGTCTCTTTTATATCTTTAATGTTCGTATTTACTTTTTTGGAATAGAATTCGTCGCAGGCCTCATTAAAGTTTTCATAATATGTCTTTTCGAAATCATCATAACTTATCAAATCAAGTGCAACAACATCTTCCTTGGAAGCATTTTTCACAATTTGAGGTTTGATGTTTCCTTCTTTCAGGGAATCAAAGAGTTCCTTAAGGCTTCTGTAGATTTCAGATATCTGGTCGTCGCTTAGTTGGGAAGTTGGAGTGTTCTTATCCAAATCGATCCTTTCATTTGTTCTGAAAATAATCTCTTCGGCATATAGACTTCCAAGACCATTCATTGCAAGAGTTCTTACTATATCGCTGTCTGTTTCCTCAAATAAGCTTTTAAGTTCGTCTTCAGTAACATTGATTGGATTAATTCCCCTTTCTTCTGGAAATGCATATTCTCTTTTAGAGCTTATGTCCCTGTCAGACAATCTTTTTCTTTTTAAAGGCAAAATGATGTTATTTTCATCATCCAATAGAATTATGTTTCCTTTATCAAATAATTCAACGATTATAGTGTAATATTTGTCTTTTTTAACTCTAATCTCGACAACTCTATCAAAATTATGTTGTTTGATGCTTTCCACGTGAGCTCCCTTGATCCTTTTTCTCAGCAACATTGGGAAAGCAGGAGGAGTGATAGGATTTTCAAGCGGATATTGGCTTGTATGTATTCTGGTTCCGCATTGCATTACCAAATCTATTCTGCCAGTCCCAGGAACGTGGAATCTCATTACCACAATATCTTTTGTAGGCTGGAAGGATTTATCGACTCTAGCGCCAGTTAACAATCTATTCAATTCGTCACTTATTGCATAAATGTCTACATTAGACATGGATTTCATTATATAACACCTTTTTTTCAATACCTTAATATATTATAACTAACTAAATTATATTAATATATTTAATTTTATGGAGGATATCAATGGACACAACTATTAAAGTTACAAGTATTCATATTGTTGCAGCACTTTTTGCTGCTTTATTATCAGCTGGTTTAACTATAGGTTGGTTTGGATTTAAAAATGATATATTCGCATTCTTTATTGCAGCGATTATCTTATATTTTGTCGGCCAAATCTCTCAAAAGATAGCTGGTGATGAAATTTCCGGATTTTCCCAATGGTTATGGGATGGAATTTCACCATTCTTCTTTACATGGGTTATTGCATATACATTATTTGTAATGTATCTATAATCCCCCAAAGAATAACCATATAAATACTATTAACAATGCAGTAATTAATAAAACTGGAGCTATTATCTTACTCACAGCAACAACGGAACTTATTGTTGAAATCAATTCTGTTGAATTTTTCGGTCCGAATGTGTTGAGATTTTCTATTTTTTCAGTTCCAGTTCCAACTTCTACTTTTTCTAAATCTTTAATCGCTTCTAAGATACTTAATCTAGTGTATTCAATAATTTCAGGTCTTTTTACAACTCCAATTGGATTATATCCCCTTGAAATTGTATTGACAGTATGAGTATCTGTTGTCATGACTTCTATTTCATCAATGTCCAGATCGCTTACAGCATCAATTATTTCCTGCCTGAATCCAATTTCCATGTTATTGGAATCATAAAGAACGTATGCTGTTCTTTGGTTGTCCACTTCAATAATCATTGTTTTGATACCGCTTTCACCAACTCCATCATGCTTGTCAAGTGTTTCCATATTGTCTTCATAGCAGCCCACTTTAATTTCGAATTTGTTTTGTTCAGGGTTGATTGTATCAATAACATTGATTAATTGGAACACTTCTGAATTTCCAGGAAGCACTTCTCCGCTTTCCGGAGAAAAGGAATTGTGGCAGTCAACAATTATTGAATCTCTAACGTTACATTTGCTTCTACTTTGGGCCATCATTGTAAGGCCTACTCCAAATTCAATGTCGTCAACGGCTTCAGGAGCAAATGTTGAGAGGATGACCATTCCATTATTGAAGAATTGAACGCCTATATTTGCCTTTTCGGAATTATATCTTACAAAACGGCTTGCATCTTGAGAATATTCTATCTTTTCTAAACCTCTTCTCACGGATTCTTCCACCTTGTCAATTTCAGAAACCGCAATAGGGTTGAAATCGTGAGTAGAGGGGCCATGTGCAACCATTGTGAAATGATCAAATTTATTTGCAAGTAAGGTCGGCATATTTGAACCTCCAAGGTCACCTAACGGTCCGGGGTGCACTGAAGGTGAAATGAACAATGCCTTTATTCCATTTTCAGTCTTGAAACTGATGAATGTAACGATAGTATCGATGGCTTCGCTCATGTTTTCAAACAGGCCTTCAAGGGAATTTGAACCTTCATTCATGTGTGCAATAAATAAACTCAATAAATCTAAAACTCCAATTCCTAAATTCTTACTGAAAGGAGATGCAATTACTTTAATAAATGCATAAATAGCCATAACAAATATTACTGCAGCAACTATGGCTTTGAATGTAATTTGAAGAATTGTAGGTCCGATAAAACTTGTATCTGTAAATAGGAATGTTATAAGTGTGTGCATTGCCAATACGAGTGCTGGCTGGATTAAACCAGCTGTTGCGGCTATTGAAAATCTTACTTTTGATGTTGCCCAGAAAACCAATGTATTGAATCCGTAGATTATCACACAGCCGAATAGCATGGAATTCAGGTAGAAGTCGATGTGAAATATTTGGGAGACTACACAGCCTAGGAGTATTATTATTCCCAATATTGTCATTGAAAGTGCAGATAAAAACATGGAATGTTTTATTTTCAAGTTGATTCCATGAAGAACGCTAATAACTTGCTGATTCAGCGCTCCACTCATTATTGAAGTAATTCCAAAGACGGCTAGCCCATATATTCCGCCGTAAAAACAGTCTTGTAAAAATCCACTACCTGGTGTTAAATCAATTAGGAAAATAATACTTCCCAGTAAAAAACTGATAAGGGCCATTCCGAGTATGGAATATTTAGTTCCCGGCAATGTTTTAATATATTTTGACAAACCCGCAACGCTACTCATACTTGACATATTTTTCCTCAAAATTATTTTTTACCCATTAAATTTATTACATCTAAAAATTTTATATATCATTAATATATATTTTTTTTAAAATA
>JAEIGA010020085.1_pt1 | contig 10180 bp, 13 predicted proteins | sample 9270691 | NCBI WGS metagenome assembly JAEIGA01 (sample SAMN17057246, study PRJNA624740) | gut metagenome | biome: biome; isolation source: fecal sample | host: Bos grunniens | place: China: Xizang | collected 2019
GTTCGTTCGGGCATCAATGTCCCTTCTGCTATCTGTTTCGATGACATTCCTGACTTCTTTTTTAATTCTATTAAGTTATCTAACCACATATTTATGTCCTCCGTGGTGTCAAATTTGTCTATGTATGGGTGATAAATTTGGGTATTTAATTGACAAATTTGGGTAGTGCTTTTACCTTGATTTGTCATCCATCAATAATATATAATTTTGGTAGAAATAAGTTTCGACAAAATTACCCATTATTTCTCAAAAGTTTGTCTAATAATCGTCTAATCAAGTCCTATACTTATATTATAAATAAGGAGATATTCTTCTATGACGAACAATGAAATTGAATTGTTGAATCTTATTCGTGAAAACGATAATCCTGAACGAGCGTTTGTTACTGCTATTGAAATTATTCTATCGTATCTAAACCGCCACGAACCATCTGAATCAAAACTTTCTGTTGACTCTTTGGAATCTGCCTAAATAACTCAAGCATTGTTTTTTCGTGTTCATTGAGTTCCATAGGAGTAGTTGTTTCATTTCTTTCCATCGGTACATCATAACCCATAAGCCAAGTTTCACTCACATTCAAGACGAGAGCCATCTTATATACTCTATCTTGCTTGGGTTCGTATGCTCCACTTAAATATAAACTTAACGAGCTTTTGGGAACACCCGCGCTTTTACATAGTTGGGATTGTTTCATTTTTCTAAGAATCATTGCTTTTTCGATTCTTTGACCACAGGTTTCTATTTTTTCTGTGTACATAATTTCACCTCCGTTCGATATGTACACATTGTAATACGAAAGTTTGGGAATGTCAACACATTATTGAAAAAAGTTTGGGAAGTTGAAGAAATTACCATTGACTATATAAGACGAGTATGCTACACTCCGTATTGTTTGGTAATCTGAACGATAGTTCAGAAAACCAAACTATATAATAAGAAAGGGGAAGTCGATTATGACGAAAGATGAAATTAAACTAATAAATATGATACGCGTGCAAGATGACCCCGAAAATGCCTTAGCGACCGCGCTTAGGATTATTATTTCGTACTTAGAGCAGCACGAATCATTTGAAGAACCATCTGTTGCTTATCTTCCGGAACCAACCTGAATAAATCAAGCAACATTTGTTCCCCCTCCGTTAGAGTAATTTCCTGTTTCTCAATGTTAGGTTCATTCCACCCCATCAAATACGCTGGGGTGGTGGACAACGCTTTAGCAAGTAAAGGGATTTTATCTCGCCCCATATTAGCAATCATACCTGTTTCCCATTTACGCACGGTACTTTTACCAACACCAACGATATTAGCCACTTCTTCTAATGTCATACCTCTATCTAATCTTAATTGTTTGATTCTATTTGAAATCTCATTTTCCATTTAGTTATCACCACCTTTAGCTATATTTTACCACATTCGTGTCCTAAATGCAACAATTTTTTCAAAAAATTATAAAAAAGTTTCTTAAAAGACTTGACAAATGTAAAAATAAGGATTATAATGGGAGTGTCTTTTAGGACACAAGAACCAAAAAGGAGGACATAACAGTGAATAAAGCCTTATTAGAGTACAAGATGAGCGAAAAAGGTAAGTCTATATTAGATATGTGCGAAATGCTGAATATTTCGCGCTCCGCCTTTTATAGAAAGTGTACGGGCAAGTCGGAATTTACATTAGGTGAAATACAGAAGATTGTTGATTTTCTCAATCTTGATTCACCTATGGAAATTTTTTTGCTCAAAAAGTGTCTTAAAGGACACGGGTAACACATTTCAACTAACCACATATTATAGAGAAAAGTAATAAAAGGAGTACTGACGTGAAAAATGATATTTACGGTGAACCTGAAATCATCACATATAAAAACATTGTGGCGAGGGTCTATTCACCAATTCTCACGGAAGAAGAAAGGAACAGAAGAATGGAAAGAATCAAGCAAGCGGCGGTTAGGCTTGTATTATCAAAAGAGGTGAATAATGAGCAACAAAAAATTAGGCAATAGCTTTGAGCAAGAGTTGTGCGAGAAGTTGTCCGAGTATGGTTTCTGGACACACAACTTAGCAATGAATAAATCAGGACAACCTGCTGACATCATTGCGGTACGGAACAAGCAAGCGTATCTTATCGATGCGAAAGTGGTAAGTTCTTCCCGGGGATTCGCATTGAGTAGGGTGGAAGAAAACCAAGACTTAGCAATGGACTTATGGAATACGCAAGGGAATGGGCAAGGGTGGTTCGCTTTCAAAATCGTCAAAACGAATGAAATTTATATGATACCACATTTTACCATCAAAGCGTTAATGGTTTCACAGTCCACATTGTCGGTTGTCGAAATATTCCAAATGGGGAAAACGCTTGATAAGTGGGTGAAGAAATGCAAGTAAATTTATACAATGGAGATTGCCTTCCAAAAATGCGGAAAATGCCCGACAAGAGTGTTGACCTCGTTGTCACCGACCCACCGTATGATATAGAAACAAGTGGAGCAGGTCTTTATAAACAAGAGGACAAGCAATATGTAAAAGAACTCGTTGGTATGAAAGATGGGTTCTCAGAAGAAATCCTTGACGAATTGTGTAGGGTAATGAAGAAAATCAATATCTATTTATTCTGCTCTCAAAAACAGATAATACCACTACTCGATTACTTCGTAAATAAAAAGGGTTGTAATTGGAATCTCTTGTCTTGGCACAAATCGAATCCCATTCCTGCTTGTGGCAATAAGTATCTCACCGATACGGAATTTATATTGTTCTTTCGTGAGAAGGGAGTAAAGGTATATGGTTCGTTTGCTACCAAAAAGACATACTACGTAACCCCTTTGAATCAAAAGGATAAGAAGAAATACGGACACCCCACGTGTAAACCTGAAGAAATCGTCAAGAACCTGATCGTAAATAGTTCTAACGAAGGTGATGTAGTCCTTGACCCGTTTATGGGAAGTGGTACTACCGGGGCGGTTTGTATTGGTATCAATCGTAATTTCATAGGTATGGAAATAGACGATGGGTATTTCAAAATAGCGCAAGAACGAATCCACACGGCACAATCGTCTTGGCTCGATTACCTCTTAGGAGGTGTCGGATGATAGTAACAGTAAGCAATAACATTAGAATTACAAACCCTTCTAAAGAAATACTCTCTTGGTGCAATCAGCATCTCAAACCAAACAATCCCGAATATGCCAAAAAAGTGCGAATGGGATTTTGGGTAGGAAATACCCCCAAATATCTGTATCTCTATGAAGTACACGGCGATGAAATTATACTCCCCTACGGTACTCTCAAACAAATCCAACCATTGATTAAAGATAGTATTGTAACGAGTAATTTTAAGCCATTTACAATCATTGATTACGGAGAGCGAGTTCCACTATTCCCTTATCAAGAAGATGCTGTAAAAGGTGCAAAGAACGGCTTGTATGGGATATTGCAAAGTAAGGCAGGTAGTGGAAAAACCCAAATGGGCATAGCACTCATAAAAGAGTATGGTAGACGAGCCTTGTGGCTGACCCATACCATTGACCTACTCAATCAAAGCAAGGAAAGAGCATTGAGATATATGGACTCATCTCTAATCGGTACAATCACGGAAGGTAAGGTCAATATTGGACAAGGTGTTACGTTTGCCACCATCCAAACGATGTGTAAACTCGACCTATCTCAAATTAAAGATTGTTGGGATGTGATTATAGTCGATGAATGTCACCGAGTATGTGGGAGTCCTACCCAGCTAACGATGTTTGCCAAAGTATTGAATAGCTTATCGGCAAGGCACAAATACGGATTATCTGCCACCGTTCATAGAGCGGATGGAATGATAGATGCCACGTTCGCACTCATAGGTGATGTGGTGTACACCGTACCCGATAGCGCCGTAGCCGACAAGGTTATGCAAGTGGGTATCAAGCCTATCGGCACAGGTGTGAAACTCACACCCGAATGTCTTAATACGGATGGTACGTTGAGTTATACGAAACTAATCAATTATTTGACAAATAGTTTCACACGGAACATTTGCATAATCGATGAGTTGATAGACCAAAAAGGCAAATCGTGTCTTGTCCTAAGTGATAGGTTAGAACATCTCGAAAAACTACTAAATATGTTACCCGATGATATGCGTAGTCAAGCGGCAATGATAAGTGGAAAAATGACTACGAAAAAGGGTAAAGCCGAGCGAGAACAAGCAATAGAAGATATGCGAACAGGTAATAAGAAATATCTCTTTGCTACATATAGTTTGGCAAAAGAGGGCCTCGATATTCCAAGGTTAGAGAGATTATTTTTAACAACACCCCAATCTGACTACGCCGTAATTACTCAAAGTATCGGTAGAATTGCCCGTACTCACCCCGGTAAGAGTGAACCACTTTGTTATGATTTCGTAGATGATGTGGGATATCTCGTAAAACGCTATAAAAAAAGATTATCGACATATAAAAAGGCAGGTGCATATATTTGGCAAAACATCACGGATTAAGATACACTCGCCTACATTCCATTTGGAATAGTATGAAAACCCGATGTGATAATCCATCGGCAATTAACTATCGGTGGTATGGGGCAAAAGGAATCAAAGTATGTAGTGAATGGCAAACATTCCTACCGTTTTACGAATGGGCAATGAATAATGGCTACTCGGAAAATTTAACGTTGGATAGGATTGATGGGGATTTAGATTATTGTCCTGAAAATTGTAGGTGGATTTCAATATCCGACCAACAAAGGAATCGGTCAAACAATGTTTTGATTACGATGAAGAACGAAACCAAGTGTTTATCCGAATGGGCAAGAGTGACCGGAGTGTATTGGGCAACGGCACGAAAGCGCCACGAAAGGGGTATGTCTTGGGAACAAGCATTTGAAATGAAATAACGGAGAATTAAAAGGAAATGAATTTTAATAGTTACAAACCACTTAGATTGATTGAGTGCTTTGCCGGGATTGGCGCACAAGCAAAAGCGTTGGAAAATCTTGGAGTTCCGTTCGAGCATTGGTATGTATGTGAATGGGATAAATACGCTATGCAATCCTACAATGCCGTACACGGCACGAATTTCAATCCAAGTGACATAACCAAGTTGACGGCAAGTGATTTGAATATCACGGACACAGAGCATTACAACTACTTGCTCACATACTCATTCCCTTGTCAAGACCTTTCTAATGCTGGCAAAGGTAGAGGGATGGAAAAGGGTAGTGGTACTCGAAGTGGATTGCTTTGGGAAGTAGAAAGATTGCTCAATGAATGTACGGAATTACCCCAAGTGTTGCTTATGGAAAATGTACCACAGGTACACGGGTCGAAGAACAAAGAGCATTTCGATAAGTGGATTGCTTTCTTGGAAAGTAAAGGCTACTCGAATTATTGGACGGACCTCAATGCTAAGAATTACGGCATCCCTCAAAATAGAAATAGATGCTATATGATATCGGTGTTAGGTGATTATACCTACGAATTTCCCCAACCTATTCCCCTCGAATTGAATATAGGGGATTTGTTGGAAAAGGAAGTGGACGAAAAGTATTACCTTAGTGAAAAGGCTATCCGCGGTAGACAAAACACTAAGTTTAACACATACAAATTGGAAAGTAGGATTATTGATGAAAAGGGTGTATCACCTACGATTCTCGCAAGATATGAAGGTGCGCCCATATTGGTAGACGAAACACCTACCCCACAAACAAGTGAATTAAAAAGCAAGTTGTGTAGAGAGTTGCTTGAAAATGGCTTGGTGGAAGAAGGGGATGTTATTCGTCACTCCTACACCAACAACCGCTTGAACAATGGTGTTGAGAATATGAGTAGAACGGAAAGTAAAGAAAAATTAAGTCCTACTCTCGATACAAGATGTGATTGCTTGGGTGTAGTAGTCAAAGAGCCGAGTGAGTTACAAAAGGAAGTGTGTAACCAAGCTATGGAAAAAGGGTTAATGAAACCTTATGACATCATCGATTACACCTATTCTAACGCAAGGCTCGATGAGATTATGAAAGGCACGATTAAAACTAAAAATGGTACGGATAATCAAATTGCAAACACCCTTACTTGTAATGCTGAGAATTTTGGAGTATGTGTATCGGATTTGCGAATTCGTAAATTTACTCCAAAAGAGTGCTGGAGATTGATGGGATTTGCCGACGAAGATGTCGAGAAAGCGGCTAAAGTTTGTAGTAATAGCCAATTGTACAAGCAAGCGGGTAACTCGATTGTAGTGAATGTACTTATGGCAATTTTCAAGGAATTGTTCGTACCTAAGAAAACACGCTCTGAGTGGCTTGACGAATTGTTGGGAGGTGTTTAAGTGGGAAATCCAAATGGGCATTTAGTTCACGGGTTATATTATACCCCTTTATACGGGGTTTGGACGATGATGAAACAACGATGTACCAACCCAAAGTGTAGGTCTTATAAATGGTATGGAGCGAAAGGTATCAAGGTTTGCCCAGAATGGTTGGATATCACGACATTTTATGAGTGGGCAATTAACAATGGCTATCGGGATGGTCTAACCATAGAACGCATCGATATAAATGAAGATTACACCCCAAAAAACTGTAAGTGGATTCCCCTTTCCGAACAATCAAGCAATCGTTCGACCACCCACTATTTAACCTACAATGGTGAAACTCGTTCTATAACGGAGTGGAGTGCTTTATTAGGTATTCCCCGTACAACCCTATCGAATAGGGTAAGACTCGGGTGGTCTACTGAAAGAGCCTTATCTACTCCGTCACGAAAGGAGCGTTGTCTATGAGATGGTTTACGTACGATATCGAAGTGTTCTCACACGATTTCATAGTTGTATTCAAGGATAAAGAAACTCAATCATACTTCGTCTTTCATAACGATAATGAGGGCGTTAAAAGATTTATACACGATGAGGCAATCTATTGTGGATTTAACTCAAAACATTTTGATAGCTACATTATCAAAGCTATATGTGCGGGGTTCTCCCCGGAAGAAGTAAAGCAAGTCAATGATTGGATAATCAATGGCGGTCAAGGGTGGCAATGCCCGTTGTTGAATGGTGTCTACTTCCGTTTCAACAACGTGGATATTATGGATGATGTACAAAGGGGTTTATCCCTTAAAGCAATCGAGGGGCATCTTGGTATGTCTATCGAAGAAACGGAAGTTGATTTCAATCTCGATAGACCGCTCACCAAAGAAGAAATCGAACTAACGATAAAGTACTGTATTCACGATGTGGATGCAACCGAGAAATTGTGTGAAATACGAAAGGATTACCTACGTACCAAACTCAATCTTGGTAAACGAGCAAGTATTGACCCCGTTACGGCACTATCTGCAACCAACGCAAAACTAACGGCTATGATGCTTGGGGCGGTACGGAAAGAGTGGACAGATGGTAGAGATTATGTATACCCACCCAATCTCGATTTATCGGTGATACCAAAAGAGATTTTAGAGTTCTTTGACACTATCCACGATAAATCTATTCCCGACGAAGTGTTGTTCAAAACATCACTTACCATAGATATAGGTGATATGCCTTGTAAATTCGCGTGGGGTGGGGTTCACGGTTCGTTATCTTGTTACTACGAAGAATCCACGGAAAATAGGGTAATACAAAATCGAGATGTATCAAGCCTATATCCGTCATTGATTGAAGGCTATAACTACCTTTCGAGAAACGTACCCGACCCACAATTGTTTTACGATATTCGTAAAGACCGAATAAAGGCAAAGCACGATGGTGACAAGCAAACGGCAACGGACTTGAAATTACCACTTAATACGGTATCTGGTGCGCAAGAAAATCAATACAACGATTTGTATGACCCACTACCCACTCGGTCATTACGTATCTCCGGGCAATTGTTCTTGACAATGTTGACAATGCGGCTACTCAATGCGTGTAAGACGATTAAGCTGCTCAATCTCAACACGGACGGTCTTATGTACTCAATAGATAAGAGTGAGTTGCACATTGTAGACGAAATAGCCGAAATATGGGAAAAACAAACGAAATTTGAGTTAGAAACTGACGAAATAACGAAAGTTTGGATTAAAGATGTGAACAATCTATTGTTCATTGATACCAAAGGTAAGGTCAAAACAGTTGGTGGCTATCTCAATTACGGCATATCCGTCAAGGGTGCTTGGGCAATCAATAATAACGCTACAATCGTTAAACAAGCCGTTATTGATTACTTCGTAAAAGGCACTCCCGTTGAAATAACGATAGGTAATTGTACCGACATATTTCAATTTCAAATGATAGCGAAAGCAGGTAGTAAGTACAAAGAGGCATACCACCTTGTAAATGGCGAAAAACAAGCCGTACAAAAGGTAAATCGAGTGTATGCGACAAATGATACAAGATACGGAAAGTTGTTCAAAATTAAGGCTGAAAACGATTCTACCGCAAAGATTGAAATGCTCCCGGAACATTGTATCATCGACAACGATAACCAATTAACGATAGACGATGTTGACAAGACATTCTATATCGAAATGGCAAAGAAACGAATAAATGATTATTTAGGTATAAAGCCTGAAAAAAATAAAAAGGAGAAAAACAAAATGGCAACTACTAACACAACCAAAGCACAGAACGTTTATCAAAAGCTACTCAAAGCAAGAGCAATGTTCCTTGCCGCCGACCCTAAGAAGTCCGGGAAGAATATGCAATTAGCTTTCAAGTATTTTGAACTTGATGACATCGTTCCTATCGCAACCAAGATTTTCGAGGACGTAGGTCTTATCTCTCTCGTATCGTTCGAGGAAGATAAAGCGAAAATGTATATCGTCAACACGGATAATTCCGACGAGGGTATTTCTTTCGTGACACCGTTCAAACCGATTGAACCTATCGTAAGCAATGCGGGTAAACAAGTAACCAACGAAATGCAAGCACTTGGTTCGTCTATTACCTATATGAGAAGATACCTTTATATGATTGCTCTCGATATTTGTGAACCCGACGGATTTGACGCGGGTACGATTCCTACATCTACTCCCCAAGTAGTACAACCCGTCGCTCCCGTGGTCCCTCAACAATCCACACCTATCATTGTCGCTCCCCAGCCTGTCGAAAAGCCATTGACTAATGCCGAGAGTAATGCAAGTGAGATTCAAATCAAGCAATTAAAAACCGTTCTCAAACAGTTGAAAGATGCTGACCCTTCAAAAGAAGAATTGATTCATAATATTGCTATCGAAACTAAAGGTTTTACGGTAATCTCGAAAGCCGATTGTGAAAAACTCACTCTTAAAATCTGTGAAATGTTGAAGGAGTAAGCTAAAGATGAAAGATATTAAATGGAATGGCTCTGCAATCGTTGTGGAGGCTCCTAAAAAGCCAAAGAAAATCACGGGTACGCATTTCCCTACGGTAATTGGTGTAAATCCTTATTCAACCCCTTTTGAAGTTTGGTGTAGATGTACTCGCACCTACGAGATTCCGTTTGATGGGAATAAATACACCAATGCAGGACAAGTTATCGAACCAAAGGTATTCGATTTCCTTAGAACGTCTATGGGTTTTGGAAATAAACTTGTAACACCTGAAGATGTTTATGGTAAAGACCATTTCAAGAAAACGTGGGGTGATTTCTTCCCCGATAAAGACATATTTGGGGGAATGTGGGACTGTCTTGTAATAGATGACGAAGGCAAACCTGAGTATGTTGTCGAAATCAAGACCGTCCAAGTAGATGGTAGAAGTGGTTCGCTCGAAGAAAGGTGGAAAGATGGTGAGGCCCCTCACTATCAAGCGTTACAGGCAGCTTTATATGCGTATTTGCTCGGTATCGACAAGGTACTTATGGTGGCGGTAGCACTTGAAGATGGGAAAGGTGATTACGAACACCCTGAGCAAGTTGTACCTTCGTATGTCAACGGCAATGTATACATCGATGAGTTCAAAGTATCAGAGCGTTATCCTAACTTTGACCTTTATATCGAACAAGCCAAAGCGTGGTGGAAAACCTACGTTATCAATGGTATTAGTCCTGAGTTCGATGAGAAAAAGGATGCTGAAATTTTGAAAGCACTTCACACCAATTCTCTCAACCCTAACACCGATATGACGGCACTTATCAATGAGGCGGAGCAATTGAAAGCCGAGATTGACGAAGTAAATTCAACCGTAGCCGAAAAGGAAAAAAGACTTAAGGCTATCAACGAGCAACTCAAAAAATACGCACTCGAA
>JAEIGA010020086.1_pt1 | contig 10179 bp, 8 predicted proteins | sample 9270691 | NCBI WGS metagenome assembly JAEIGA01 (sample SAMN17057246, study PRJNA624740) | gut metagenome | biome: biome; isolation source: fecal sample | host: Bos grunniens | place: China: Xizang | collected 2019
CCATTCTCTTTGTATATGATTATGCATTTCTGTTGTTTGCATTCGCATCGATGTTCGTTTGCTTCATCCTGTATATCTGCAAGTTCAATTATGAAATGATAAAAATTAGGAGAGCCCAGAATGAAGAATAGCGTAAAAGTAGAAAGAGCCATACAGAATATAACCCAGCAGGAGCTCGCTGAGGCGGTAGGAGTCTCAAGACAGACGATCAACTTCATTGAGACAGGTCGCTATATGCCCTCGACCATCGTTGCGCTGAAGATCGCAAGACACTTCGGCAAACATGCAGATGAAATATTCCAGCTTGAAGAAAACGACTGATTCCTAAATTATGCGTTAGATCCCCGGTCGGAGCCGGGGATGACAACCCACACTAAGCATAACGCTTCGTATTTATCCGTATGTAATTGAAAGCGTTGTCCTATCCGACACCAAAATAAAAAGGATAGATTTGCAATTAATTTCCTATATTTATGGCAAAGAACAATAACCACAAGATTATGAAGAGATTAATAATTGCATCCGCTATCCTGGCATTAGCTGGTTTTACAGCACTTGCGCAGGATCCCAACGAGAGAGTCTACAATTACGAGGTACTGAATCCTCAGAAGAACAACGGACGCATCGTACCTAAGCCTAAGGTAGAGGGCTGGGCGAGCGAGCGTGTGAAGGACAATCTTGACAGAGGCGTTGTAGCCGTTAAGACAGAGAAGGGAGTATATGTGAGCTGGCGATTGCTTGAGACCGATGATGCAGCAGTGAGCTTCAATGTTTACCGTAGCAGCAATGGCAAGAATTTCAGCAAAGTAAACTCAAAACCTATCACCCAGACTACAGATTTTGTAGACAAGAGAGGCAGCACAAAATACAGCTATCAGGTGAGAGCCGTAGTGGGCGGAAAGGAAGTTTGCACCAGCAAACCTGTAGCAACTCTCGCAGACAACTACCTTTCTATCAAGTTCCAAGGTGACTACCCTGCACAAAAAGTCGGAGTGGGCGATCTCAATGGAGACGGAGTGCTTGACTATATCATCAAACAGCCTCAGCAGCGCACCGATCCGGGTTCTTGGCACAGAGCAACTGATACATTCAAGATTGAGGCATACCTCGCCGACGGCACATTCCTCTGGAGATATGATCTCGGTTGGAATATCGAGCAGGGCGTATGGTATTCGCCATTTATCGTAGCTGACCTCAACGGCGACGGAAAGGCAGAAATCGCACTCAAGACAGCACCAAAAGACAAGGATTATCGTGACGAGGCCGGCCGAGTAGTGAGCAAGGTTCCTCAGAACTACAACGGTGTCCCTGGCAGCTCTCCATATGGACCTTGTCCGGAATATCTATCAGTGCTTAATGGTATGACTGGCGAAGTCATCGACACAGTTCCTTGGATTGAGCAGAGTCAGGAGTTCGGTGATTACAACCGCAATAACCGCAACCAGATGGCTCTTGCATATCTCGACGGCAAGACTCCTGCAGTCATCATCAACAGAGGCACTTATCGCAAAATGGCAGCCAACGCCTACCACCTCGTGGATGGCAAGCTCCAGCTCGTATGGGAGTGGAACGGAGATCAGGAAAATCCTATTATCCGCTCTCAGGGTGCACACCAGATCGTTTGCGTTGACCTCGACAATGACGGAAGAGAGGAAGTTGTTCTCGGCGCAGTAGTGATTGACGACAATGGCGAAGCTCTCTGGAGCGCAGGTATAGGTCACCCTGACAAGGCTATCGTTGCAGACATTGACCCTGACAACCCAGGTCTTGAGATTCTGTTCGGCGTGGAGGTTTGGCACGAGAAGAGAGGCGTATGTCTTGTAGATGCAGCCACCGGCAAGGAGCTCTGGAACATCGGAGAATATACTGGACACGTCGGAGACGCAATGGCTACAGATCTTGACCCTAACATCCCTGGTCTTGAGTGCTTTGCATCTGAGGACAAGAAGGGCGGCAAGACCGGTGAGACAAAATACATCATGGACTGCAAGGGCAACCGTATCGGCAAGACAGAAGATGTCCCTGGCTGCACCAACTGGATCTGGTGGGATGCAGACAAGCTTCGCGAGATGCCTGCAGGTCATCAGAGAGGTTCATTCTCGCTTGGCAAATATAAGGGCGACATCGTAGAGGAAGGCCTCGAAGGCGGCATCCAGATGATCGGCGACATCTTCGGAGACTGGAGAGAAGAAATCATCACCGTGATCAACGGCGAGTTGAGAGTCTACACTACAACTATCCCGGCACAGGACAGAAGAGTAACTCTCCTTCAGGATCCGCTCTACCGTTCATACATCTACAACCGTACAATGGGTTACACCCAGTCCCCTTCACCTAGCTACTCTCTATAAATAACTTATAAACAGTAAGGCCTGGTACAAATCTGTATCAGGCCTTTATTTTATACTAGATTTTCTATTAAGGAGTAGGCGCGCAATAGCGAATCCTTTTCCCCAGAAGAGAGCAGCTCCACTGAGCCAGATCCACCCTCTAGCGCTATCCCGGCCTCTTTCAAGAGTTTCAGAGTCTGCTTTGCGACCGCAGGGGCAGGATTGATAAAGTCAACCTCAACACCGAGGTCCTGCGCAAGCTTTTCAAATGTCCTGGTAAGGAAAGGATAATGAGTGCAGCCCAGCACGACCACATCTGCACCTGCCTGCAGCAGCGGCTCCAGGCTCACCCGCGCAACCGATTCCGCCTCTGGCCCAAGGAATTTGCCGGATTCGACTAGCTCGACAAAGCCTTCGCCCACGGATTCGACTATCTTCACCTCTTCCTTAAATCGCGCACGCACTTGCGCATACTTCTCGCTGGCAAGCGTGCCTGCTGTCGCCAGCACTCCGACTACTCCGCTCCTAGTGAGCTGAACTGCCGGCTTGATGGCAGGTTCCATCCCGACAAAGGGGACATTATAGCTCTTGCGTAGACTAGCAATCGCGGCAGCAGTCGCTGTATTACAAGCGATTACAATGATATCCGCACCCTTCTCGATAAAGATATCGCTGATTGTATGGGCTCTTGCGGTAATTTCTTCAGCACTGCGGCGACCATAGGGACAGTAGGCATTGTCCGAGAAGTAGATGTAGTTCTCGGATGGCAGCAAACGGCGAAGCTCAGCTAAAACCGTGAGCCCACCTACACCAGAATCCATTATACCTATAGTAGCCATAGACTGCAAAAATAGCAAAAAAGATGCTTAATAGAGATAGAACATACGCTCCATCATCTTCCATTTCTCGTCAGAGCTCTCCCCTTCTTTGCATTTCTGGAAAAGAGCCATATAGTCTTCCCACTCCTGCTGACGAGGAAGGGTAGCAAGGCGGGCCATTGCACTGTCCCAATCAAAATCAAGCGGAGTCTCGACAATCATCACAAGTCTTGTCTCGTGGATGTATATTTCCATCTCCAGGATGCCCACAGAGCGGATACCATCCAAAATCTCTTTCCAAGCGTGCTCACTATCATGGGCTTGGCGATAACGTTTTATCAGCTCGGGGTCATCACGCAACTCCATTGTCTGGCAGTATCGCTTGACCGCCTGACCATATTCTTTAACCTTATATCCTTCCATATTATGCTTTACTACGTCGGATAGTTCTTCGTGCATAGATTGCTATTACGATGAAGCAGATGAGCGGCAGCACAAATGACAGATTGACCGCCGGGAATCCGGCCACACTGCCGCAGTCGATGATTCGCGCCTGAAGAGGCGGAAGCACGCTTCCTCCGAGAATCGCCATAATGAGACCGGCTGCGCCAAATTTGGCATCCTCGTCCAGTCCCTCCAGCGCTATACCATAGATCGTCGGGAACATCAGCGACATACACATTGAGATTCCGACAAGACAGTACAAGCCGGCAACTCCCTGGATAGCTACTACACCCACAGTAAATGCACACGCAGCCACTGCAAATATGCCTAGAAGCTTCTCTGGACGCACATATTTCAGGAAATATGTGCAGATAAATCGGCTGCAGCAGAAGATTGCCATAGCGACAATATTATAGCGTTGAGAGAGCACCTCTGCAGCTTGCTCAGTCATCCCTTGCCCCACAAAAAGCCTGGTACCGTACTGGATAATGAAGGTCCAGCACATAATCTGTGCGCCGACATAGAAGAACTGAGCAATCACACCTTCCCTATAGTTGCTATTACGCACGAGGCGCTTCATTGTCGGTCCAAAGTTCAGATTCTTATCATCTTCCGAGCACTTCGGCATCTTAATCAGCAGCATCAGCACGATCATCAGAACCAGCACGATACAGATATAAAGATATGGTTTGATGAGTATCGCAAGGTCACTCTGCTTGAGGGCTTCAAATTCAACAGGTCCAAGTCCCGCACGCTCTTCTGTACTAAGCGGATTAAGTCTAGCTTGGATGAAATTCATAGCTACAAACATTCCGCAGAGCGAGCCGATAGGATTGAAGGCTTGAGCAAAATTGAGTCGTCGAGTCGCAGTCTTGGCCGAGCCCATAGCCATAATGTATGGATTACAGCTTGTCTCAAGGAAAGACAGGCCGCAAGTCATTATGAAATAGGCGATAAGGAAAGGGTAATAATTTCCGGACATCTTAGCCGGGAAGAACATAGCAGCACCCACTGCATAGAGCCCCAAGCCAAGAATCACACCGGCTTTGTATGAAAAACGACGGATGAACATTGCGGCTGGAAGAGCCATAGCAAAATATCCACCATAGAATGCCACTTGCACAAGAGCGCCATCGGTGACACTCATCCTGAATATCTTGGAAAAAGCCTTGACCATAGGGTTTGTCACATCGTTGGCAAATCCCCACAAAGCAAAACATGCCGTCACAAGGATGAAGGGCAGCACTATGCTGACCCCATCCTTCTTGAGTATAGAATCTTTATTCTGAGGCATTTCTATTTGTAGATAGGTCCGAAGTTAGCGCATGCTCGATAGTCAGCACCTTCTTTATCCATTCCGAATGCATTCCAGGCAGAAGGGCGGAAGATCTTATCATCCGCGATATTGTGCATGCACACAGGTATACGGAGCATAGAGCAGAGAGTGATTACATCTGCACCGATGTGACCGTAGGCAATTGCGCCGTGGTTTGCACCCCAGTTATTCATCACAGAGTAAACATCCTTGAATGCATCTTTGTTTGGATCAAGACGAGGAGCAAACCAAGTACTTGGCCAAGTCTTGTCTGTGCGGCGATTGAGTATATCATGTACTTCAGGATCAAGGTCAACTGTCCATCCTTCAGCAAGTTGGAGCACAGGACCAAGTCCCGCTACCATATTGACACGCATCATTGTCATCGGCATACCACCACGAGTGAGGAAGTTGCTAGAGTAGCCGCCTCCGCGGAAATAATCTCTGTCAGCAGGGAACCAGGTCGTCGCATCGAGACAAGCCTCCATATCCTCCTGGCTGATTTCCCAGTGATATTTCATCGTAGGATTACCGTCCGCGTCGTTCATTGCTCCTGTTGCGTCTACAGTTGTCGCTCCAGAGTTGATGAGGTGGATAAATCCACCGGCAGCAGCACCTTCTACATCCTTGCCTGTCACGCGCTTCACAGCCTCAGGACTCCAGTAGGTGCGGATATCGCTAAACATTACGCTCTTGCCGGTAAGGAGCTTACCAAAGAGCATCGAGATACCGTTGAGTGCATCATTTTCTGTAGCGAGGACATAAGGTTCGCGTGTGCCATTCCAGTCAAACGAAGAGCACATCAGCGACTCAGGGAAGTCGAAGTTCGGCTTGTAGTCAGTCCACTGGCGCTGGCCCTGCACACCTGCGAGGATAGCATTATGGCCAAGCGCCTCTTCTTTGAAGCCCATTTCGCGAAGCTTAGGGTTGCCCTGCATCAGGTCGCGGATAATGAGCATATTCTTGACTGTGAACTCCCAATCCGCATCCTTCTCCTCGCGTGTCTTGGCTTTACCCTTGTCTTGGTTGTAATCGTAGCCTTCGTGAGACTTGCAATATTTTTCCGTCCAGGCCATCGCCTTGGCAAACTCTTCCTTATCGTAGATTCCCAGTTCCTCGCGGCGCAGAATCTCCACAAGATCAGCATATTCGGTGCGCATACCGAAGTAATGCTGGAAGAAGTCAGCATCCACGATAGAGCCAGCGATACCCATACAGGTATTGCCAAGCGAGAGATAACTCTTGCCTCTCATTGTCGCAACAGCCTGAGCACTGCGTGCAAATCTGAGAATCTTCTCTGCTACATCTGCAGGGATTGTATTGTCGTCAAGGTCCTGCACATCGTGGCCATAGATGCCAAATGCAGGAAGCCCCTTCTGGCTGTGAGCAGCAAGCACCGCAGCAAGATAAACTGCACCCGGACGCTCTGTGCCGTTAAAACCCCATACCGCCTTAGGATAATGAGGGTTCATATCCATAGTTTCGGAACCATAACACCAACAAGAAGTCACGGTAATTGTAGAACCGACGCCTTCGCGTTCAAACTTCTCAGCGCAAGCAGCTGACTCAGCTACGCGGCCTATTGTTCCGTCTGCTATCACACACTCCACAGGGGAGCCGTCGCCGTTGCGGAGATTACTGCTGATGAGGTCGGCAACTGCGTGTGCTAGTGCCATTGTCTTATCTTCAAGGCTTTCACGGACGCCGCCCTGACGACCGTCAATTGTAGGTCTGATGCCAATCTTAGGGTATTTGCTCATAATGGTCAATTGTTTTAGTCCCTAAAGATAAGCATTTTATCAGAAAACTATATCCTCACCTTTGTAGAAGTCAAGCAGACGCGTCTGGAAGAGACATTCGTAGCGAGAGCGAAGCAGATCCGACTCGGCGCGAAGGAAGTTGTTCTTGGCGTCGTTGTATTCTGCTATCCCCGCCTTCCCGTTGAGATATTTCTCTTCTGTGAGCTGATAATGTGCCAGCGCACTGTTGCGGGCTTCACCGCTGCTCCTGTATTTCACCTGCGAGTTGAGAGCGTTATAGTAGGCCTGCTGTATCTCTTTGTAAAGAGCCTTTTTAACATTTTCCACCTGGAGTGCCTGATTGGTCCGGTTGAGTTTGGCGGAACGCAGGTTGTTGCGCGTCGCAAAGCGGCTGAAAATCGGTATATTGAGCGAGAGCCCTATGTACTGGCTGAAGTTGTTGCGCATCTGCTCTCCAAAAGTACCATAATTCATTTTTGAAGTCGTGTAGTAGTTTGAGCCAAGTCCGGCGCTCAATGACAGACTCGGAAGGAAGGCTCCTTTGGCACTTGCGATTGCGATATCGGCGCGGTCAAGGGCGAGCTTTGCTGAAAGCACTGCCGGCTTGATGCCTTCTGCCCTGGCATAGATATCTTCCGGGCTCATCAGCAGATCTGTCGCAAAGTCTTCCGATTGCGGGGCGACAATCGCAAAGCCCTCCGGCGAAGGGAGCTCGAGAAGCTGGGTGAGGTCAAGGATAGCAATGCTGAGATTTGCTTCTGCCTGAGTGAGGTTGACCACGCTTTGTGCAAGGGTCGCCCTCTGCGCTGCGAGATCCGCTTCACTCGCTTTGCCGATCTCCTGCCTTGCCTGCATCTGCTCAAGAAGCATCCGGTCGTGCCCGGTCTGAGCTTGAGCGACTTTCAGAAGTTCCTGATTGTAAAGGATCTGCACATAGGCCTGGGCCACCGCCACACGGATATCATCTTTTGCCTTGGCCAGATCCATCATCGCCATTTCCAGATCCAGCTTGCCCATTTTTATGTTATTGCTGATCTGAAATCCCTGAAATACAGGAACATCCATTCCCAGACTGAAAGAAGTCGAAGACGTGTTGGAGTTGGTGTATGTATTATCTGCCGTGAGACCTCGACCAAACGAGATGCTCTCTGAGCTGGATGCGCTCACGCCGGGCAATCTGCGACCCTCCGCCGTATTGAGATCAATCTCTTTCTGATCTACATTAAGTCTGCTTTGCTGGACACTGATATTATGCTCAAGCGCATAGTCGATACATTCGCCAAGCGTCCACTGTTTCTGCTGAGCCGCCACGGTCAGGTGGATCAAAGCCAGCCCAAGCATTATCATTGTCTTTTTCATAGGCTCCTACTCTGAGATAACTTGAGTTCCACGCACTACCTCTCCCTCTTTGAGTCCGGAGAGTACCTGAATATTGATGCCGTCGCTCATGCCTGTAGTGACAGGGATGCGTTCAAAGACCTGCGGCTGCCCCATCCGATAGACAAAGATGCTGTCAGCAGCAAACTCCAATGCACTTTCAGGGACAGAAAGCGCACCTTTGACTTCTTGAAGCACGATCTCGGCATTGGCACTATACCCTGCCCTGATGGTATGGGTGTCACTTGGTGTGATAGCCGCCTTTATCTGAAACTGGTTGGCGCCATTGTTTTCTGTGGCTTTAGGGGAGATGTATTCCAAAGTCGCTTCCGCACTATAGTCAGGAAGCGCGCCGATAGTGATGCGCATAGGCATACCCTCGACAAGAGAACCCACTTCCGTTTCATCGATGGAGCCGTTGAAAATCAGGTCTGACATGTTGGCCACAGTGGCGACTGTTGTGCCGTCATTCATCGTATTGGCCTGAATCACCGAGTTGCCCACCTTGACAGGAATATCCAGGATCAGACCTGTGATGGTAGATCGGATGAGTGTCGAGCTGCTGCCTGCATTTGAGGAAGATACGCCATCTCTGATGACCTCAAGCGCTTCTTTGGCAGCTGCGCGCTCTTCCTGGGCCTGGTTGTAGGCCTGAAGCACCTTTTCATACTCTTCTGCACTGACAAGGCCCTTATCATAGAGTGCTTTCTGCCTGTTGTAGTCAGTTTTTGACTGGCTGAGATTCATTTCAGAAAGCCTTAGACGCGACTCTGCAGAGCTCAACGACCCCATATCCGGAATAACTTTGAGTTTTGCAATCACTTCTCCTGCCTGCACCATCTCACCTGCCTCTTTGTATAGTTCTGAAATAATACCGTTGATCTGAGGTTTGATATTGACTTCGTTGCGTGGCTCAACCTTTCCTGTCACCACAGAAGTCCTGCTAAGATCCATGACAGTGACCGGGAGTTCCTGATATACAACAGTCTCCGGACGCGATTTTGAATAAAGGAAGACAAATGTCCCTATAAATACCAAAGCAACCACTGTCAGCGCAACAAACTTGAAAACTTTTTTCATATTGATTGTATTTTGATTATTCATCTCTCATTGCATCTACCGGCTTGATCTTCATGGCTCTTAGAGCAGGAGCAAGACCGGCAAGCACACCCATTATCGTCAGTAACAGGGCAGATAATATTGCCACACTAAATCCGATCTGGAAACCGGCGGAAGGATTGACCATGTCCATAATGTTCAGGATAAAAACAGAGAACACGATTCCCGCCATTCCTGAGATTGCCGTCAGGAAGATGCTTTCCATGATGATCTGAAGGAGGATATCTTTGGGCGTAGCTCCAATTGCCCGACGGATCCCTATCTCGGTGGTACGTTCCTTAACCGTAACCATCATGATATTGCTGACTCCTATCGCACCCGCCAGGATGGTACCCAAACCGATGAGCAGGATCAGAAAGTTCACACCCCTGAAGAGGTTGTCGACAACCGAGAAGAGCTCTTCCGTATAAAGGATGGTCATCGCCTGCTTATCCTCCGGATTAAACTTATGCTCCCGGGCGACAAGTCCTCTCAGTTTGGATTCGTGTTCTGAAAGCGAGACACCCGACTTGGCTGTAACGCAGATGATATCTACATTATTTGCCCTCCTGAACACTTTTCTGGCCACACTGATCGGTATGATGACAGACTGGTCTGCCGAGCCATTTAGACTGATATTTCCGGCACTCACATCCACACCTACTACCTGGTAATAGATGGCGCCCACCTTTACCCTCTTGCCGCAAGGATCTTCTCCACTCGGGAAGAGCGCATTATAGATGCGTTCACCTATCACACACACTTTGCGTTCCTGCAAGACATCAGACTCATTGATATATCGCCCATACTTGAGTTTAGGGGTCTCTACCTTGACATAGTCGGCATAAACACCCTTTACCGTGCCTTGTGTCGAGCGGTCTCCGGATTGAATACCGGACGAATATGATGTGATGGTTGGAGTCACCACATCCAGCTCGGGCATCATCGCCTTGAGGCGGTCTACATCTCTGTAGGTGAGGTTCCAGTAACGACCTTTGCTCAAGCCTTGATATGGCATGCTCGTCCTATCAGAGACC
>JAEIGA010020087.1_pt1 | contig 10179 bp, 7 predicted proteins | sample 9270691 | NCBI WGS metagenome assembly JAEIGA01 (sample SAMN17057246, study PRJNA624740) | gut metagenome | biome: biome; isolation source: fecal sample | host: Bos grunniens | place: China: Xizang | collected 2019
CCAGAAGATATCATCCGCGGCATAGACCAGCAGCTCATTACAGCCACAAAGGAATTGCTGAAGGAGATTGACAGCAAGAAATAAAACACATATAACGCCAGCCGTAGCAGGTCCGCTTGCTATGTCTGGCGTTTTTTGTGCTTGTTTCTAAAACAAACGTCAGAGAAGTATAAACACTATAAACCTGCAGCCGGACAATCCGAAAAGACAAGCCCGAATGCAGTGAAAATAACAGAAAAAGAGAATGAAAAGACTAATTATATCTGCAGTTGCAGCATTGCTTGCACACTCCGCCGTCTTCTCTGCCAGTGAGATAGTGGTCAACGCAAAGAAAAAAGGTGCTGAAGTACAGCCTACGATGTACGGTATTTTCTTCGAAGATATAAACTTTGCAGCCGATGGCGGCCTATACGCCGAGATGGTAAAAAACCGCTCGTTTGAATATCCGCAGCATCTGATGGGATGGCGAGCATTTGGCAATACGACAGTACTTAGCGATGGACCGTTCAGTCGTAACCCGCATTATGTTCGCATGGCTTCTTCTGGGCATAACGATAAGCATACAGGAATAGAAAATGAAGGATACTTTGGCATGTCTGTCAAGTCAGGAGCAGAATATCGTTTCTCGCTTTGGGCACGCTGTCCTGACGGTGGAACATCGGCACTGAAGATTGTTCTGGCAGACAACGCATCGCAGAGCGAGACACAGGAGGTCGTTTCGTGCCGTCTGACCGTCAGCGGCAAGGAATGGAAGAAGTATACGGCAGTCATGCAATCGCCAGTAACCCAGAACAAATTGACGCTGCGCCTTTTCCTTCAGCGTGAAGGCTCAAATCCTATGGTGGTGACAGATGTCGAGCACATCTCGCTCTTTCCTGTCGACACATGGAAAGGCCGCGAGAACGGCATGCGAAAGGATTTAGCGCAAGCCCTTGCCGACCTGAAGCCTGGAGTGTTCCGCTTCCCTGGCGGATGCATAGTCGAAGGTACTGACCTCGCTACCCGCTACCAGTGGAAGAACACCGTCGGACCTGTAGAAAACCGTCCGCTTAACGAGAATCGCTGGCACTACACATTCACTCACCGCTTCTTCCCTGACTACTATCAGTCATACGGACTCGGCTTCTACGAGTTTTTCCTTCTTTGCGAAGACTTTGGCTGCGAGCCGTTGCCAATACTCAGCTGCGGACTCAGCTGCCAGTTCCAGAACCGTCATCCAGAAGCTCCAGGCGTGCATGCGCTTCTCGACAGTCTCGACACATACATCGACGATGCTCTCGACCTGATAGAATTTGCTAATGGCGCAGCAGACACAGAGTGGGGCAGAGTCAGAGCCGAGATGGGACATCCAGAACCATTCAATCTGAAATATATAGGCATCGGCAATGAACAGTGGGACTATGACGACAATCCAGCCTACACCGCACGCCTACAGAAATTCCTTGACGTGCTTCGCAAGGCACATCCCGAGATAACATACATAGGCTCTACAGGCCCTGGTTCAGAAGGAAAAGAGTTTGATATGCTGCAGCCGAAGATGAAAGAAATGAAGGTCGCTATGTACGACGAGCATTTCTACCGTCCTGAGTCGTGGTTCCTCGACCATAAGAACCGCCACCGTTATGACAATTACGACCGCCGCGGACCGAAGGTGTTTGCAGGCGAATATGCCTGCCACGGCAAAGGCAAGAAGTATAATCATTTCAATGCCGCATTGCTTGAGGCCGCATTCATGACAGGCATAGAACGCAATGCCGACATCGTACATATGGCAACCTATGCGCCGCTCTTCGCTCATGTAGAGGGCTGGCAGTGGCGTCCAGACCTTATCTGGTATGACAATCTGCGTTCTGTACGTACCTGTTCGTACTATGTGCAGCAACTCTATTCACACTATAAAGGCACCCATGTCCTGCAGACCACAATGGACGGACGTGTCGTGGCAGGCGATGACGACCAGCACGGACTGTCAGCATCAGCAGTGTGCGACGACAAGACTGGATGCATATATATAAAAGTAGCGAATACAAGCGATGAGGCCCAGACAATCAATATCACGCTGCGAGGAGCGAAACACCTCTCAGAGGCACGTGTGGTTACCCTCGGCAGCGCAGATACAGATGCCGAGAATACCATCGACAACCCTTCCGTAGTAGTGCTGCAGGAACGTGCTGCGACGCTCAGCGGCAATGTCCTTTCAGATGTTCTGCAGCCGAAGACATTTGCGGTATATATCGTCAGATAAGAGATATGCTGAAGCTGGTCAGAGAAATACAATGACAAAGAAAATGTAAGACAGGAGATGAGAAAAATATTTTTTATACTGTCACTTCTTGCCATGACGGCAATGGCACAGAATTTCGAGACAGCCCACGAGGCAGTAAAGAATATGCGCGTGGGCTGGAACCTCGGCAATACATTCGACAGTAATTCTGGTGATACGCTCAATATGTGGATAGAACACTGGACAAAGCGCATGCCAGAGGATTACGAGACAGCCTGGGGACAGCCAGTTACTAAGCCCGAACTTCTGAAGATGCTTAAGAACGCCGGCATCAATGCTGTCCGTGTGCCTGTTACATGGTATCCGCACATGGAGGCAAAATTCAGTTTCAGCACTTATGAGAACAGCATCTGGTATTCGTCGAAGGATGATATCGGCACAAAGATACAGACGGCATGGATGGCGCGTGTGCGCGAGGTGGTCGACTATGTCATCTCTCAAGACATGTACTGCATACTAAATATCCATCATGACACAGGCGCGTCAAACACAGCATGGCTCATTGCCGACGAAGGAGTTTATGCCAAGCAGCGTACCCGATTTGAGGCAGTATGGCGACAAATAGCTGAGGAGTTCAAGGACTACGATCACCGTCTTATTTTCGAGGGCTATAATGAGATGCTCGATATAAAGCGTTCGTGGTGCTTCGCCTCTTTTGCAGCACCCGGGCAGTATGATGCCAGCATAGCACGCTCTGCATATAACGCCATAAACAGCTACGCCCAGAGCTTCGTAGATGCAGTGCGCAGTACTGGCGGCAATAACGCCCAGCGTAATCTCATAGTCTCTACCTATGGTGCATGTGACGGTAGCGGTACATGGAATAGTCATCTTAAAGACCCGCTGAAAAATCTTATACTTCCAAAAGATATCGTGAGCAACCATCTGATTATGGAGGTTCACTCATATCCTGACGTGAAGAGTCTTGCGTCAGTCAAGAAGGATGTTGATGAAAGAATCAGCGCATGGAAAACTTACCTGCTCACAAAAGGCGCACCGCTCATTGTGGGTGAGTGGGGCACAAGCACAGAAGACGCATACACGAACTATCGTAGCAATATGCAGCAGTTCTACCGCTACTTTATTGAGCAGACTAAGGCGGCTGGCATAACAGCATTCCATTGGATGGGGCTCACAGATGGTGCTGACCGCAGTGTGCCAAAGTTTACCCAGCCAGATCTTCTTGACGCCATAATTAAAGGATATTACGGTGACGGTGGATATACTGGTATAGAGAATGGGGTGTTAAGAGAAGACAGTGTTATAGATGTCTACAGCATTAACGGAATATGCCTTTACCGAAAAGTAAAACGCTCGGATATTGCAGGCATGCTGCCTGAAGGTATCTATATTGTCAATGGAAAGAAATTTGTTGTTGTCGGAAAGTAATGCTGCAATTACTACAGTAGCATCATAATAATGGGGAGACGGTTTTTGCCGCCTCCCCATTATGCTTTCTATATATTTATTCCCGCTGTTCCATCCGTATGGCGTCTGGTTAAGATGCCCCGTTAGAACTAATATGCTATATGTTTCAGCCTACAGGCCGCTCCGTCTATTTCACGTCCCACATAAAGTCGAAGTTCTGTCCGTTCACTGGTATGCGCATCATGAGCACACGTCCCTTGCTGTAGTGGATGTTTAGAAATCCCTCTACCACATCGCCTTGCCGCATGGTGTTCTTCTTCAGATAACCGCTTGCCATGCTGCTGCGCTCTTTGTCGTGCATGATTCGTGTCATCTCGTTTGCTGTAGCAGATGCATAGGCATTATCAGCGACCATCGAATCGAATACACTATTAAAAAAGCGCGACCAGTCTTGACTGTGTCTGATGCTCTTTGTGTAGTCGTCACTTGTATATACGCCCAGTTTTCTGCTTGCATTACGGTTGTCCGTAAGATTTACGATGATGTCTTCCGGAGCGAAAGTGAAAGTGTCTCCTTTTCCGTTCATGACCATCACGCCTGCCTGATAAAACCTGCCATAGCTATTCTGTTCTTTCATGAGTGTCACCGCTACGGTAATAGAGTCTTTTGTCAGTATGCTCACCTGTCTGCCGTCGCGATATTCAGTCTTCAATGTTTTCTGCTCGTTAATAGCTTCGTAATTCTCCGCCTGGCATATTCCTATTGGAATGAGAGCCAGCAATAGTAATAGCGTTCTCATGTTAGTAAACTTTTTAGGGTGTAATTTGTATTTGTGTGTATGCAGTTTTGCTATTCTCTGTTGTTTTCCTTACAAATATAATGAATATTTCAGAGTTTTACAAATGTATAAAACGACTAAGTGGCATGTTTAACGGAAATTAGCAAAAAATCATCTGTTTCAAAACACAAATTAACCGTGTGTCGTTTGATGAATGCTTATAGACAGTTATGCTGGCACAGTACGGAACGGTTATAACGGTGTAAGCGTACTCTTTCACTTGTACTATTATTTCTGTGTATATGTTTTCTTTTCCATTGGACTCGCAGATGCTAAGATTATATTTTTGCTGTTCTAAGGCGTGTGATTTTACTTTTTTCTCTCTGCCAATAATGTTCTTTTGGTGTACGAGAAACAATGTTTTGTACCGCAGGAAACTTAATTGAAAGTTGTTTCGTTACGGTCATTCGGCTTAACGAAAACGCAGGTTTTATTGTGTTACCCAATATAATTTCGAAGTATCATATCTGCGTTTCTGGACTTCATTAAGCACACGTTTTCTTGCATCATCCGAAAGTTTCGGAGTGCGTGAAAGAATCCATAAGTAATCATCTGTGCTTCCACCTATAAGTGCATACTGGTAGTCAGGGTCAATCATCATGACACGGTAGTCATTATAAAATGGTCCAAAGAAAGACACACGCAGAAGGGCTGGAGTGTCTGTAAGTTTTGCCTTTCCTTTTGCTTCTTTCATTATGTCGCCTTTCATACCCATATTTAATACATCTATTGCTCCGTCGTCACGTAGAGAATAAATGACACTTGTCTTTTCTAAACCTCGTTCAAACCTGTGGTCATAACGGGCAACTTCATACCATGCTCCTAAAAAACGTTTTACGTCAAGACTGTCAACTACAGAATTGTCTACACTGACTTTTGCGCAACCTGTTAGCACCGCTAACATCATTACAGAAAATAACTTTTTCATAAATCCTCCTTTTTTGGGGGACAAAATTACACCGTAAAACATTTATGTACAAATTCTTCCTGATAAAGAAATATAACGTGTCAGTTAAATATGTGTAAGGAAAATATAGTTTGTAAAAAATACATTTTCTTTAATTTATGCCTCCTATTGGCAAAGCAACATTTTTTGCTCGATAAGATGTGTGATTCTATTCACTATTATACAAATATGGAAGTAAAAGAGGGGATAAATGATGATACGCACAAAAAACGTAGGCAAGTATTTCATGGTTTCAAATATTATTAGTATATTTGTAGCTGAAAGACATGATGGCGAACAATGATGATAGCGAAAACATGAATCATAGCTCAAAAACAAACATTGTTTAATGTGTTAACAGGCTTCGCATACAGGCTTTAATATAGAGCATAGATAATAGATTGTAGAGGAATGAGAACAGTAGAATGCTCAAAACAGGCAAACTAAAAACTCATCAATTACTACTTATAAACTATCAGTTTGTCATTTCCTTAACTTGACAACAAAAAACTAATAATATGAAAAAGACAATAATATCGTTATTCCTCCTTTTGTGTTCGGTGGGCATGAACGCAGAAGGTACACGAGTGGTGAACAACGGACAGCCCTTCAGTTTCTGGTATTGGATGTATGGTGCTGTGACAAAGCCCGCTATACGTGCCGACCTTGAAGGCATGAAGCGTGTGGGACTGCGAGGCACATACCTGATGCCGATACGTGGCGTTGACGAGAAACCAGAGTACGGCGGACAGGCACGACAGCTTTCACCTGAGTTCTGGGATGTCGTAGAGTATGCCATGCACTGCGCTGACTCGCTCGGTCTTGAACTTGGTGTGCATATCTGCGACGGCTTCGCCCTTGCCGGCGGTCCGTGGTTTACGCCAGAGGAGTCAATGCAGAAGATTGTCTATACAGATACAATTGTCCGTATAGCAGAACCACAGAAGCTTAACCGTCGTATGCGTCGCGGCATGGCGAAAGCTACAGTTTTTGAGCCGCTTGTGATGCTTCAGGCTGCCAAAGGCTCAAAGGATATTGCGGCATATGCCATACCTGTTGATTACAATCGTACGGAGGTTGCGCCTCTCAAACTGACAAAGTCAGCGAGCATTCTGCCTGACGAGAAGAATCTTGTGCGTGCCAACGAGCCATGCTGGTTCACGTTTGAGTTTGTAGAGGGTGTGCGCATCCGCAACGTAGAGATTACTCCTGCTGGTACGAATATACAGTGTCAGCGCCTGAAGGTTGAGGCTAGTGCTGATGGTGAGAATTTTACTTATCTCACAACATTCGTCCCTGCACGTCAGGGATGGCAGAATACAGATGCTAAAAATACTTTCGCACTGCCTGAACATGATAGCATGAAGGCACGTTTCTATCGCTTCTCATGGACACCAGAAGGCACAGAACCTGGTTCGGAAGACCTCGATGCAGCGAAATGGAAAGCAGTCCTGAGACTGCGTGCTATAAAGTTCCGACAGGATCCGCGCATTCATCAGTGGGAAGGCAAGGCAGCGTATGTATGGAGAGTAGCAGAAGAGACTACAGCGAAACAGCTACCTCAGACACTATGCACTCCGTTAGGCAGTGTCATACCTGTCACATTCGATGCTAACAACATGATGACCACCACGCTGCCAGCAGGACAGTATCGCATCATTCGTATGGGACATGCAACGACTGGACATACGAATGCTACAGCAGGCGGAGGAAAAGGTCTGGAATGTGACAAATTCTCACAGGCTGCAGTAAATAAGCTTGTCGATCACTGGTTCGCGAAGTTTGCCGCGCTGCCTTCTGCCCGTGCGCTGAAGTACATGCACATAGACTCTTGGGAGTGTGGCTGCCAGAACTGGTCAGAGAATTTCGCTCGTGAGTTCCGCCAGCGTCGTGGCTACGACCTCATGCCATGGCTGCCAGTCATGGCTGGCATTCCGTTAGAGAGTGCGGCAGAGACAGAGCGTGTGCTTCGTGACGTGCGTCTGACTATTAACGATCTTATCAACGACATATTCTTCACCACGCTGCGTCAGAGAGCTGAGGGTTTGGGCATGAAGTTCTCAAGCGAGAGCATCGCGCCTACAATGTGCGCCGATGGACTCGACCACTACCGCTATGCCGATTACCCTATGGGAGAATACTGGCTCAACTCGCCTACACACGATAAGCCGAACGATATGCTCGATGCCATCAGCGGAGCGCATATATACGGCAAGAATATCGTTCAGGCAGAAGGGTTTACTGAGGTGCGCGGCGTATGGGACGAGCATCCGGCAATGATAAAGACGTTGCTCGACCGCAATTTCGCTATGGGCATGAACCGCCTGTTCTTCCATGTCAATACACATAATCCGTGGCTCGATCGCAAGCCAGGAATGACGCTCGACGGCATAGGACTATTCTTCCAGCGCGACCAGATTTGGTATGAGGAGTCACGTCCGTTTGTTGACTATATCACACGTTGCTCAGCATTGCTGCAGCAGGGACGTCCGGTGCAGGACATAGCGGTATTCATTGGCGAGGAGATGCCACGCCGTTCAGTGCTGCCAGAACGTCTGGTACCAATGCTGCCAGGCATCTTCGGTGAGGCTCGTGTGGCGTCAGAGGCAAAGCGCATGGCAAATGTCGGCGAGCCGATGGAGGAAAGTCCTGTTGGTGTCAACCACTCGGCAGGCATAGTCGACACGAAAGACTGGGTGAACAGCATGCGCGGATATCAGTATGACTCATTCAATCCTGATGTGCTGCTGCGTCTGGCAAAAGTAGAAGACGGATGCATGGTGCTGCCAGGCGGAGCAAGATACCGTGTCGTGGTGCTGCCAGGCAAACGACTGATGGTACCATCGTTCAACGGATACTCGCCAGAGGTGCAGAAGAAAATTGACGAACTGAAGCGTGGAGGCGTGGCTGTCATAGAGAATACATATACAGCCGACGATTTTACAGCATTCGGACTGAAGCGCGACGTGGTGCTGCCAGAGAATGTGGCATATGCACACCGCAGTGCGGCAGAGGGAGAGATATATTTCATTTCAAACCAGAAGGATGAACAGCGCACGTTCAATGCTGTATTCCGCGATACAGCCAACGGCACTGCGTATGTCTATTGCGCTGTAAGCAATACGCTACGTGAGGCGGCTGCTACACAAGGAACAGAGGGTGCTTCAGTGAGCATCACACTTCCTGCTAATGGCTCGTGCTTCGTCATATTCCCAAAGAACGATATCAGTGCCATTACGGCATGTCTGCCTGAAGCACCGCAACAGTATATGGAGCGCGTTCCTATGGACAAACCAGTTGCCATTGAAGGACCTTTCACACTCAGTCTTCGTGAGGCTGGTGTGACAAAGACCATTACCACACTGACAGACTGGTCAGCATCTGACGATGTGAAGGAACGTTTCTTCTCTGGACATGGACGATATACGGCTACAGTGAAGACAAAGAAACCAAGCGGACACGAAATCCTCTCTCTCGGAACTGTGCATAATATTGCTCATGTATGGGTGAATGGTATCGATTGCGGTATCGTATGGACTGCTCCTTACTGCGTGAAGATTGGTCATGCGCTGAAGCGTGGCAAGAATACGATTGAAATAGAAGTTGTCAATACCTGGGCAAACGCAATCAGAGGTAATGACGAGGGAACCCCGCCATACGAGGGTATATGGACAAATGCTCGCTACAGAATGAAGAAGCCGCATCTGCTCCCTGCCGGACTGATTGGTCCGCTGGAGATAAAGTGATTGATTAGTTGACGAGTAGACAAGTAAACAAGTTGACGAGTAGACAAGTAAACAAGTTGACGAGTAAACGAGTTGATTGATTAGGTTCATCACGTTTGTTATTGACGTTAGTTACGATATTGACGTTAGTTACGATAAAACCTCATAATCCTTCATCCTTAACCTTTAACCCTTAAACATTAACCATCAATCCCAACCAACGACTATGAAAAAAACTATCATAACACTATTTGCAGCCGTCATAGCTACGGCTGCGCAGGCTAAAGTATGGATGCCTGCAATTTTTGACAGCGGCATGGTGCTGCAGCGTGAGACAAACGTGAAACTATGGGGCACGGCCGATGCCAGCAAGACGGTAAAGGTGACTACCTCATGGAACGGAAAGACGTATCTGGTGAAAGCTGACAAGAATGGCAAATGGAAAGTGCCAGTGGCTACACCTGAGGCTGGAGGTCCATATACCGTGACAGTTAGCGACGGCGAAGAACTATGCTTTGACAACGTGCTGATTGGTGAAGTATGGGTATGTGCTGGACAATCAAATATGGAGATGCCTATGAAGGGATTCCCTTCACAACCAATAGACAATGGCAATATGGATGTCTTGCACTCGGCTGACCCTGAGCTGCATCTCTTCACTGCAAAGCGCACCAGCCGTGTAGAACCAATTGATACGATTACAGGCAAATGGACAGAGGCTGCGCCTGCTACAGTACGTAATTTCTCGGCTACGGCTTATTATTTCGGACGCGAACTGCGTCGCATACTTAATGTTCCTGTCGGACTGATTGTGACAGCATGGGGTGGTTCAAGCTGTGAGGCATGGATGGACCGTGAGAATGTTAAGCAGTTTGTGCATAGCGGCTCGCCTTATCAGATACCTTATAAGGACTCTGACATAAAGTCGAAGAACAGACAGCCTACAGTGCTTTATAATGGTATGCTTCATCCTATTATCGGCTACGGAATACGTGGTGCTATATGGTATCAGGGTGAG
>JAEIGA010020088.1_pt1 | contig 10179 bp, 7 predicted proteins | sample 9270691 | NCBI WGS metagenome assembly JAEIGA01 (sample SAMN17057246, study PRJNA624740) | gut metagenome | biome: biome; isolation source: fecal sample | host: Bos grunniens | place: China: Xizang | collected 2019
AAAAAACCTAGACCTTTTTTAAATTAGCCGTCGCGAAATTTAAAAAAGGTCTTAACTTTTTCAAAAAAGGTCAGACTTTGTAAATTTGAGATTTCCAGACATACAAAAATTCCGAAATCTGTGGACAAAATGCGGACAAAACAGAAAAATAAAAAAGCTCAACTACTTTCTAATTAAAGTAATTAAGCTTTTACTCTGTACTCGAAGCGGGACTTGAACCCGCACAGCCATCACTGGCCAAAGGATTTTAAGTCCTTCGTGTCTACCGATTCCACCATTCGAGCGACCTATGTGAGCGGAAAACGAGACTCGAACTCGCGACCCCAACCTTGGCAAGGTTGTGCTCTACCAACTGAGCTATTTCCGCAGGATTGATTTTGCGTGTGCAAAGGTAATTTATATTTTTATACTGACCAAATCTGCGAGCAAATATTTACTATATCTAACCCTTAAATGCAGAGCACCATAAGATTTTAATCTTGACAATGGGTCAACCACAGGCGTCAATTATCAAAACAGACTCACTCTTTTAGATTTTGAAAAATAGGCAGGGTGGACAAAAAAATTCCTAATTTATTTCGTCCCACTTTCGTCCCAGTGGGTTCGGGTTTTATTAACAAAAATAAAGTGCCGTACGGGATAAATCCCTTACAGCACCATACATTTGTTTGTTTATTAGTTGCGGAGAGCCGACTCGTAAAATCTCCTTGTGTTGCGGAGGCTCAACTCAAACAGGTCTCTTTTATGTATAAATAATGTACTTTACATCGTGCTTTGGACAGGCCAATAATGTTATAAATGTATTCCTACGGTCTGAATAGTGTCTGACTTCCTCAGTAAAAAAATGAACCAAAAGGTTCAACATATTCATTATTGTTTGCGTTACAAAATTACAACATTTTTCAGTATTAGTAAACGCCTGTGACCTCAGATTTTTAATTTATTCATAAAAACACGAATCGGGACAAAAACGCATGAAATCATTCAATAATCGGGACAAGTTGTCCCGATTATTGAAAAAAAACGCGTAATTTTGTCCCGATTCTAAAATTTAGCACTATGACAATTAAAGTAGAAATATTACAATATTTGCATTATCATCCACTTTCAAAACGTTCTGAAATTAATAGTGGATTGGTATCTTCTTTGGGTGAGCGTACATTAAAAAGAATTATCGCAGAGTGTGTAGAAGAAGGGTTAATCGAAATTGTTGGCAAGGGACCTGCAACTAGATACAAACTCACTCCACAGGCACACGTGACAATGCCCCTGCATCTTGATACGTATTTTGAAAAGGATATTGATGAACGACAAGTTCAAGAAAGTTTCAACTTTGAACTTATACGTGATATATTACCTAACGTCCAACTTTTCACTTCTGATGAATTGAGTACTCTGCATGATGCACAAGATAAATTTCGTCAACATCTTTCCGAAATGACGGAGATAGAGTATCGCAAGGAAATGGAACGACTGGGTATCGACCTTTCATGGAAATCTTCACAGATTGAGGGTAATACTTATTCATTGCTTGAAACAGAGCGTTTGCTTAAAGAAAAACAAAAAGCAAGTGGCAAGACACAAGAAGAAGCGATTATGTTGCTCAATCATAAAGATGCGCTAGACTTTATCTTAGATGTGCCAGATTATTTGACGCAGTTGACGTTTCCTCGCATTGAAGAGATTCATGCTTTATTGGTTAAAGAGCTCGGAGTAGAACGTAATATTCGTCACCGTCGAGTAGGTATCACAGGAACAAACTATCAACCTCTTGATAATGAATTTCAAATTAGAGAGGCTCTTGAGGATACTTGTAAGCTCATTAATGGTAAGGTTGAAATATTTGAGAAGGCTCTTCTTGCCTTAGTTTTGCTTTCATACATTCAAGCTTTTACAGATGGAAACAAACGAACTGCACGTATTATTAGCAACGGCATTTTGATTGCAAACAACTATTGCCCAATATCGTTCAGAAGTGTAGATTCGATTGATTACAAAAAAGCCATGCTTATGTTCTACGAACAAAATAACATAGCGGCATTTAAACAAATTTTTATAGACCAATTCCTCTTTGCTGTAAAAACTTATTTTTGATAAGCTTAGAAAGTTCGGAAAACAGATTGTCCTTATCGTACATTTTTTAACTATGCGGTCGCCTTTGGCGGTCGCTTTTTTTGTTAGGTGCGAACTAACGTCCTGGTTTATTTTTATGGAACAAAAAATGTAGGTTAATCTTCTGACTTAGTAGTCTTTAGATTACCTACATTTGCTTTTTAGTTGCGGAGACCCGATTCAAACGCAGTCTCTGAACCTATGAAAAATGTCTTAAAATACTAGTATAACGGTGCGAATATAGTCTTAAAATGTACTCTTACAGTCTGAATAGTGTCTGACTTTTAGTCCTTAAAAAAGAACCAAAAGGTTCTACATTTTTGTTTGCTATTTCAAGTGCAAAATTATAATAAAATTGCAACGTTGCAAAATTATAACGTTTATTTTTTTTCTTATCTCATTTCTTCGTTTGAGAACTGGGACGCTCATTGGTTTGCTTATCCTCCAATGTTACAATTTCATGTTGCAATTTCGCTAATTCTTGCTCTAAACATGAAATTATTTTTGTGTTAATTTGAGTAATTTTTGAGTTCTCATCAAGCATTTTTTCGAGCAACTTTAACTTGTTCCAATCCTCGTTACTCATACCACCCTTCTCTCCCCTAAATTCACCTTCATCATTTTCGTTTTTTACTTCGTGGTATGTAAAGAACACATCCACCGAAACCCCCAATATTTGCGCTGCTTTACTCAAATTTCTTGCTGTCGGATTTCCTTCAGCAAAGGCTTTATATTGGGATGAACTTTTCCACCCCATAAGTGTCGTAAACTCCAATTGTGTCATACCTCTTTCGACCAACAACTCCTTCAAAATTGAGCCATTAAAAGTAACATCAAGTCGTTTCTTGTTCATGCTTACCCCTCCTTTTTCCTATTGTTTGAACGATATAATTTTATTATATTTGTATATATAGTTGCATTATGTAACACAAAGATACAAGTATATTTGAAATCAGCTACCTTTGGAACGTTACAAATTTGCAACATTAGTAACATTAAAATTTCTCAATACATATGAAACAGAGAATAAAAACCACAGTACCTGATTTTTACTATAGTCTGGACAAAAAGCAACGAACTATCTTTGGAAAAAATGTCCAGAATTTGTCCGGACTTAATTATTACAGCTTCTTTTATCGGCTTAAAAACAATTCATGGAGCAAACTTGAATTTACTGCCATGAACGATATGTTGGAAGGCACAAAATACCTCCTGGTTAAGAATTTGACAGAAGCAGAATCTCAAATCATTCCATTGAATATTGAATAATGATAAGTCAAGCAACCATTGATGCGATACTTGACCGTACAGATATTGTCACGGTGATAAGGGAAGCAGTCCCCGACTTGAAACAGAAAGGCAGCACATTCGTGTGCTGCTGTCCTTTTCACCAAGAAAAGACACCTTCCTTTATCGTTACCCCTGCCCGACAAACCTGGCACTGTTTCGGTGCCTGTCAGGAAGGTGGTAATGTCATCAAGTTCGTGATGAAACACGAGAACTATACGTTCCCTCAGGCGGTTAAAGCACTTGCTAAACGTTTTGGCGTTGACTGTTTCGAGGAAGAGGAAAACGATGTAGAGCGCGAACAGCGCCTACATCGTGAATCCATTTGGAACCTCAACGAACGTGTGGCTAAGTACTATGTAGCCAACCTCTTTGACCCTGCCAATGGTGATGCTCTCCAATATGCTATCAGTCGTTTTGGTGAGGACTATGTCCGTGAGTCAGGAATGGGGTATGCGAAAAAACAAAATGACCTTTTCAGATGGGCAGGTGAACATGGGGAAAACTTTGAACTACTTGAAGAAGCAAGTCTTCTCGGGTTAAATGTGGAGAAAAAGGAACACTACGACTTCTTTAGAGAACGCCTAGTATTTCCAATACGTGACCGAAGCAGACACATCGTTGGTTTTACCGCCCGTGACCTTACAGGTTCCAGCGATAGTAAATACCTTAACTCTAGGGAAAACGTTGCCTATAAGAAAAAACTCTGTGTCTTCGGTATTGATGAAGCCATTCGTGAAGCCGTTAAGAGAGACCAATTCTTTTTGGTTGAAGGCGCTCCTGACGTATTGAAGATGCACTCTGTTGGCATTTACAATGTCGTTGCGCCACTTGGCGGAGCATGGACCAAAGAACAATTTGCTGTACTAAAGAAATCGTGCAGTACACTGTGCTTTATCAATGATGCTGACCCTCCTTCACAAGGCGAGAAATTTGGTGCCGGACTCAAATACGTCATGAAGAATGGTAAGCAAGCTGTTACTATGGGTTTCAAAGTTTCTGTTCGTGAACTCCCTCTCGGGGAAGGTAACCAAAAACAGGACCCAGGCAGTTTCTTTTCTTCTGCAGCACAACTCAACTTGCTCCCAGAAGAGGAGTTCGTCGGGTGGTATGCCCGTAAAATTTGGGATGAGAGTGAAACACTCCATCAGAAAACGGACAAGATTAAGGAGATTGCTGAAATCGCTAGCTATTTCGAGGATAACACGGCTGTTGAAATCCTCATTGAGGAATTGAATAAAGTCCGTAAAGGTAAAGATGGATGGCGTCAGCGCATCCTTGGCGCCAAGTGGGCACGCCAACGTGAGGAAAGCAACCGCAAGCAGGAGGTGGACCTTCACCAGTATGGTTTCTACGAGCAGAAACACTGTTATATCGGTCTCTCTGACAAAGGCGAAGAACAATGGTGTAACTTCTCAATGAAGCCACTTTACCACATTATCGATAGTGATAAATCTCGACGTACCTACGAGATTAAGAACTACCGTGGCACGACCAAAACAATTGAACTCATGCCTGAGGACCTTGTTTCTCTCAGTCGTTTCCGCCAAAAGTTGGAGAGTCGTGGTAACTTCACGTGGGAAGCTGGTGAAGGTGAACTCATGAAGCTAAAACGTTACCTCTATGACAATACCGAAAGCGCTTCGTTGGTCAAGCAAATGGGATGGAACCCTATTGGCTTTTATGCTTTCGGTAATGGTATTTGGAAGGATGGCGCTTTTATTAAGACGAACCAATATGGTATTGTATCTATCGACAAAGAGGATAACGAGAAACAAGGAGACCAGGAGCACAACAATTGGTATATTCCTGCAGCTGTTGTCACGGATGATGACGCTGATACATCCTACGAGCGTCAACGAAAGTTCGTGCATCGTACCTTGCAGAATATTCGCTTCGAAGACTACATGAAGAAGTTCGTCGAAGTTTATGGTGACAACGGCAAGATTGGACTGTGCTATTGGTTAGCATCCGTGTTCCGAGACATCGTAACATCTTACACACGCTCCTTCCCTCTCCTCAATTTGTTTGGCCCCAAAGGTTCTGGTAAAACCGAACTAGGTGCAGCGCTCATGGCCTTCTTTGTTGTCGATAATAAAGCACCGAACTTGAAGAACTCAACGCCTATCGCTCTCAATGACGACGTGGCGTATGTCTGTAATGCTTTAGTGCATTTTGACGAGTACAAAAATGACTTGCATCCCAGAATGATTGAGTTCTTGAAAGGTTTGTATGATGGTGTCGGACGCACCAAGATGGGTGGTAGTTCCTTTGAGGATAGAAAGATGACGGCTGTAAAGACGGGTGTCATCTTCAGCGGACAGGAAATTCCTACCGCTGATATTGCTTTGTTTCACCGTTGCGTTTTCTTATCCTTTCAAACGTCTGAGTTTACCAAGGAACAGCGTGAGCGCTTTACTGCGTTGAGATCCATTCAGGAAATGGGACTCACGCATCTGACGCTTCAAGTTCTTGAACAACGCAAGCGTGTTCAAACAGAATTTGTTCAAAGGTACAACGATGTCGCAGACCAAATCAACAAGCGCACTAATGGTGCACCATTGGAAACTCGTATCGTGGAGAACTGGAGTAAACTTTTGGCAGTCTTCGCTTGCGTTGAAGACCGTTTACAATTTCCATTCTCCTACGATGAGATATTTGAAATTAGTGTCACTTTGATGGTGAAGCAAAATAGCATGAGTGGCGAAGGTAACGAACTAGCCCATTTCTGGCGCACACTTATGTTCCTTCGTGACAATGGCGATTTGTACGAAGAAGGTGATTATCGCATCAAGAACTTTACCACGTTCAAGAGCGACCTCATTAAGGACAGAGAGTTTACAACTCCACGTCCCATCTTGTTACTTAACGTCAGTAGAGTATTCATGCTATACAAGGAAGCTGCACGTCGCTCAGGTGATAAGATTATCCCCGATGATGCTTTGAGAGAATACCTCAAGCACATGGAATACTTCTACGGGTATGTTAATAGTGTACGCTTTACTAGTTTCAATAATGGTTATCCTGTTATGCAACCAGACGCTTCTGGTGCAATGAAACCTCTTAGACGTGTTCTGCGAGCTATGGCGTTTGATTATGATATGTTGAAGCAGAAATACAACATCTCTCTAGAATCGACAACTTCATCCTTGACCAAGACGGATGATGAACTCTTGGAGGAGGAAGGGAAACGAAGAAAGGAGGAACGCATGAAACCTAAGGAATTACCTTTTGAACTTGAATAACCTTAATCTATACATGAAAAACGTTCTACATTTTGTTTGCATGAGTCAGCCTGTCGGGAGACACGCTGGCTCTTTCTCATTATTATATACTAAACATGTGATGCGTTTTACACAAGTGAGAAAATGACTATCTACACATTCTACAACTATCTACATTTATTAAAATGATTAGAAATCAAATAATTATAAGTGCAAATTTTGTAGAATTTCCTCAAAATTCATTCTACAACTATCTACAAAAATTTATAGACCTCGTAGGTCTGATGACATTTTACTACAAATATTCTACATGTAGAATTGCTATCTCATTGATATTCAGTGTGTAGATAGTTGGTAGTGCTGTAGATAGTAAAACATACATACGTGCGTGCGCGCGAGAGCATTAAAATTATTATCCCATGAAAGATATCCAAGTACACATCAAAGTTGAACGTTACATCAAAGAATGGTTAACGTTCCATTTAGGTAATCCCGTTCGTTTCCCAGAACGGTCCTATGAAAATGAAGTAATTCATCGGCATCTTATTCGTCGACCTTCGACTGTGCCATTCGAAAAACCTGATAAAGACACTATCGCAATCGTTATCACAGATTGTCGATATCGAAAGCCTGAACACTATAATTATTTAGGTCGTGATGGACAACGTGCTGTTGCTTCAGCCATCAACGCTCTGTTCAAAATTCAACTTTGGGCTGAATGTATGCCTCTCATGCATGCCAAGGGTGAACTCAATAAAGGGATCGATAAATGGTGTGCTGACAATGGCATTTCTTTGGACGCTCGTGAGGCTGTTAGACAGAAGTTTTATCGTCTTCGTAAACTTTATTTGGACAAAGGAATTGTTTTGCACAAAATTTATCGAAAAAAGAGTGCGACCTTACCTGTAGAAAATGAACAACTACCAAAAACTGAATCTCATGGCTAAAATCTATATGAACCAGATGCAACGGGAAGCGACGCTTTACCGCGCAAACAAAACCGTTGTCTGTGCCGGACGTGGTACGGGCAAAGGTTTGCTCCATGCAGCAGTGCAGTTGGAGAACTTTCAGCTGATGCCTCGCTCGACAACCGCTTTTGTTGTCCCTAATGCGAAACGAGGACTGACGAATACGTTGCCCTCTATGTTTCAGCACTGGGAGAACTGGGGATACAAACGTGACGTGCATTGGTGTGTCGGTCGCAAACCACCTAAGGCATTAGGATGGCCGGACCCGTTCTTCAAACCTGAGAACTACGACAACGTCATTTCATTTTACACAGGTGCCATTGGGCAAATCATTTCTCAGGACAGAAAAGGTACGTCAAACTCTAAATCATTTGACTATCTCGACATCGATGAAGCTAAGTACATCGACTTCGAGCAGCTGAAATCTGAAACCTTTCCTGCTAATCGTGGGCAAGTAAAAGAGTTTGGTCATCTGCCGTTTCATCATGGGATGCTGATTACATCCGATATGCCCGTGACCAAACAAGGTTCGTGGTTCTTGCAATACGAAAAGGATTGCGACCCGGAAGTCATGGAATGTATTCGTGGTTTGGTGGCTGAGCAATGGTTTATCAAAGACCAATTGGCGCAACATCCTACGCAGTATTATCGTCAGCGTCTCAAAGAAGTGCAACAAATGTTGAACGACCTTCGGCGTAACGCTACGTTCTTTGGACGCTATTCTTCACTGACCAACATTGAGGTGCTGGGGGAAGCATGGTTCAAACAAATGAAGCGTGATCTTCCTCCGATGGAGTTCAGAACATCTATTCTTTGTTTGCCTGTGGATATCATGCAGGATGGTTTCTATTCATCAATGCGTCCGAGTCATAAGTATAACGCTACGGACTTTCATTATCTCGATAGTCTGGGGTACGACATGGAGAAACTACAGCAACAGGATTGCCGTATGGATGGCGACCTTCAAGCAGACAGACCACTGTGCATTGCCTTTGACTTCAACAGCAACATCAATTGTATGGTGGTTGGGCAAACAGATGAGGGGCGACGTCGCTTGAATGTGGTGAAGTCTTTCTATGTGAAATACACGAAGAAACTCCCTGACTTGGTGAATGAGTTCTGTAAGTATTATCATTACTTCAAGAATCATGAGGTTATCTTCTATTTTGATACGACGGCTCTTGGTTCTAATTACGCTGTGAATGATGAGGACTTCCGTTGGGTTATCTGCAATCAGTTAGAAAAGAATGGTTGGCGTGTTCGTCCTGTGCCTATTGGTCGTCCGATGACACACTTGGAGAAGCAGTTGCTTATCAATCGTGGGTTCGATGGTCGTGCTCGGTTGGTTCCTTACTTCAATGAACAGAATAACGAGAGTCTGCTTATATCAATACAGACGGCTGGTGTGTACAACGGGAAAAAAGATAAGCGTTTGGAGAAAACGGCTGAGACGGAAGAAAGTAAACTGGAGGAACGAACGGACTTCTCTGATGCGTTCGATACGCTCTATATAGGTTGTGAGCGATTTCCTCAGGAGACTGTGCTATTGCCTATCACAAGTGATTGGTAAAAAAAAATTGAAACTACTCATCTAAAAAGAAAAAACCAATATCTTTGCAAAGAATGATATTAGTTTTATTTATCGTTAAGAGGACAAACTATTGAAATTATATACATATGAATTTTTTAGAAGCTCTTCAAACATATTCACCAAATGGTAGAAATATTAATTCTTTGACTTCAACATTCAAAGAATTTGATGACATATTCGGTGGTCTCCCTCAATATGGAGTTGTCTCGGTTATCGGAGAACCTTGTTCAAAACTCGAAAGTTTAACATAAAGCATGAGGGTGTGTCAAATTTGACACACCCACATTTTGTGTGGTATTCCGTAAATGCCGGAAGAACTTTTGTAAGTTAGTGAGCAGGTAGGGACATTTACTCCCGCCTGCCCAATAGGTTATTGATTTGCTTTACATTCATCACAATCGCCTGTGTGGGTCAGAGTGATGCTCTTGAATTCGTTTTCAAACTTGAACTTCCAAATGTTATTCGTCAAATCCGGCGCAGGTACGTTGCTTTCGTTCATCTGTCCGCAGTTGAGGATTAAATCACAACCGCCTACTTTATATCCGACTTGATTAAAAATAGCCCCCAACTCATTTACTTCTGTAATTACAGAACCAAATGTGATTGTTCGTAAGTATAGTGTACCATAAAAAGCTTGATCTGCTAATTTCGTTACTTTGGGAAGTGTGATGCTGTTAAGGGCGCGTGCAGAATGAAACTCTTGATCAAAGATTTCCGTTACATCGGGAAGAATCAAATCAATCTTGCCGTTATAAGACTCTTCTTTTGAAAGACGATAAATCGCTTCACCAATAGCTGTATTCGTCCACGAATCCATTTCTATTAAAGCAGGTTCGCTGCCTGGTACGATAATCGTGGTAATTCCGTTATCCACATAAGCTTTAAGCTGTTCCACCAAGGCAGTGATATCGCTTTCTTCTGCTGTGTCCTTGCCTCCCAATGTGCCGTCTATGACAGGTGTTGCATCCAATGCATAGCTCTTATTGTACTCTGTGCC
>JAEIGA010020089.1_pt1 | contig 10179 bp, 9 predicted proteins | sample 9270691 | NCBI WGS metagenome assembly JAEIGA01 (sample SAMN17057246, study PRJNA624740) | gut metagenome | biome: biome; isolation source: fecal sample | host: Bos grunniens | place: China: Xizang | collected 2019
CGCTCGTCATTGACGGGGTAGTAGGGCTCCATGCCCTCTTCCCAGGCCGTCGGGTACTCGCGGGTGACGACCGTCTTCGGCTGGGTCCCGAAGTTGAAGTGCTTGTGCTCGATGATCCGGGTGTAAGGGGTCTCGCGGTCCGTATAGTTGACGACGGCGACGCCCTGATGGTTCTCTTCGTCGAGGACTTCAGTCTCGAACTTGAGGCTCCGGTACTCGAGTTTGCCGAGCCGGTAGCCGAAGTACTCGTCGATGGGGCCGGTGTAGACACAGTTGTCCGCCATCCCGAGCCACTTCTCCCGGTCGTCGAGGAAGTTCGTATTGAGGACGACGTCGGCGCCGTCCAGCATCCGCTCGACCATGGTGGTGTACCCTTCGCAGGGGATGCCCTGGTAGCGGTCGTTGAAGTAGTTGTTGTCGTAGGTGAACCGGACCGGCAGACGCTTGATGATGAAGGCCGGCAGTTCGGTGCAGTCTCTGCCCCACTGTTTTTCCGTGTAGCCTTTGACCAGCTTGGTATAGACCGTGCGGCCGACGAGGCTGATGGCCTGCTCTTCGAGGTTCTGCGGTTCACCGGTGATCTCCGCGCGCTCTTTGTCGAGAACTGCCATGGCCTCGGCCGGCGTGGAGATGTTGAACATCTTCGAGAAGGTGTTCATGTTGAAGGGCATGTTGTACATCTCGCCCTTGTAGTTGGCGACCGGGGAGTTGACGAAGTTGTTGAACTCCGCGAACTTGTCCACATAGCTCCAGATGTTCTTGTCGGAGGTGTGGAAGATGTGCGCGCCGTACTTGTGGACGTCGATGCCCTCGACCTCTTCCGTATAGATGTTGCCGGCGATGTGGTCCCGTTTCTCCAGAACGAGGACCGTAAAGCCCGCTTTCACCGCTTCGTGTGCGAACACGGCACCGAACAGGCCGGCGCCGACCACCAGATAATCGTAATGCTTTCTCATATTGTCTCTCCGTGATCCTTTATTTCTTTGCCCTGGCTTCCGCCTTGCGGGCTTCTTTTTCTTCTTTGTCGAGTTCACCCGGGATGCGGATGATGATCTTGAAGTCGTTGTTGCAGTACGGGCAGTGGATGTCCTTCGGACCCTTGCGGCGCTTCACGCGGAGCACTTTCCGGCACGCCGGGCACTTCTTGTACACATGGGTCTTCCGGTCTTTCCAGCGCATGCCGTTCAGCTTGTGCTGACGGACGATCGCCTTCGCCGCGTCGGTGAAGAACATGTTCTCCTTCTGCCGTTTCGCGAGGTTCCGTGACAGTGCGCGGAACAGGAAAAGAATGAGCAGGAGGAAGGCGATGCACAGCGGCAGGTAGCTGTTGGTCAGCATACTGACGGCGATGAGCACCACGTCCACCGCTACGATGATATAGTTCCACATGTCGAGGCCGTTACGGCCCGCGAACAGTGCGCTGATCTTGTCTTTCAACGTCGATGCCATCCTTTCAGACGAATTCTACTTCGTAGGTGCCGGTCTCTGTTTCGATCGAGACGGACTGGGAGTTCCCGCTGTTCTGCGGGTCCTGGAAATAGTAGTAATAGCCGTTCCCGCCGTTGGAGTTGTCGTTTTGCTCATACGGCTGGTTGTAGTAGTAATAGCCGGTCCCGCAGGTGTTGAGCAGGAGGCTGAACATGCCGAGGATCATCTGGATGCCGATGAACCACGCGAGGAACCGGAAGCAGCCGAATCCGCCCGTACGGCGGACGGTCTGCGGCGGACGGTTCCCGTAGGGGCTGTACGGTCCGTAATACTGCTGACGCTGGCGGTACTGCTGATATTGCTGGTACTGCTGCTGTTGCTGCTGGCGGCGGGCCTGTTCCTGGGCCGCGGCATACCATTGCCAGAACTCCCGGAACGGGTCTTCCTGACTCTGGCCGCCGGTCCCGCCGTAGGCTCCGGCACCGGGGGTATATGTGGGTCGGGCACCTCCCCGGCGGATGCTGTCGTACGCCTCATTGATCTCGCTCATGCGGCGCGCGGCGACTTCATCGCCCGGGTTGAGGTCGGGGTGATATTTCTTCGCCAGGGCCCGGTAGGCCTTGGTGACCTCTTCCTCGCTGGCGCCCCTGGGGACGCCGAGGACCTCGTAGGGATCTCTCATAGGGAGCTCCACCCTTCCTTTCGTAATGAATGAACCTGTCTAAAGTACTATTATATTATAAATAGAACTTTAAAGAAAGCTAAAGAAAGCTAAAAACCCCGGCCATAAGGCCGGGATTTCCTTTTGTATGGTGTTTTGTCAGTGGTCAGACGCGTCCGTTGCCCCAACTGATGACATAGATGGTGACGTTGCGTTTGCCCCAGCGGGTGCATTCGCCGTAACTGTCCATGTAGAGGTCGACGAGGGTGCCGGACCCGTTCGTGACGAATCCGCCGGTGTCCGCGGCCGTGCAATAGCCGTAGACCGTTCCGTCGTCAGCGACGATGTAGAGCTTCGAGCCATAGGGGATCTGTCTCGGGTTGACCGCGACAAGACCGCGTCTCGCCACCGCGCCGGAGGCCGTTTTGGCGCCGGCTCTGGCGGTGTAGGCCGTCGCGGGGCCGTGGAACGTCTTGATATAACTTGTCGGCGCACCGCTGCCCTCGATGTTGGCGACACGGTTCGCGTCCGCGCCGCGGGTCCCGATGACCACGACTTTGTCGACCGCCTTGACATTGACGACTTCGCCGATCTTCTTCGAGGAGACGACTTTGCCGTTGACGACTTTATCTTCATAGGTGACGGTCTTGACGCCGTCTCTGCCCTGACGGGCCACACGCTTGAGGCCTTCCGCCAGAACTGCGGACTGCTTCTTCTGCGTGCCGTATTTGATGACTTTCTCGACTTCGCGGGTCTCATAGGTGACGCGCTTGACCACGATCTTGCTGCCGGGTTTCAGCGTCTTGGAGAGGCCGGGCTTGACCACGTCATCTTTCCCGATCTTGATGTTCTCTCGCTTCAGGACGTCTCTCACCGTTCCGGCGGCATAGTCCACGGAGCGTTTCTTGCCGTCGACCACGAGCTGGATCTTGTAGCCGCGGAGGATCTTGATCTTCATGTTTTTGCGAAGGAGCGTATCCGGATCGAAGTTCGTGGTGTCGGCCCCGATCAGGTCGATCCCGGCCTTTTCGACGGCATCGGCCACAGTGCCGGCCGCTTTGACCTCTTTCAGGATCTTGCCCTTTTCATAGAACGTGACCGGGACAGCGCGATAGACGATGATCGCGTTCCCATCGTCTGCGTCAGCTCCCGCACGGAAGGAGGAATCGTCGACCAGGTCGTCTTCCCCGACCGTGACACCGGTCTGCGCCACGATGGCTTCCGCGTTTCGCGCCGCCGTTTTCACCGGGATGATCTGACCGTCAGCAAACACATTGACGGTATAGGTCGTCGTGGCATAACCGACCATGGCGGCGCAGCAGATTGCGACCATGGCGAGGACGCCTGCGACCCGCTGAGAGAGCAGGGCGACGAATTTCCGATTGTCCTGTTGACTCATCACATCATCTCCTTTCGTGAAAACTTTGAGAAGTATATCCACAAATTGGATTAAAGTCAAATGGAAAGGATTTCCTTTTTTGTGCACTATGCACAATTTAGCACCTGCTTTTTCGTTGTCATTTTCCTGATTTGGCCGCGGACAAGGGTACAGGTGGGAATTCTTTGTGCAAAAGTAAAAAAATGTGGTCGAAGCGTTTTTCGACCACATTTTTGACGTGATTTCTACGTTTTTCGTTATGCCTGCCGAGCCAGTTCGACCGACCGGTCGTAGGCCGCCCGGAGCGCTTTCTCCACAGCGCCGTCGAGGTCGGACTCCCAGAGGGACTCCACTCCTTCGATGGTGGTGCCGCCGGGGCTGCAGACCGCGATGCGCAGGTCTTCGAGGCTCTTGTCCGAGAGCTCCGAGAGCAGTGCGGAGCCGCGGCAGGTCGCCTTTGCAAGGGTAGCGGCGGTCTCGTAATCGAGGCCGAGTTTCTCGCCGGCCTTCGCCATGGCGTCGATATACATGAAGACATAGGCGGGGCCGCATCCGGAGATGGTCATGCCCACATCGATGAGCTCTTCCTTCTCCAGCGGGACCAGGACGCCGGCCTCTGAGAAGTCGTCGAGGAACGCCTCGAACGCCTCATCGGTGACTTTGTCGTTGCGGACGATCAGCAGGACGCCGGCGCCGACCGAGACCGGGGTGTTCGGCATGATGCGGATGACCGGGTACTCTCCCCCGGCGAGGTCGAGGACCGTCTGCATCGGGGTGCCCGCCGCCATCGTGACGAACGTGAAGCCATCGTTGGCCGCGAACGCCTCTTTCAGCGGAGGCAGGACCGACGGCAGGACCTGGGGTTTGACGGCCAGGACCACATAGTCCGCCGTTTTGGCGATCGACTCGTTGTCAGAGGGGACGATCCCCTTCTGTGCTTTCAGTGTTTCCAGCTTCTGCGCGTCGGGGTCCGAGACGAGGACGTCGCTGCCGCCCCGTTTTCCGACGAGGGCGCTCACGAGGGCCGAGCCCATGTTCCCGGCGCCGATGAAGCCGTAGGTTCTTGTCTGTTCCATGATGCAGGACTCCTGTCTTATTCGCGGATCTCTCCGTCGCCGCGGATGATGTACTTCCAGGTCGTCAGTTCCTCGAGACCCATGGGGCCGCGGGCGTGGAGTTTCTGGGTGGAGATGCCCATCTCGCAGCCGAGGCCGAACTCTCCGCCGTCGGTGAAACGGGTGGAGACGTTGACATAGACGGCCGCACTGTCGACGCGGTTCACGAACTGTTCCGCATTGGTCTCGGAGTTGGTGACGATGGCTTCGCTGTGGCCGGTGGAATGCTCGCCGATGTGACGGATGGCCTCATCGAGGCTGTCCACGACTTTGATGGAAAGGATGTAGTCGTTGTACTCGGTGTCGAAGTCCATGGGGCCGGCCGGCGTGCCGGGGATGATGGCGGCGGCTCTCGGGTCGAGACGGAGCTCGACGGGGATCTGGCCGTCCTTTTCCCGCAGGTCGACGAGACGGGTCTTGATCATCGGCAGGAACTCTTCCGCGATGTCTTTATGGACGAGAAGGACTTCTTCCGCGTTGCAGACGGAAGGTCTCTGGGTCTTGGCGTTGTTGACGATGTTCACGGCCTTCGGAAGGTCGGCGCAGTTGTCGACATAGACGTGGCAGATGCCGCTTCCGGTCTGGATGCAGGGCACCTTGGCGTTTTCCGTGATCCGTTTGATGAGGCCGGCGCCGCCCCTCGGGATGAGGAGGTCGACAAATCCGACCGCGGTCATGAGCTCGTTGGCGCTGTCATGGGTCAGGTCGGAAACGAGACCGACGGCGTCCTCGTTGATGCAGCATTTGCGGAGGGCTTCCTTCATGGCCTCGACGACCGCGAAGGAGGAGCGGTAGCTCTCTTTGCCGCCGCGCAGGACACAGGCGTTGCCGCTCTTGAACGCGAGGGCGAACGCGTCCGATGTGACGTTGGGACGGCTCTCATAGATGATGGCGACCACGCCGAGCGGCGCGTGCACCTGGCGGATGTTCATGCCGGCCGGATGCTGATACTCCCGCACGACTTTGCCGACGGGGTCCGGCAGATCGATGAGCGCTCGGATGCCGTCTGCCATGCCGCGGACCCGCTCCTCGTTCAGTTTCAGGCGGTCCAGCATGACGTCCGGGATGTTCCCGGTGGCGGCGGCGATGTCCTCGTCGTTGGCGGCAAGGATGTCAGCCATATGCGCTTCGAGCGAATCGGCGATGAGGCCGAGCGCGTCGTTCTTCTGTTCGGTCGTCAGGGCAGCCACATCTTCCGCGGCCACTCTGGCTTTTTTACAAAGGATGATGGTAGAGCTTTCTGCCATGAGAGTTCCCTCCGTTCAGTGTTTTCCGAGAAAACGTGTCCCGGTATAGTCATTGCCCTCGACGATGTCGTAGAGCATCTGCGGGAGCTGTCCGTTGATGATGACGGTCTCGATGCCGGCCTCGGTGGCGATGGACGCCGCTTTGAGTTTGGTCGACATGCCTCCGGTCCCCTGTTTGGTCCCGCTGCCGCCGCCGAGCGACATGAGCTCCGGCGTAATGGTCTCGACCTCCCGGATGAGAGAGGCGTTCGGGTCCACCCGCGGGTCCGCGGTGTAGAGGCCGTCCGTGTCCGTGAGGATGACCAGAAGGTCCGCGCCGACCGTTTTGGCCACGATGGCGCCGAGCGTGTCGTTGTCGCCGATCTGGATCTCTTCGACGGAGATGGTATCGTTTTCGTTGATGATCGGCAGCGCCTTCATTTCGAGGAGGCGATGGATCGTGTTGCTGAAGTTTTCATACCGGACTTCGTTCTGGACGTCGTCTCCGGTGATGAGGATCTGCGCGACGACGTGGTTGAAATCGCCGAACAGTTTGTCATAGACATACATGAGTTCGCACTGGCCGACCGCGGCTGCCGCCTGCTTGCCCGGGATGTCGTCCGGCTTCTCGGAGAGCGAGAGCTTGCCGACGCCCATGCCGATGGCGCCGGAGGAGACGAGGATGACGTCGTTCCCGGCGTTCTTGAGGTCTGACAGCACCCGGCAGAGTTCCGTGACTCTCCGGATGTTCAGGTTTCCGGTGCCGTGTGCCAGTGTCGTGGTCCCGACTTTGACTACGATGCGCAAAGGGATCCCACCTTTCTTCGTTGCTTCCATATTGAAACATATTATAAGACGAGCCCCTTTGAACTGTCAATTCAAAGGGGCTTGCATTTTGATTACGTTTTACGAGGTCTGCTTCCAGAAGTCGACCGGTTCATAGTCCCGGAGAGGAGCCAGGAAACCGAACTCCTCCAGTTTGGCCTGGATGGCGTCGAGGATGAGCTCGTTTTCGGCCAGGACCGTGTGGTAGTGGTAGCCGGAGGTGAGGTTCAGGAGCGGAACCGAATTCCCCGCGGCGATCGACTCGAGGTACTTCTCGATGTCCGCACGCGAGTTGAGGTTCAGGTCGACCTGCAGCATTCCGTAGACTTTGTGGGAGACGAAGACGTCTTTCACCTTTCCGCCGAGGTCCACGATCATGTTGAGCTCTTTGCCGATGCTCGCGTCATCGTGATGCACCTTGAACACCCGGCTCGCCTTGAACTGTTCTGACAGCAGATAGCCGGAACTGGTCGAGACGATGTCGTTGCCTTCGGCGCGCAGCAGGGCGATGTCCTGTACGATGACCTGACGGCTGACCCCGAACTGTTTCGCAAATGTGCCCCCGGAGACCGGTTTTCCGGCGGTCTTCAGCGTCTGGAAGATCATCATCCGTCGTTCTGCGCCTTTCATGAGGCACCTCCTTTATACTGCGTGGAGATTCTTGAGTGAGATGTCGAGGATGGGCGCCGAATGGGTCAGCGCGCCGCTCGAGATGAAATCGACCCCGAGGTCGGTGAGTTTTGCGATGTTTTCCTTCGTGACGTTGCCGGAGACTTCGACCTCCGCCTTGCCGTCGATGATCTTCATCGCTTCCGCCATGTCCTCGTGGGACATGTTGTCGAGCATGATGATGTGGGCCCCGGCCTCCACGGCGTCGCGGACCATGTCGAGGTTCTCGACCTCGACTTCGATCTTGCGGACGAAGGGAGCGTACGCCTTGGCCGCCGCAATGGCTTCTTTGACGCCGCCGGCGGCGCCGATGTGGTTGTCCTTCAGCATGACGCCGTCGGAGAGGTTATAGCGGTGGTTGTTCCCGCCGCCGCAGGTGACCGCGTATTTTTCGAAGATGCGGTTGTTCGGCGTCGTCTTGCGGGTGTCGAGCAGCCGGGTCTTCGTGCCTTCCAGAAGGGCCGCGACGTTCTTCGTGTAAGTGGCGACGCCGCTCATTCTCTGCAGATAGTTGAGAGCGGTGCGCTCGCCGCACAGGATGACCCGGATATCGCCGTACACTTTCGCCATGAGGGTGCCCTTCGTGACGAGGTCGCCGTCTTTGACAAAGAAGTCGACTCGGGTCTCCGGGTCCAGCAGCGTGAAAACGCGCTCAAAGACCTGCAGTCCGCAGATGACTCCGTCCTGCTTGCAGATGAGGTCTGCCTCCCCCGCCTGCGGGTGGGGCATGACGCTGTTGGTGGAGACGTCCTCGCTGGAGATATCCTCCTGGAGGGCGCTCAGGATCAGCGGGTCGACATTGAGTTTCAGGGTGACAGGATCAAACATGTTCTTCAGACCTCTTTTCTGCATCGACGCCGGTGGGATTCAGGATCTCATCGAGCTCGATCTTCAAAATAACGGATTGCTCATATTCTTTGCGGAGTTTTTCCCGGTCCGAATACTTTTCGAGGGAGAACCCCTCGAAGATCTCTTCATTGCGTTTGACGACCGGGTATTTCTCCCAGATATCTCTGGCCGCGCGTTTGGCGAAGACCAGACTCTCGAGGAGCGAGTTGCTCGCGAGACGGTTGCGGCCATGGACGCCGTTGTTGGACGTCTCGCCGACCGCGTAGAGCTGTTCCATGGAGGTCCGGCTCGTATGGTCCACTTCGATGCCGCCCATGAAGTAGTGCTGGGCAGGCACGACCGGGATGGGTTCTTTCGTGACATCGTAGCCCATCTCTTTGCAGTGGGCGATGATGTTCGGGAAGTGTTTGAAGAGTTCCTCCTGCGGGATGGGCCTCAGGTCCTCCCAGACGTGCTTGGTGCCGTCTTTCTTCATCTGTTCAAGGATGGCCTTGGAGAGCATGTCTCTCGGCTGGAGCTCGTCGGTGAAACGTTCCATGTTCTTGTCGAGCAGGACCGCCCCCTCTCCCCGGACCGACTCCGAAATGAGGAATGAACGCTCTTCGTGTTTCTCGGTGTAGAAGGTCGTCGGGTGGATCTGGACGTAGTTCGTATTCTTGAGGGCCACGTTGTGCCGGAGCGCGATGGCCAGTGCATCGCCGGTCAGGTGGCTGTAGTTGGTCGAGTGCTCGTAGAGGCCGCCGATGCCGCCGCAGGCGAGGACCACATAGTCCGCGTCCACCACGTCAAGAGTGCCGTCCTGCAGAGTGACGACCGCGCCGTAGCAGACATTGTCCTTTTCGACGATGTCGACCATGGTCGTAAACTCCATCAGAGTGACGTTCGGCAGTTCCCGGACCCGGGCCAGAAGCTTGCTCGTGATCTCCTGTCCGGTGACGTCGTCGTGGAACAGGATCCGCTTGTCGGAGTGGGCGCCTTCCTTGGTAAAGAGGAACTGCCCTTCCGGGTCCTGTTCGAATTCGACGCCGTAGGACACCAGGTCATGGATGACGTCCTGCGAGGAGCGGATCATGATGCCGACCGACTCTTTGTCGTTCTCATAATGGCCCGCCTTCATGGTGTCTTCGAAATAGCTTTCATAATCGGTATCGTCCTTGAGCATGCAGATGCCGCCCTGAGCCAGGTACGAGTCAGAGCTTTCAAGGTCCGATTTGGAAATGAGCAGGATGTTCTTGTCCTTCGGGCACTGCAGCGCGCAGTAAAGGCCGGAACACCCGCTGCCTACAATGAGGATATCGGTTTTGATCATACTCATTTGCCTCCTGTATCAGTCACGTTTCAGACGCATTATAGCACACCGGACCCCCGCTGACAATACAGTTGACAAACATATGTCAAACTATTTTTTGACAGGTGTCTTGACACCCTGCCGTCTTGCGATTATAGTACTCTTAGAAAACCGGAAGGAGTGCTGCCAATGCTCACCACCAGAGAACTTCAGGACGAGATCCTTCGCCTGAAAAAGGAAAAAAACATCTGTATCCTCGTCCATGCCTACCAGAGCCACGACATCTGGGAGGTCGCTGACTACGTGGGAGATTCCTACGGCCTCAGCGTCGAAGCGGCGAAGACCGATGCCGACACCGTCCTCATGTGCGGCGTCCGGTTCATGGCGGAGACCGTCAAAATGCTCTCTCCGGAAAAGAAGGTCCTCCTGGCCAACGGCATCGCCGGCTGCCCGATGGCGGACCAGTACAGCGGCTATGACCTGAGAGAACTCAAAAAAGAGTATCCGGGCTACGCCGTCGTCGCCTACATCAACACGACCGCCGACACCAAGACGGAGGCCGACGTCTGTGTCACGTCCTCCTCTGCCCTGAAGATCGTCAAGAACATGCCCGAGCAGGACATCCTCTTCATGCCGGACCCGAACCTCGGCGCCTGGGTCAGAGACATGTGTCCCGAAAAGAACATCGCCCTCATCAAGGGCGGCTGCCCCACCCACCTGCGGGTCACGAAGCTTGAGGC
>JAEIGA010020090.1_pt1 | contig 10178 bp, 7 predicted proteins | sample 9270691 | NCBI WGS metagenome assembly JAEIGA01 (sample SAMN17057246, study PRJNA624740) | gut metagenome | biome: biome; isolation source: fecal sample | host: Bos grunniens | place: China: Xizang | collected 2019
GAGATATATGGACAAGTCCGTCCTGATGCACACCGATGTTCACAAATGCTCCAAAAGCCGTGATATTGGTTACAAGACCGGGCAAAACCATTCCCACACGCAAATCCTCAATCTCGTGCACATTAGGGTCGAATGCAAACACTTTTGCCTGCTCACGAGGGTCGAGTCCGCGTTTGTTCAGCGAGTCCATAATATCGGTAAGTGTAGGCATACCCACTTTATCATTGATATAGTTGGACAAGACAACTTTTTTACGCAGCTCACCGTCTGTTATAAATTCCTTGAGCGACACGCCCAAATCCTTTGCCATAAGTTGCACTATAGCATACGATTCGGGGTGTACGGCTGTACTGTCAAGCAAATTGTCGCCATTGAGAACACGCAAGAAACCCGCAGCCTGCTCAAAAGCCTTGTTACCCAGACGAGGCACTTTAAGCAAATCCTTACGTGAACGGAAATCACCGGCTTCGGCACGATATTTCACTATATTTTCGGCAAGCGAAGGGCATAATCCCGAAATATGGGTAAGTATCTGTTTCGTTGCAGTGTTAAGGTTCACTCCTACCTTATTCACACAACTCTCGACAACGACATCAAGACGCTCTTTCAATTTTGTCTGGTCAACGCTATGCTGATATTGCCCTACTCCAATTGAGCGAGGCTCTATTTTTACGAGTTCCGACAGAGGGTCTATAAGACGACGTCCTATAGAAACCGCACCACGAACGGTAACGTCTTCGTTCGGAAACTCCTCACGTGCCACAACCGATGCCGAATAGACCGAAGCGCCGTCTTCATTGACCGAGAATATATCAATGCCATATCCTGCCTTGCGTATAAAATCCTCGGTTTCGCGACCGGCAGTACCATTACCGATGGCAAATGCCTCAATGGAGTATTTCTGAACGAGAGAAGATATAATTTCATACGAACCCTCTCGGTCGTTCTGTGGAGGATGAGGATATATTACCGTGTGGCAGACAAGGTTACCCTGCGAATCAAGCACCACCACTTTACAGCCCGTACGGAATCCTGGGTCAATGGCAAGCACCCGTTTCTGTCCCAACGGTGAAGACATGAGCAACTGACGCAGGTTCTCGGCAAAAACGGCTATCGCCTCATCATCGGCACGTTGCTTTGACAAGTTACGCGTTTCGTTCTCAATTGAGGGAGCAAGCAAGCGTTTGTATCCGTCGGCAACAGCCTGTTCCATATATCCGCGTGAAGGCGAGAAACGCTTTACAAAACGACGGTTAAGTTGCTCAAGAGCCTCTTCCTGTTCTATATCTATTGACACACGCAGATACCCTTCCTCTTCGCCACGCATAATTGCAAGCAGACGATGCGACGATATACGCGCAATCTTCTCCTGCCAGTCGTAATAATCGGAGTATTTTATACCATCACCCTCTTTACCTTTTATGACCTTTGAGGTAATGACACCGAAACGTGTAAACAGACGACGTATTGCCGCGCGTGCGCCCTCATCTTCCGACACACGTTCTGCAATGATATCACATGCACCGGCTATAGCATCATCAACCGTCGGAACATCCGCATTTATAAATGTACGCGCACGTCCTTTAACGTCGTTTACCTGTTGCATGAATATCATGTCGGCAAGCGGCTCAAGACCACGTTCCTTTGCCATTGTAGCACGTGTGCGACGTTTAGGCTTATAAGGCAGATAGATATCTTCAAGTTCAACAGCGTCGAAACAGTCGTTTATGCGTTTCCTCAGTTCGGGGGTGAGTTTGCCCTGTTCCTCAATAGTGGCTATCACGGTTTCCTTACGTTGCATGAGAGTCTTTAATTTCTCATACATATCCTTTACATTACCCACAGCCACCTCGTCCATAGAGCCGGTAGCCTCCTTACGGTAACGCGATATGAAAGGTACGGTAGCACCTCCGTCGAGCAAGTCAATGACATTCTTTACTTTGTCGGGAGCAAAACCCAGCTCCTTTGCTATAATATTTACAAGCATCATATACCAACATTTATATAGCGAAGATAATATAAAGACAGTTGATAACCTTAAAAAAAACCTTTATAAATCTTAACTTCACAAAATAATTTATAATCAAGTGGAAAATCGTTATTGAAATATGTTCCACATTCAAACAAAATATACTATTTTTGTAACAAATTACGGTAAAGAGTATTCTTATACATAATAAAAACAATACCCTACTAACTATAATAGCAGATATGAACAGCAAGCAACTGATGAACAAGGCGGCGGACAACATACGTATTCTCACCGCAGCAATGGTTGAAAAAGCGAAATCAGGTCACCCTGGCGGTGCTATGGGTGGTGCCGATTTTATCAATGTCCTCTACTCGGAATTTTTAGTACATGACCCTGACAACCCATTGTGGGAAGGACGTGACCGTTTCTTCCTCGATCCGGGCCACATGTCACCAATGTTATATTCAGTTCTTGCTCTCCAGGATAAATTCACCATGGACGAACTCAAGCAGCTCCGTCAATGGGGAAGCGCAACTCCGGGACACCCCGAAGTGAATTTTGCGCGCGGAATTGAAAACACATCAGGTCCTCTCGGCCAAGGACACACATATGCAGTAGGTGCAGCTATCGCAGCAAAGTTCCTTGAGGCTCGTTTGGGCGAAGAGGTTCTTGGTCACACCATCTACGCATTCATTTCGGACGGTGGTATTCAGGAGGAGGTATCACAGGGTGCCGGCCGCATGGCAGGTTACTTAAAGCTGAACAACCTCATCATGTTCTACGATGCAAACCAGATACAGCTTTCAACTCGCTGTGACGAGGTAATGTTCGAAGACACTGCAAAGAAATACGAAGCATGGGGTTGGAAGGTAATCACTATCGATGGTAACGATTGCGACGCTATACGCGCAGCTCTCATCGAGGCTAAGGCCGAGAAAGAACGCCCTACCCTCATCATCGGTAACACAGTAATGGGTAAGGGAGCACGTCGTGCCGACGGCAGCAGCTACGAATTCGACTGCGGTACACACGGTGCGCCTCTCGGTGGCGATGCATACATCAACACAATCAAGAACCTTGGCGGTGATGTTGAGAACCCATTCGTATTCTTCCCTGAAGTTAAGGAGTTGCACGACAACCGTCTTGCCGAACTCCGCAAGATAGTTGCAGAGCGCAAGCAGGCTAAAGCGGCTTGGGCAGCTGCAAACCCGGAAAAAGCACAGAAACTCGAAGATTGGTTTGCAGGCAAGCAACCAGCCATCGATTGGAATGCTATCGAGCAGAAAGCTGATTCTCCAACACGTAACGCATCGGCTACAGTTCTCGGCATACTCGCTGAAAACTACGGTAATATGATATGTTCATCAGCCGACTTGAGCAACAGCGACAAGACCGACGGTTTCTTGAAGAAGACCCACGCTTTCACTCCTGGCGATTTCAGCGGTGCGTTCCTACACGCCGGTGTATCGGAATTGACAATGGCATGTCTTTGCATCGGTATGGCATTGCATGGTGGTGTCATTGCGGCATGCGGTACATTCTTCGTGTTCAGCGACTATATGAAACCAGCCATTCGTATGGCAGCGCTTATGGAACTTCCTGTCAAGTTCGTTTGGTCACACGACGCATTCCGCGTTGGCGAAGACGGCCCTACACACGAGCCTGTAGAACAGGAGGCACAGGTACGCCTTATGGAAAAGGTAAAGAATCACAGTGGCAAGAACTCAATGCTCGTTCTACGTCCTGCCGATGTAAATGAGGCAACACAAGCTTGGAAGCTCGCTATGGAGAATGACAATACTCCAACAGGTCTTATCTTCTCACGTCAGAACATCAACAACCTCCCCGAGGGTACAAAATACGAAGATACAGCCAAGGGTGCATACGTTATCGCAGGCAGCGACGAGGATTACGACGTAATTCTTCTTGCATCAGGTTCTGAGGTTTCTACACTTGTTGACGGTGCAAGACTTCTCAAAGCCGACGGCATCAAGACACGTATCGTTTCAGTTCCTTCAGAGGGATTGTTCCGTACACAGTCTAAGGAATATCAGGAGAGCGTTCTCCCTGCAGGAGCAAAGATTTTCGGTTTGACAGCAGGTCTGCCAGTAAATCTCCAGGGTCTTGTAGGTGCTAACGGTAAAGTATGGGGATTGGAGTCATTCGGTTTCTCTGCACCTTACAAGGTACTTGATGAGAAACTCGGCTTTACTGCAGAAAACGTGTATAACCAGGTAAAATCAATGTTATAATGAAAAAAATAGGACTTGCAAGCGACCACGCAGGCTATCCCTTGAAAGAACAGGTTAAGGAATGGCTTACAGAGATGGGTTACGAATTTGTTGACTTCGGTACAAACAGTACAGAGAGTTGCAACTACCCCGAATTTGCACACGCACTTGCCGAAGCTATCGAGAATGGCGAGTTTGCGACAGGTATCGCAATTTGCGGTACAGGTAACGGTATCAACATGACCCTCAACCACCACAAAGCTATCCGCAGCGCACTATGCTGGATGCCTGAAATTGCAGCACTTGCACGCCAGCACAACGATGCAAACGTAATGGTAATGCCCGGTCGATTCATCGCAACCGACAGCGCAAAAGAATGTGTCGAGACATTCCTCAACACTCCATTCGAGGGTGGTCGCCACCAAGCACGCATCGACGCAATTCCTGTAAAATAATATATACATTATATAATAAGGAATCAAAGCATCTGCCTTTGGGCAGATGCTTTTTTATATATACGCATTTGCGCTTTGTCCTTTTTTCGCCCCAAAAGAGAGCCAATATAAACAAACAATGTTCAAATAGTGCATATTTTTAGTTAAATAAAGACTACCACTTCTTTACATTGCACAAATAATATACTTTTGTGCAACAAACAAGAGAATGAGTAAATAAAAGACTCAGAAACTTAAATTATTTAACTATGAAAAAAATTATCACAACTATTGCATTATCTGCAATTGCATTCACATCATTTGCAGGTGGATTATTGACAAACACAAACCAGAGCGCATCGTTCGTGCGCAACCCGGCACGTTACGCATCACTTGAAACAGATGCTATCTACTTCAACCCCGCCGGAACAGCATTTTTTGAAAAAGGCTGGAGAGTTTCGGCAAACTGGCAGATGGTATGGCAAAACCGTGACATTACAAGCCACATCGACAACAAGCAGTATGGCGCGAAGATTTACGTACCCGTAATGCCTTCTCTGTTGGCTTCGTATTCGACAGGCAAGTGGAGTTTCAGCGGTTTCTTCGGCATTCCCGGCGGTGGCGGTAATTGCAGCTTCAACAGCGGCTTACCGATGTTCAATCAGCTCGGCAACGGTTTCAAGGAGCTATTGCCAATTTTGGCAGGAGCTCAAGCTACAGGCGATGCCTATTCATCATTCAAATCAACACAGTATGTATTCGGTCTTCAGTTAGGTGCCGCATACCGAATCCTTGACAACCTGTCGGCATACGTTGGTGTTCGTGGCAACTACACAACAGCAACATATAATGGTGGTATTTACTTCGATGCCATGAGTGCAAACGGAGCAACAAAAGTATCTCCGTTGTCACTTGACCTCGCACAGAAAGGTATTTCGGTAACTCCAATCATCGGTATCGACTACAAGGTCGGTAATTTCAACTTTGCAGCAAAGTATGAGTTCCGTGCCGTTACAAACCTGAAGAACAACACCAATAACCTCTATATCTTTGGCGAGAACTACAACAGTGGCGTTGCAAAAGCAGGAGAGAAATTCAGTACACCTGTATATCAGGCAGTATATCAGCAAGCATTGGCACAAGGTGCTCCTGCAGATTATGCCGACCAGACAGCAAAGAGCACAGTACAGGAAGTAGCAGGCAAATTGGGTATGCTCTCAACACTTGAGAACGGAAAGAGATTGAGAAACGACACTCCTGCATCATTGTCTTTGGGTGCATCTTGGCAGGCTACATCATGGTTGAAGGCTATGGTCAGTGCAAACTACTATTTTGACAAGAATGCAACCGTAGAATCACTCCTTGGCGGTGCAAACAACAACATCAACCTCGCACATGACACATACGAAGTTGCCGGAGGCCTTGAGTTCAATGTAACAAAGAACCTTCTGCTCTCTGCCGGTGTGCAGTACACAGACTTCGGTATAACAAATGAATACACAAGCGACCTCAGCTTCGTAAACGATTCATTCATGACCGGTCTTGGCGGTAAGTACAGCATAAACGAGCATTGGGACATCAACGCAGGTTTCTGTTTTGCAATCTACCAGAAGGACAAGAACACATTGAAGGCTGCTACATACGAACGCGACACATATAATGCAACTATCGGAGTTGACTTCAAATTCTAAATCCAACATACATTAAACAAAAAATCCTTAGAATTCAGGTTCTAAGGATTTTTTATGCTTAGGAAAATGCTTTTAGCAAGTTGCCATTCCGCCTGGCATGGTTGGTATATTCACCTGTTCAAATTTATATCCGAGGCGTTTAAGCTCGACAGCCGCACCTATGCGGAACATCACCTTCACCACACGAGCATATACATGGAATGCCATTGGTGATTGAGGCTCTATTCTCTCACGACGGATAAGTGTCAACGCCGTTTCACCCAAGCGACGCATCATATCCTCGATGTTACGCGCCTCTTTCGATTCAAGATGAAAACCGATAACGTCATGAACTATATGCTCGTCCATATCATCAAAGCCCTGTCCGCCATAATACGACTTATACTCATCCTTGCAATGGGTAGTCCAATCGCTATCCCATTGATGAGCCACAGCCATACCAATATAACCAGCCCATGCAATAGCCACTGTCGGATAATCGGCTATATTGGGAACAGCGTCAGCCATATATTCAGGAGCAAGTTCGTTCCAACGTGAATCAATATCGTCAGTCGCAAGCAGAGTACCGTCAAGTATTCCGTATTGCTTGCATAATCTCAGAAGCTCTTCAGTTATGCGACTCTCAAAATTCTCAAGATATACCTTATTTACCATAATTCATTATCAATGATTTCCACAATCGTGATGATTGCATGTTTCTCCGTTATCCACGATATTGCCCGCAATATAATTCTTCACCAACTCGTCAATATCACCACTACAGCCACGAATAACCTTTATATCGTGGCTCTGAAGCACATTTTTTGCACCCTCGCCCATGTTGCCGGCAAGCATCACCTGCACACCCTTCTGACGCAACACAAGCACAATACCCGATTTACAACCACAGCCCTGAGGTGAGGGAAGAATCTCCTTCATCTTTATTTCGCCGTCATTGATTGTAAAAATTGTATAATGGTCGCAATGTCCGAAGTGATTGTCAACCACTCCTTCTCTTGTAGGAACTGCAATTTTCATTTTCTTTATTTCTTTATCATTCGTGCAATATACTTGCCAATTATATCGAACTCGATATTCACCGTTGTTCCAACCTCTATGGTGTGGAAATTGGTATGCTCATAGGTATAAGGGATTATCGCAACCGAGAAGGTGTCATCAGTCGGTTCGCAGACCGTGAGGCTCACACCATTGACAGTAACCGAACCTTTATCGACTGTCATATAACCCTTTGCAGCCATTTCATCATCCTTCTTATAACGGAATGTATAGTACCAACTACCATCAGCATCGCGCAACGATATACATTCAGCAGTTTCATCAACATGTCCCTGAACGATATGACCGTCAAGACGACCGTTCATCATCATACTACGTTCCACATTTACCTTATCACCCACCTTCAGCAAACCGATATTTGAACGCTCAAGAGTCTCTGTCATTGCAGTAACAGTATATTCGTCACCTGTAATATCCACGACTGTAAGACACACACCATTGTGTGCCACACTCTGGTCAATTTTCAGTTCACCTACAAACGAACAGGTCAATGTCAAATGCAAGTTACCCTGCTCACGCACAAGACGGCGTACCGTAGCAAATTCCTCAACAATTCCTGAAAACATAATACTTTTATTATTTATCAATAATTAGAAATTTAAGTATAAACAAGATGGCAAGAACACACATTACCGGAGTAAGTTTCTTAAACTTGCCACACAAAAGATTCAACACAACATATGAAAGCATTCCAAGCATGATACCGTTTGAGATTGAGTAAGAAAGAGGCATCATTATAATACAGATAAATGCCGGAATAGACTCACAATAGTCATCAAATTTAATTTTCCTTATAGGTTCAAGCATGAGCAAACCCACAATAACAAGAGCCGGTGCTGTTGCAGCCAACGGTATTGAAAGGAAGAGTGGCGAGAAGAACAATGCAACGACAAAGCAGATTGCAATTGCAAACGCTGTAAGACCGGAACGTCCTCCCTGTGCCACACCCGCGGCACTCTCAACATATGTTGTAGTTGTTGAAGTACCAAGTATCGCACCGGTTGTTGTTGCAATAGAATCGGCCATAAAAGCCTCTCTTATACGATATATACGCCCCTTCTTGTCGAACATATTTGCCTTAGTACATACGCCAACAAGTGTTCCTACAGTATCAAAGATATCGATAAACAGTAGAGTAAATACAACAACAAGCATATCTATGGTAAAAACCTTATCAAACTGAAACTGACAGAATATTGGCTCTATCGATTCAGGTATCGAGATAATGCCCTTAAATTCGGTAACACCCATAGGAATACCTATTATCATAGTGATTATGATACCAAGCAACATTGCAGCCGGTACATTCAGAGCATACAAGACTCCGGTAATTATAATACCGATCAATGCAAGCAGCGGAGAACCAGATGTTACATCTCCAAGTGCAACAAGCGTTGCATCGTTATTTACGATAAGCCCACTACTCTTCAAACCGATAAAAGCAATAAAAAGCCCGATACCTGCACCGATAGCATATCTCAAGTTCATAGGTATCGCATTTACAATTGCTTCGCGCACATTGGTGAGAGTAAGAACAACGAATATCAATCCCTCAATAAGCACAGCCGTCAGAGCAAACTGCCACGAGTATCCCATTCCAAGACATACTGTATATACAAAGAATGCATTAAGCCCCATTCCCGGCGCCAATCCAAAAGGCAATTTTCCCCAGAATGCCATTACAAGACATCCTACAACAGCAGCTAATGCAGTTGATGTAAACACGGCCCCTCCCGGCATTCCTTCCAATTCGCTGAACATAGCCGGATTCACAGCCAGGATATATGACATCATAAGGAATGTTGTAATACCTGCTATAAATTCCGTTTTGATTGTTGTCTGTTTAGGATCAAAACCAAACAACTTCTTAAGCATATATAACTTCATCTATTATTTTCTATTATTTCAATATAAATTTACCAACAGCAGACATCGCACCAAAGTCCAGAGCATTAAAGTCAAGAAATTATTCTCTTCACCAATATTCAACCCACTATCCAACAAGACATTGCGTTAAACAAAGCGCTGTCCGAAATTTATGCGAAAATAGCAAATTCATTAAACGATAACCAACAACTCCCTATACTTTGGCAAAGTCCACAACTCGTTATCGACAACAAGTTCAAGTTGGTCGATATGATAACGGATAGACTCAAGCATAGGAGCAATTGTGTCGTGATAAGCAATAGCCTTGTCACGTTCGCTTGCAATGCGGTTGGCAACCTTACGACGTTCAACCATTTCATCGACGAGACGACGTATTTCTGCAACATGCTGTGCCATCTGTTTCACAAGTTCGATATTCTCGGCAGACAAACGGTCGCCTTCGGCCTTACCAATCACCTGCTCCATCTTTATAACGTTATCGAGAAGCGAACTCTGATATTTGGTCGCAGTAGGAATGATGTGGTTAAGAGCAAGATCGCCAAGCACACGTGCTTCAATCTGGATTTTCTTGGTATACATTTCCCACTTGATTTCGTTACGCGCACGAAGCTCTGTTTCGGTCATGACATCCATATCGCGGAACATCGCAACGCTCTCCTTGTCAAGATAACGGTCAAATACGATAGGAGCACTCGCCTCACAGTCAAGACCACGACGCATTGCCTCACGTCGCCACTCTTCGCTGTAACCATTGCCGTCGAAACGCACCGGCTTGCTGTATTTGATATATTTACGGATAATTTTAACAAGCGCGTCCTCTTTTGCCTCACCCTTCTCGATAAGAGCATCGACCTCACGCTTGAAGATGGTCAGCTGTTCAGCCATAGCCGTATTAAGAGCAATCATC
>JAEIGA010020091.1_pt1 | contig 10178 bp, 6 predicted proteins | sample 9270691 | NCBI WGS metagenome assembly JAEIGA01 (sample SAMN17057246, study PRJNA624740) | gut metagenome | biome: biome; isolation source: fecal sample | host: Bos grunniens | place: China: Xizang | collected 2019
ATATAAAGAAGTCCGTTTCCCGACCTTTGAAGAAACAGAGCTTTTCGCTCGCGGTGTCGGTGATACAACGGATATCGTACAGAAAGAAATGTACACCTTTGACGACAAGGGCGGCAGATCCATGACTCTTCGCCCCGAAGGAACCGCATCGGCTGTCCGTCTTTCCCTTGAAAACGGACTTTTGGGCGGCGCTCTTCCGTTAAAGCTTTACTATAAAATAAACGTATTCCGTTACGACAAGCCTCAGGCAGGCCGTTACAGAGAATTCAACCAGTTCGGCATGGAGCTTTACGGTGCGCAGTCTCCGTTTGCTGATGCAGAGCTTATCGAAATGGCGCAGATGTTCCTCAAAAACCTCGGCATAAACGGTGTTAAGCTCAAAATCAACTCTATCGGCTGCCCCGTATGCCGCGCGAAGTATCAGGAAGCGCTCAAGGAATTTTTTGCTTCACGTGAAACAGAGCTTTGTGAGACCTGCAAGGGCAGACTTCAGAGAAACCCGATGAGAATTCTCGACTGCAAGAGCCCGATCTGCCAGGCTATCGGCGCAGATGCTCCGAAGATCACGGATTTCCTTTGCGATGAATGTGAAACTCACTACGCGGCTGTTAAAGAAGCATTGGCATCTATCGGAACAGAATACGAAGAAGACAGCGGCCTTGTTCGCGGCCTTGACTACTACACAAAGACTGTTTTCGAGCTTATCGACACAAACAGCGGTCTTGCGGTAGCGGCAGGCGGACGTTATGACGGCCTTATCGAGGAGCTTGGCGGCAAGCACACACCTGCAGTCGGCTTTGCGAGCGGTATCGAAAGACTTTTCCCGCTTATCCCCGATTTCGGAACAGATCCCGTTGCTGATATTTACATTGCATCGATGGGCGAAGAAGCGGCAAAGAAAGCATTCACAATGGCTGACGGCTTACGTAAAAACGGCATTAACGCAGAAACAGACCTTATGATGCGCTCCGTAAAGGCACAGATGAAGTATGCGGACAAGATCGGCGCACGTTACACGATGGTTATCGGTGACTCCGAGCTTGAAGCAGGCAGCGCAGACCTCAGAAACATGGCAAACGGCGAATCTGTTAAAGCAGACATAAACAATATCGATGCTTTGACCGACATATTGAAGATATAAGTTCACAATTGTGACAAAATAATATAATAAAATTTAGAAAAGGACAGATCAACTATGTATATTAACCGTACAAACTACTGCGGTAATTTCAATATAAAAGACGAAGGCAAGCAGATCACCGTTGCGGGCTGGGTACAGAGAAGAAGAGTTCTCGGCGGCCTTATATTCATTGACCTTCGTGACAGAACAGGTATTCTTCAGCTCACATTTGACGAGCAGAAATCCAAAGAGCTTTTCGACGTTGCATACACCCTCCGTTCCGAAGACGTAATCACCGCTACAGGTGTTGTTACAGCGAGAGGCGAAAATGCGATCAACAAAAACATGGCAACAGGCGAGATCGAAGTTTCCGTTGAATCTCTCACCGTTCTCGGCAAGAGTGAAACTCCTCCGTTTGAGATCGTTGAAAATTCCAACGTTAACGAAGAGCTTCGTCTCAAGCACAGATATCTCGACCTTCGCCGTCCCGATCTTTTAAACAACCTTCTTTTCAGAAACAAGGTTACAAAGATCACCCGTGACTATTTCTACGACAACGGCTTTATCGAGATCGAAACCCCGATGCTTATCAAATCCACACCCGAAGGCGCTCGTGACTATCTCGTTCCTTCCCGTGTACATCCCGGTAATTTCTACGCTCTTCCCCAGTCTCCCCAGCTTTACAAGCAGCTTTCTATGGTTGCGGGCTTTGACCGTTACATTCAGGTTGCACGCTGCTTCCGTGACGAAGACCTCCGTGCAGACAGACAGCCCGAATTTACCCAGATCGATATGGAAATGTCTTTCGTTGACGTAGAAGACGTTCTCAAGATCGGTGAAGGCTTCATGCAGAAGATCTTCAAAGAGGCTCTCGGTGTTGACATTCAGCTTCCGATCAAACGTCTCACCTTTGCCGAAGCTATGGCGAAGTACGGCTCCGACAAGCCCGACACACGTATCGGCATGGAAATTCACGATCTTTCTTCCATCGTTGAAAAGAGCGGATTTTCCGTATTTACCGGCGCTATCGCAGGCGGCGGCAGCGTAAGAGGTATCAACGCTAAAAACTCTGCGAACAAGCTTACAAGAAAAGAGATCGACAAGCTTACCGAATATATCAAGGGCTGCGGCGGTAAAGGTCTTGCATGGATCAGACTTACCGAAGACTCCACCGCATGTTCTTTTGCAAAATTCATGACCGAAGACGAAATGAACGCTATTCTCACCGAAATGGGTGCAGAAAAGGGCGACGTTATCATGATAATTGCAGACACAAACAACTCTCACGTTCTTTCTCAGCTCGGTATGCTCAGAACAGAGACCGCAAAGCGTCTTGAGATCAAGCCCGAAGGCTGGGATCTTATGTGGATCACCGAAATGCCGTTCTTTGAATATGACGAAGAGCTCGGCACATTTGTTGCAATGCACCATCCGTTCACATCTCCGCTTGACGAATGTCTCGAATATCTTGAAACCGACAAGGCAAAGGTTCGCGCAAAGGCATACGACCTTGTTCTCAACGGCGTTGAGCTTTCAAGCGGTTCAATAAGAATTACAGACCCCGTTCTCCAGAAGAGAATTTTCGCGCTTCTCGGTCTTTCCGACGAAGAGGCTTACAAGAAGTTCGGTTATCTCACCGACGCATTCAAATACGGTGCGCCTCCTCACGGCGGTATGGGTATCGGTCTTGACAGACTTGTTATGCAGCTTCTCGGCGCAGACAGTCTGCGTGACGTTATCGCATTCCCGAAGGTTCAGAACGCTTCCGAGCTTATGACCGACTGTCCCTCCGCACCCGACCTCAAGCAACTTGGCGAGCTTCATCTTGCTATTGTTGAATAACATATTTTTTTGCAATTAACATAATTCTACAGTAATTGGAGAGTTTTTCATGATAACCGTTTCCGGCTTAACGAAGCGATACGGCAGCAAGGTTGCTGTTAACAATATCAGCTTCACGATAAACCAAGGCGATATCGTCGGACTTCTCGGACCTAACGGTGCGGGTAAATCGACAACCATGAACATGCTTACGGGATACATCTCCTCTCATGCCGGCAAGATCGTTATAAACGGTCACGACCTGCTTGAAGAACCGTCAAAGGCGAAGGAAAGCTTCGGCTATCTTCCCGAAATTCCGCCGCTTTACCATGATATGACGGTCAAGGAATATCTCAGCTTTGTTTACAACCTCAAGGGTTGCAGTAAAAAAGAGAACATCAAAAAGAAGAAGGAGCATATTGCGGAGGTATGCGAGGTCGTTAAAATAACGGGCGTATACAACCGACTCATCAAAAACCTTTCAAAGGGTTACAAGCAGCGTGTCGGTCTTGCGCAGGCTCTTATCGGAGATCCCCCGATACTTATTCTTGACGAGCCCACGGCAGGTCTTGACCCGAAAGAGATCGTTGAGATAAGAAATCTTATAAAACGTCTCGGCACAAGAAGAACGATCATTCTTTCTTCTCATATTCTTTCCGAGGTTCAGGCGGTCTGTGAGCGTATAATCATCATGAACGAGGGCTTTATCGTTATGGACGCTCTTGCGGACGACCTGACAATGAAGATGGGGGCGAACAGCCGTTACGGTGTACGTCTTGCTGCACCCGAGGATGCGGATGTTATAGGCGTTCTCGGCGCGCTTCCGGGCGTTGCGAAGATAGAGTATGTAGGTTCTTTCGAAAAAGGAACTATCGACTTTATTATCGAAGCGGAAAACAAAGTGGATATCCGCCGTCTTCTTTTCGACGAATGTGCGAAGAGAAACTGGTATATCCTCATGATAACACCTCTCGGCATGTCTCTTGAAGACATCTTCCTTACACTTGTTGCGCAGAACGATGCACAGCGTGCGCTTGCAGGTAAAAAAGAAGAGAAGAAAGAAGAGGCAGGCAAAAAAGAAGAAATAAACGAAGAAAAGGAGGGCGAGAACGGTGACGGCAATAATTAAGCGTGAGCTTGTCGCATTTTTCAAGAACCCGATCGGCTGGTTCGTTCTTGCGATATACTCTTTCCTTTCCGCAATTCTTTTCACATTATTTGTAATCTGGCAGAACACGAGTTATCTCGGTGACTATTTCGGTTTTTGGCTCTTTTTCGTTGATATGGTAGTTGTTGGCATTCTTTCGATGCGATTTTTCAGCGAAGAAAAGAAAAACAAGACCGATCAGCTGTTGTTGACATCCCCCATAAGCCTTTATCAGCTTGTTCTGGGCAAGTTCTTCGGCGCTCTTATAATTTTCCTTATCTGCACATCGGTAAACCTTTTTTACGTTCTTATAATCGACATTTTCGGCACCGTTGACTACGGTTGTCTTTTAACAAACCTTATCGGCACGGTTCTTGCGCTCTGCGCTATAATCTCCATCGGTCTTTTTGTTTCAGCATTGACAGAAAGCTCCGTTGCAGCTGCCGCAGGCACGATGGCAATACTGTTTTTCATGTTTGTTATCGACTTTTTCGGGATATTCCTCCCGTCCTGGCTTGCAAACATCATCATGCATGCCAACATCTACGCTCAGTTTGACGATTTCACAAACGGTATTCTGAGCCTTCCCCCCATTGTTTATTACATTTCGGTAACGGTCATTTTCCTTTTCCTTGCAGTAAGAATGATCGAAAAACGCCGTTGGAGCTAAGGAGGTGCAAGAGAAATGGCTAATGAAAACATTAACGAAGCAAATGTAAACGAAAACGCAGAGGTCGTTGAAGAAGTTATAACCGAAGAAACTGTTGAAACAGTTGAAGAGGTTACCGAAGCTTCCGAGCCTCAGGGTCCGTATGCGGCACTCGGCGGCACCGTTTCCGACCAGAAGATACCGAGAATCAACAAAAACAAGGTTAAATTCGGTTCTCTTGCAACCCTTTTCACTGTGCTTTTCATAGCTATAGTAATAGCTGTGAACGTGGTTGTAACTCTTGCGGCTGAAAGATTCACCCTCAAGGTTGACCTTACCTCCGAGCACGTATTTACTCTTGACCAGGAAACACTTGATTTTCTTGCGGAGCTTGAATCTCCCGTTGAGATAATCATTCTCGGTGACGAGCAGACGTACCGTTCCGCAACATCTACATCCGATGCTATCGCGCCCACACGTTACGTTATCGAAACCGTTGACAACTATATCCGTGAAAACGAAAACGTAACCGTACATTTCGTTGACCCGAGATATAACCCCAACTTCTTCAAGACAAGAAACATCACTCTTGACGACGGTACAGACACAGCGGAGAACATCTTCCTTGTTGTTTACTCTCCCGAAACACAGCGTTACCGTTTTGTTAAGGACACAATTTTCGAGAACCTTCAGTATGTAGGTCTTGAAAGACGTCTTACCGCAGGCATGCTTTACGTTACGGTTGAAGATATTCAGACTATCGCAATCGTAAAGGGTCACGGCGAAGAATCTTTGCCGTACTTCCAGGAAACACTCAAGGATAACGGATTTGACGTTAAATACATCACTCTTCAGGAATTTGACGCTATTCCGGACTTTGTTTCCATTCTTATCGTTAACAATCCCACCAGAGCATACAGTGACGACGACATTGCAAAGATCGACCTTTGGCTTAACAATAACGAGCTTCTCGGACATCATCTCATGGTATTTACCGACCTTGATATGCCCAAGAACCCGAAGCTTGAGGACTACCTTGTTGAATGGGGTCTTTCACTCGGCACAGACAACGTGTTCGACTATCAGAACAGCTATGCGTTCACAAACGCATCTTATCCGCTTCTGAAGGTTAAATACGCAGACGATGCGATGACACTTGCCGAAGACCTCGGCAGAGAGGGTTATTATCAGTTCGTTCAGCTCGGCGCGGCACGTCCCGTTACCTGCCTTTATAAAACAAAGGACAGCAGAACGACATACAATGTAATCCGCACATTTGACACCGCATTTACAAGATTTACCGCAACAACAACTCTCGCACCGTCCGACTGGAAGAATTTCCAGTATAACGAAGAGACCGACACCGTAGGTCCGTTCAATCTCAGTGCGATCTCACGTCAGGTAAGATACGAAGGAACGACCGAATTCTCCTCCAGTGTATATCTTTGCGGTTCAACATCTTTCGTTGACGACTACTTTATCAGTAATATCGACGGCAACAACCAGCAGACTGCGGAATTTATGATCAAGCTTTCTAAATTCCTCGTTGCATCCAAGCAGTCATATGACACAGATATTCTTCCCACACAGCTCATTTTCGACACTCTTGCGTTTACAACAACGACCGAAGTAGTTCTTGTTGTTCTCGGCACAGTAATCGGTATCCCCGCGCTTCTCGCGGTCCTCGGGCTTATCGTGTGGAGAAAGCGTAAGTTCTTATGACGAAAAAAAGAATTATCGGCATTCTCGTTTCACTTGTCGTTATCGGTCTTCTTATCGGCGCGATGTTCTTTATGATGACATTCGATCTTCTTCCCGAAGAACAGACACCGAGCACAGATCTGAATATCGAATATGCGCGTCAGAGTCTTGTATTACATTCATGCGTTATAGCGGATGTTAAAGCGATACACGTTAAAAACCCGACAGGCGAATATACCGTAAGCAAAGACGAAGAAGGAAAGATCAATTTCCTCGGAAGAGAGGGAGCACCCCTCCTTCCGTACTCTTCCGAAGGTCTTTATACGAGCGTTGCGAAGGTTTCCTGCGAAGCGCTTATCGAAACGGAAACAGAGCATCTTGAGTATTACGGACTTGACGATCCGAGTGCTATTGTTAAAATAGAAATGAAGGACGGAACAGTAACCGAGCTTCATTTGGGCGACCCGGCACCGCAGGGCGGCGGTTATTATATCAGAAACGCATCCAACACAGACGTATTTCTTTCTCAGACATACTTCTCCGAGCGTTTTATGAAGAACCACGTTCAGTATTACGAAAAAACGATCGCCAAAGAATTCACATATCCCGGCTTCCAGTCGCTTTCTATAGAATATTCAGAGGCTTCGGGAAAAGAGGATATATACGTAAGACAGACTACCGACGAAGAAGCGGCAAATATCAGCTTCACGGGCGGTATGGTAATGGAAAAACCGTTCTTCTGGGGCGGCGATTCAACACCGATCCAGGGCATTGTTGAAATACTTTCGACCCTTGAAGCGGACGACATCATTACAGACACACTTGATCCCGAGCTTCAGGCGAAGTACGGATTTGACGATCCGACAAGAGTTGTTATTGAAGCATGGGTAGACACTCAGAACTATATAAGCGAAATAACAAGCCTCGAAAACCCGTATTTCGGAATGACGGAAGACGGTTCCGATCTTCTTATTTCAAGCGAATATCTTTTGGGCAACATTGACGGCAGAACTCTTTACGTTATGTATGACGGTGAGCCTGTAATATACGGTGTTGACATTGATAAATTTGCATTTACCGAATACGGCATTGACACATACTGTCAGAGAACCATCAATCTGCGTTATCTCAACGATCTTGAAGGTCTTACTCTTGAAATGAACGGCGACGTTTACAATTTCTCGATCAAGGATCCCGACAAGGGCGAAGAGATGATCGTTAAATTAAACAACGAAATGGATATCGACCAGAGCCTCTTCAGAAGCTTCTACGTTACCATTATCGGTGTAACAAACGACGGTCTTGCAACAGAACCCGAGGAGGGTGCGGAACCTGCGCTCAAGATAACATACGATGCTGTTGACGGCAACGACACTGTTATTGAGTACATTCCGCTTGATGCAAGAAAATACGTATTCAAGCTTAACGGCGAAGGCAGATTCTTCGTTTATGTAAATAAGGTAAACAAAATCAAAAACGATCTCAACAAGCTTTTAAACGGCGAAGAGATCATGTATTAAGTTAAAAGAGGAAGAAAATAATGAAAATCGAAAATCTCGAAGAGATGAAAGTGTTTTGGCACACCTCGTCTCATATACTCGCGCAAGCGGTAAAACGTCTTTATCCCGACGTTAAACTCACTATCGGTCCCGCAATTGAAAACGGTTTTTATTACGACTTTGACAGCGAAGTTTCGTTCACTCCCGAAATCCTCGAAAAGATCGAAGCTGAAATGAAGAAGATCGTTAAAGAAAACCTCAAGATCGAACGTTTCGTTCTTCCCCGTGAAGAAGCTCTCGAGCTTATGAAGAACGAGCCCTACAAGATCGAGCTTATCAACGAGCTTCCCGAAGGCGAAGAGATCAGCTTCTACAAGCAGGGCGAATTTGTTGACCTCTGCGCAGGTCCTCATCTTCCCTATGCAAGCAAGGTAAAAGCATTCAAGCTTACAAGCTGCACCGGCGCATACTGGAGAGGCGACTCCACAAAGAAGATGCTTCAGAGAATTTACGGTATCTCTTTCCCGAATGCCGCAACCCTCGAACAGTATCTTACCGATGTTGAAGAAGCAAAGAAACGTGACCACAACAAGCTCGGCAGAGAGCTTGAGCTCTTCACCACCTGCGATCTTATCGGTCAGGGTCTCCCCATTCTTCTGCCCAAGGGTGCAAGAATAATCCAGACTCTCCAGCGTTTTGTTGAAGACGAAGAACAGAAGAGAGGCTGGCAGCTCACCAAGACTCCCTACATGGCAAAGAGCGACCTCTACAAGGTTTCCGGCCACTGGGATCACTATCAGGACGGTATGTTCGTTCTCGGCGACGAAGCAAAGGATGACGAAGTTTTCGCGCTCCGCCCCATGACCTGCCCGTTCCAGTATCAGGCATATCTTAACAGAGCACGTTCCTACAGAGATCTTCCCCTCCGTTATAACGAAACATCCACACTTTTCCGTAACGAAGCATCCGGCGAAATGCACGGTCTTATAAGAGTACGTCAGTTCACGATCTCCGAAGGTCACCTTATGTGCTTGCCCGAACAGCTCGAAGAAGAATTCAAGAACTGTCTCGAACTTGCGATCTACATGCTCAAAACTCTCGGTCTTTATGAGGACGTTTCCTACAGATTCTCCAAATGGGATCCCAACGACAAAGCAAAATACATCGGCACCGAAGAGCAGTGGGACGAAGCTCAGGGCGTTATGCAGAGAATTCTCGATCACCTCGAAATTCCTTATAAAGAAGGTATCGGCGAAGCAGCGTTCTACGGTCCGAAGCTCGACATTCAGATCAGAAACGTATTCGGTAAAGAGGACACCCTCATCACCATTCAGATCGACCAGATGCTCGCTGAAAAATTCGGTATGGAATACGTTGACCGTGACGGCACAAAGAAAAATCCGTACATCATTCACAGAACTTCTATCGGCTGCTACGAAAGAACTCTCGCTCTCCTTATCGAAAAATACGCAGGCGCGTTCCCGACATGGCTCGCTCCCGTTCAGGTCAAGCTTCTCCCCATCGCTGACAGACATCAGCCCTATGTATTCGAAGTTGCAAAAGAACTCGAAAAATACGGTCTGCGCGTAGAAGTTGACGACAGAAGCGAAAAGATCGGCTACAAGATCCGCGAAGCTCAGATGGAAAAAGTTCCGTTCATGCTCGTTGCAGGCGATAAAGAACAGGAAGACGGCACCGTTGCTGTAAGAGCAAGAAAAGAAGGCGACAAAGGCACTATGTCCATTGCCGACTTCGTTGCCCTCATCAGAGAACATATCGATAATAAGGTTATTGACTAATAATTTTAAGCACCTATATCTTAAACGGTATAGGTGCTTATTTACATTTAAGAAATATTAAAAAATCCGTTTTTTATATAAAACGCCAAAAATAAAAAAAGCCCTTGCAAAATGTTAAAAGATAAGCTATAATAAAGAAAAAGCATTTAAGGAGCGAACAAAATTATGATGCAGGATTGGTTTAAAGAGGCCAAACTCGGTATATTTATTCATTACGGTATATATTGCGACGGCAACTGGTCGGAATCTTGGTCATTCCATAACGGAGACGTATCATACGAAAGATATATGCAGCAGTGCGAACAATTCACCGCAAGCAAATATGACCCGAAGAAATGGGCAGAGCTGTTCAAAAAAGCGGGTGCTAATTACGTTGTTTTAACATCGAAGCACCACGACGGCGTTGCGCTGTTTGACACAAAATACAGCGATCTAAGCGTTG
>JAEIGA010020092.1_pt1 | contig 10177 bp, 9 predicted proteins | sample 9270691 | NCBI WGS metagenome assembly JAEIGA01 (sample SAMN17057246, study PRJNA624740) | gut metagenome | biome: biome; isolation source: fecal sample | host: Bos grunniens | place: China: Xizang | collected 2019
ATTGTTTCTCCAGCGTTAGCAGCATTTAATACAGCAGCTAAATCATCACCAGGAGCAACTTTAACAATCCATTTAGCAGTTAATGTACAAGCTTTTTCAATAACTTCTACTTGTTCACCATTTTCATCAAACCATCCTAAGAATTCTCCACCAACTTTTGTAGGAGCAGCTAATACTTCAGAACCGATTAATACAACTTTTGTTAAAGTTTGGAATGTTCCTCTGTAAGCTTTTAAGAATCCTTCTTGATTTTCAGCAACTGTATAGTCAATTGAATATTTAGCGAAATCTGCATAGTTTACAGCATCTGGAGCAGCTTCATTCATTAATGCTTCTAAAGTTACTCTGATTAATGTTCTTGTATTAGCACTTACTTCAATAACTGTTGTATCACCTGATGCAAGTAATGGTAAATCTCTTAATGCATCTGTAATATATTCAGATGTTGCATCTGGATATCTTGCAGTTAATTCAGTATGTAAATAAGTGAATAACCAAGAATATTTAGCTAAGAATTCAGCGTTTGCGAATACTTCTTTGATAGTTGCACTTGTATCAGCACGGAATGATTCTTTTGCAGCAGCTTTGCTTGCGATTGCATTCCAATCAGCTAAGAATTCTTCAGCAAATTTTGCGATTGTTGCATCTAATTCTTCTTCAGGAATTAATCCACCATTGAAATCATAAACAACTTCAACTTCTAATGCTTCCCATGCAGCATAGAATTCAAATTTACCAGTATTTCCTTTAGCGATTTCAGTAACAGGTTCACCTTCTAATTCAGCGTTATCAAACCATCCTAAGAATTCATGACCAGCTTTAGTAGGAGTAGGTAAAGTTACTTTATCTTCAATTGTATAACTTGTTTGAGGATTTTCTAATTCTCCACCATCTAAGTTATATACGATTGAGTAGACACTTGGTTGCCATTTAGCGTAATATGTCTTATCTCCAGTTTCTCCAGCAGCGATTTTTTCTACTTTTGATCCTGTAAATTCAGCATTGTCATACCACCCTTTAAAGCTATATCCAACTCTTAATACAGTTGGCATTGCTACATCAACACTACCATCATATGTATAAGTAGCGTTAACCATTGATCCACCATAGATTACATATTTAATATCATATACTCCATCGTCTTCAACTTCTTCACTTTCCCATTTAGCGTAGAATGTTTTGTTTCCTGTTGATCCAGCAACAATTTTTTCTACTTTAGATCCAGCGAAATCTGCACTTTCATACCAACCTAAGAATGTGTATCCTTCTTTAGTTGGAGCAACTAATGCGATATCTTCACTTTCAACATTGTAAGCTTCAACAGCACCAGTCATTGATCCACCATTTAATTCATAAGAAACAGTGTATTCAACTAAAGTCCATTTAGCATAGAATGTTTTATTTCCTGTTGATCCAGCAGCGATTTTTTCTACTTTTGATCCTGAGAAATCTGCACTTTCGTACCAACCTGCAAATTCATAACCTGCAAATGTAGGTGCTACTAATACAACATCTTCAGCTCCAGTATAAGAAGTAGCTTGACCAGAAATCTTACCACCATTTAATTCATAAGAAATAGTGTATGCATCTTCTGCAACTTCTTCCCATTTAGCGTAGAATGTTTTATCACCTTTAGATCCAGCAGCGATTTTTTCTACTTTTGATCCTGAGAAATCTGCACTTTCATACCATCCTAAGAAGTTATATCCTTCTTTAGTAGGAGTAGGTAAAGTTACATCTTTAGTACCATCATATTGAACAACCGCACCTGTAGCACTACCACCGTTTAATTCATAAGAGATAGCGTACATAGTAGGTTTTTCTTCACCTGCTTTAACATTAATTTCTTTTGATGCTTCCACATCTCCAGCACTTACTGTTAAAGTAAATGTACCTGCTGCTAAAGCTTTAATAGTTAAATCTTTTTCATTAAGCTCAGCAACACTTGGATTACTAATTTCCCAAGTTAATTTTGCGTCGTCATCGATCTTATTTAAAGTATATTCAACTTTATAAGTTTCGCCAACAACCATTTGTGTTTCAACATGTAAAGTTATTGAACCATTCTTCTTACAAGAAGCGAATGTAAATAACATTAACAAAATAGAAACAATACTTAATATCTTTTTTGACATAATGTATTTCCTCCTTATACCAGAATATTATAGCATTTTTTAAAAACGTTTTCAATCAAATAGCAAACTTTTTTAAAACGTTTTTTAAAAAAATGTCTAAAATAAAAAGAAACCCTTTTTTTGGGTTTCTTTAGTAGCTTATCGACGTTCTTTAATACGAGCAGCCTTAGCAGATAATGCACGAATGTAATTTAACTTAGCACGACGAACTTTACCTCTACGAGTAACTTCGATCTTAGCAACCATTGGTGAATGAACAGGGAAAATTCTTTCAACACCTACACCGTAAGACATCTTACGAACTGTATATGTTTCACTAACTCCTCCACCACGACGAGCAATTACTAATCCTTCGAAAATTTGGATTCTTTCTCTGTCGCCTTCTTTGATTCTAACGTGTACTTTTACATTGTCTCCTGGACGGAACGCAGGAACATCATCTTTTAGATATTGTTTTGTTACAGCATCTAATAATTGTTGACTCATTAATACACACACTCCTTTTCTAATTTGAATAAAATTCAAACGATATTCATACCTATCATGATAATAGTAGCGGAATATTACTGTGAATTACACAGCTATATTATTATAGCACATTTAGTATTTAAATTCAAGTATTTAACTTTTTTAAATGCTAAGTAATAATACCCATGCTAATCCATAATAACTTATTACCGCAACCAAATCGTTAATTGTTGTAATTAATGGTCCGGATGCCACAGCAGGATCTATTCCAAATCTGTATAAACAAATAGGGATTGCTGCTCCTGTAAAACCAGATATTGTCATCGCAAAACACATTGCTAGTCCTACACAAAATCCGGCATTTAAAATAAATGTTGTATTTTCATCAGAAAAAACAAATAAATATATTCCAACAATTATAAAAGAAATGATACCTAAAACTAATCCATTAAGTAATGCAACACGAACTTCTTTTAAAATGGTAATAATTTGTTTTTTAAAGTTTGTTTCATTTTTATCCCCAAGAGTTCTTACAGTTACAGCTAATGACTGTGTACCCACATTACCAGCCATTCCAAGAATTAGCGATTGAAAAGAAACAATAATCGGTAATGCATCTACTACTTTTTCAAATACACCTACTACTGCTGATACAATAAGCCCCATAAATAATAACGCAATTAACCAAGGAACTCTTTTCTTAATACTAACTAATAATGTTTCATCTGGTTCATGTTCAGAAGTCATGGCAGCAAGTTTTGCATAATCATCATTACGTTCTTCTTCAACTAACTCTGTAATATCTGTCGATGTAATTACACCTAATAATTTATTATTAACTATTGATAATACAGGTATCATATTTTCAGAATATCCACGAAGTCGTTCAATATTTTCAGAGATAGTATCTTTGTCATATACAAATGGGAATGTTTTATAAATTAGCGTTTCTAAATCCACATCGCTTCTAGCAACAATTAAATCTTTTAAGTCAATTGCTCCGTAAAATGAATCATCTTCGTTGATCACAAAAATAGTGTAAATATTATCATTTTCAGCAGCTTCACTAACTAAAGTTTTCATTGTTTCTTTTATTGTGTTATTTTTCTTAACAACAATAAAATTAGTACTCATTCTACTTCCAAATTCATCTTCATCGTATGAATCAATTAATTCAATATCTTCTTTTATTTCTTCATCTTCAATTAATTCAAAAATTTCACTTCTTGTTTCTTCATCTAAATCTTCTAGAACTTCAAAGGCTTCATCTGCATCCATTTGTTCAATAATTTCTGCAGCGTCATCCGCATCAATTTCGGATAAATATTCTCCCGCATCACTTAAGAAAGCGACAATTTCTGACATAGTTTCGCTACCAAGAACTAAACGTAATCTTTCTTTTTCTTCGATTGTCAGTTCTTCAAATACACTCGCTATATCATTTTCATGATATTCTTCAAGTAACATTTTTAATTCTTCATCAGTATGATTACTTCTAATAATATCTAGAATTTGAACACTGTAATTTTTTGTTTGAATAGATACTTCATTTTTATTCATAGGAAGCCTCCTAATAATCAAATATACATAATTATAACACTTTATATATATCTATTCAATTATTTTGTTTTTATTTCCACAATACTAATTTACTTTGACAAAATCTTTATTTTTTGGTATAATACTAAAAGCAAAAGGTGATTATTATGGAATTAAAAATTGGTGAAATTAATAAACTAGAAGTTTTAAAAGAAACAGATATTAGTTATACATTAACAAATGGTGAAAACACCGTATTCTTACACTTCAATCAAACACCAAATAAATTAAATGTTGGAGATAAAGTAGATGCTTTTTTATATTTTGATCAAAAGAAACGTTTATGTGCTACTTTAGAAAAACCATTGATTACTACTACTAAATATGGTTTTGTAGAAGTAGTAGATATTAGTAGTGGTGGAGTATTTGTTAATATTGGTATCAATAAAGATATTTTATTATCAAAAGACTATTTAACCGCATCTATTAATAGTTGGCCAAAAGTTGGTGATAAGATTCCTTGTATCCTAAAAGTTAAAACAAATCAGTTAACCGCAAGAATTATCAACAAAACCGATGAAATAACTCATCCTAACTCTTTAAAGGTTGGTGAACATGCGGACGGAGTTGTTTCAAGAATCACTCCAAATGGTATATGTTTATATACAAATAACTTTGATTTTGTGTTTATTCATAAAAGTTTACTAAGAAAAAATTTCCGACTTGGTGAAACAGTTACATTCAAAGTCATTAATATAAATCAAAATAACGAATATAATGCTTCTACTATTCAAAATAAAGAGTTCTCTCGTCTTACTGATAGTGACGATATCTTAAATCATTTAAAAGCTAATGGGGGAATAATGAAACTAGGTAACGCTTCTACTCCCGAAGAAATCCAAAATATTTTACATATGAGTAAAAGTGCTTTTAAAAGAGCAATGGGTAATCTTTATAAACAACAATTGATTGAAATAGAAGATTATAAAACTATCTTAAAATAAACTATCTTTTTGATAGTTTTTTTATTTGAAAAAAAAGGTCAAAAATGGTATAATGTAACTATGATAGATGAAAAAGAATTAAAAGAAATTGTTACCACAAATTTAATTAATTATCGTAAAGCTAACAACTATACTCAAGCAGTTTTAGCCGAAAAAATCAACTATTCAGACAAAGCGATTTCTAAGTGGGAAAGAGGTGAAAGTTTACCAGATCTATATACACTTGCAATAATTGCAGATTTGTATGGAATAACAATTAGTGACTTAACAACTAAACATGAAAAACCTATTAAAGCAACAAAGAAAAATAGCAATAAGATTCACACAATTATTACTTGGTTAGCTTTCTTACTCGTTTGGTTAGTCGCAACAATTACTTATCTATTCCCTTTAATATTTACAGAAAGCAACTATTTATGGCTTACATTTATATATGCATTACCTGTATCTTTTATAGTATTATTGGTATTTAGTATGTTATGGGGTAATTCTAAAAAATCTTTTGTTTGGGTGACTTTTTTGATATTATCGGTAATTTTATCAATTTGTTTATCAGTTTCACTTCTTGTTGGTATTACTAAAATTTGGTTTTTATTTATTCTATTTATACCATTAGAATTGTTAACTATTTTTTGGTTTTGGCTACGAAGACAACGAAAAAAATAAGAACAAGAAAAGCAGCTATAAAAGCTGCTTTTTTTATACATTGATAATTCCTACAAATGTTGCAGGACCTTGCATATAAATATTTTTATTTTCTTCTGATATTATTAGTTCACCATATGGCAAAATAACTTTGACTGGATTATCACATATACCTTTTAAATGACTTATCACAAACGCTGAACTAGCTCCTGTTCCACATGCATATGTGAATCCAACTCCACGTTCATACGTATTAAGTTTTAATTCTTTTCTTGAAAGCACTTCAACAAAATCAACATTAGTTTGATATTTGAAAGCCTCATCATTTAAAATTCTTTTTCCAAGATCTGGATATATTCCAAAAGATACAGTTTCCATATAAACTACTGTGTGATATGTTCCTAAGAAACAGCTAGCAGTAAGATACTTTTTATTATCATATTCTATTTCGTAGTTCAACATATCTTCTTTAGTAAATCCCATTTTTTCTTTATCTAAAGAATAGTATCCCATATTTACTTTACAAATAAATGGTTCTTTTGATATTACCAAAATTTCTTTTGGACCATCTAAAGTTTGAATTGTAAATAAATCATCTTTCACATAACCATGTTTAACAAAGAAATATGCAAGACATCTAATACCATTACCACACATATTAGCAATTGACCCATCTTGATTATAAAGCATCATCTTTAAAGGATTTATTGATGCCACTATCAATCCATCAGCCCCAAAGCCTGTGTGTCTATTACATAACTCTTTTGTGATTGTTTGGTAATTTAAACCTTCATCTAATGTTATTAAAAAATCATTCCCACAACCATGGTATTTTTCTAACTTCATATTATTCGTTTAATAATTTTTCAAGTTCATTAACTAACATATCCATACGTTCAACAACTGCCATAAATGTTTCTTTCTTTGTGAAATCAACACCAGCTTCTTTAGCTTGGTCTACTGGATATTTAGAACCACCTGATTTTAATAAATTTGTATAGTTATCAAATGCTCCAGGAACATTTTCTTGAACATCTTTATATAATTTGAAACTAGCCGCAAAGCTTGTAGCGTATTGATATACATAGAATGGTGTATAGAATAAATGAGGAATATATGCCCAAACAAATTCTTTATATTTTTCTTCTTTTAAATCGAATCCATAATATTTTTGATATAAATCAATCATAATACCCGATAATACTTCATGATTAATTGGCATTCCTTTTTCTACCATTTCATGAGCTCTTAATTCATAATCAGCAAATAATGTTTGGCGATAGAATGTACCAACAATTTCATCAATTGCTTTTTGAAGTAACATGATTTTTTCTTCTTTTGTCGTATCGCTTGATGCCATGAAATAATCAAGTAAAGCATGTTCATTAAATGTAGATGCGATTTCTGCCACAAAGATAGTATAATTTTGTAACATCGCTGGTTGTGCTGAAGCTGCATACATACTATGAATTGAGTGTCCTGCTTCATGTGCAACTGTAAATACATCATCTAAAGTATTACTATAGTTTAATAAGATAAATGGATGTGAATCAATAACACCTGATGAATATGCACCTGTTCTCTTACCTTCTTGTTCATATACATCAACAAATCCATCTTTAACTGCTTCCTTAGCTAATTCTTGGAAATCGCTAGGGAATTTTTTAATTGAATCAAAGAAGATATTTCTTGCTTCATCATATGTATATTCTTTATCTGATGATGCAAGTTCCATAAAGCGATCATATGTATAGTGGCGTTCTAATCCTAAATAATTTTTACGTAATTCAAAATATTTCTTTAATGAACTATTTTCAGTACTTGCTACTTCTACTAATGTTTTATATACAGATGTAGGAATATTATTTCTAGATAAGAAACTATCTAAAATAGTATCATAGTTTCTAGCTTTAGCGTGAGCTTTATCAGCTTGTAATACCGCATTATAAATATTAGCATATGTATTTTTATGATCTTCATATGTTTGATATAAAGCTTCAAAAATCTTTTTACGATCGCTAGCATCTTTTGTTTTCATAATTAAACTACGCCAGTTTCCTTGTGTAACAGTAACTGTTTGATTGTCACTTAATACTGCTTCAGCGTTCTTTCCATCCGCAACCGCAAGTGAACTATATAAGTCATCTCCCATAGAAACTGGTCCAAAATATGACATTAATTTTTCACTATTAGCATCTAATACGTGTTCAGCGTTTTTAAATGTTTTTTCGAAACTAAATCTAAATTCTTCAATTTCTTTATTGTTATCAACAAATGACATTACTTTATCTTTTCCTAAACTTAATACTTCAGGTCCTTCAAAAGAAGTCATTTGATTTACTTGTTGGAAGAAAATCATTAATTTAGATACTTTACTTGCAGCTTCTACATTCTTTTTATTTAAATCACTTTTTAGTGATGCGTATTGGTATACTTTTTCAAGTTTAATTGAGAATTCTTTTTGAAGTAAGAAATACTCAACAAAGTTTTTTTCATCATCTAATTTACCATTATATGATGCAAGTTTTTCTGCATAAGGTTGTAATTCTTCAAATGCTTTTTCATAATCTTCTTCTGTTTTAAATAAATAAGTTAAATCCCATTTCATTTTGTCTTCTTCTCTCTTTCTTTAATTTTAATCACAACCACAATCATCAAGTCCACTACCTTCATAGATAGCTTCTTTAAATGCTTCTGTTGTTCTCAAATACTCATATCCTTTAGTATATACTACTATTTTTTTATAACCTAATTCTTTTAATTCTTCAACAACTTTTTCATATTCTTTATTTCCTGAATCAACTATGAATAATGTTACTTTTTTACCAGCTATTTTATTCATAAATGATTCTAAATCTTCATCTTGGTTAACATCGAAACTTTTAGCTCCACTAATATGATATCCAGAAAATGTATTATTTTCTTCATCTTCGGTTCCTCTTGTTCTTAAGTCGATTACTAATCCTTCAATTTTCCCTATTTGTTGAGAATATAATTTGTCAACAAATTTTTCTTCATCATCTGTAATTGTTACACATGATGATAATGTTAAACATAAAATTAATAAACATATTATTGATAATACTTTTTTAATTTTCATGTTTTTTTAACTCCTCTATATAAGCATAATCTTCAGCTGTTAAAGCAATTTTATCAAGTAATTCTGGTCGCATTTTGTAAGTCTTTTTTATAGCCTCAAAATGTTTCCATCTTTCAATGTTTGCGTGATGCCCTGATAACAAAATTTCTGGTACATCATGCCCATCATATGATGCTGGTCTTGTGTATTGAGGATATTCAAGTAATCCACTCATAAACGATTCTTGAACTGTTGAATCATCACTAATTACCCCTTTAACAAGTCTTGATACCGCATCTACAATTGTTAAAGCTGGTATTTCTCCTCCGGTTAACACATAATCTCCAATTGATATTTCTTCATCAATATAATTTAATATACGATTATCAATTCCTTCATAGTGACCACATACAATAATAATATGTTCTTCTTTTGATAAATCAATCGCCATTTGTTGATTAAATACTTTACCACTTGGGGTAGTTAAAATTTTTGTTGCTTGTTCATATCCAGGAATAGTTACTAGTGCTTTATGAATTGGTTCCACACTTATTAACATTCCTGCTCCACCACCATAAGCGTAGTCATCTACTGTATGATGTTTATTTGTCGAAAATTCTCTAAAATCAATAATATTAATTTCTAATAGTTTATTTTCTCTTGCTCTTTTTAAAATTGAACTATTAATAATTCCTTCGATCATTTCTGGAAAAAGAGTTAATATATCAAATCTTATCATACTATCTTAACCCTTCTATTTCTTCGATATATATTTTATTATCCGTAATTTCTTTTACGAATGCATCTACTAATGGTATTAAGAATTTCTTTTTCCCATCACTTACTTCTAATAGTTTAGATGCAGGAATATCAATAACATCAACAACTTTTCCAATCAATTCATTGTTTTGGTTATATACTTCCATATCAATTAAATCATCACAATAATAAACGCCTTCTTCTAATTCTTTAGCTTTGGTAGTATCTACATACAAACTAAATCCTACATATTTTAAGACATCATTAATATTATTATGACCATTAATAGTAATCATATAATTATTTTTATGTAATCTAGCGGAATCAATTGTGATAGGTTCATAGGTATCATTTTGTTTAAGGTATAACACATTTCCTTTTGAAAGACGATCTTCTATAAAATCTGACTCACTATGAAACTTAAGTTCCCCTTTGATACCGAATGTCCCAACAATTTGTCCGACTTCTAAATATCTACTTTTCATTATTCTTCCTTATTTTGTTTCTTTTCTTTTTTAAAAATATTCATAACTCTTAGTGAATTTAAG
>JAEIGA010020093.1_pt1 | contig 10177 bp, 8 predicted proteins | sample 9270691 | NCBI WGS metagenome assembly JAEIGA01 (sample SAMN17057246, study PRJNA624740) | gut metagenome | biome: biome; isolation source: fecal sample | host: Bos grunniens | place: China: Xizang | collected 2019
AAAACAATTAAAAAAATACATTCATTATTATAATAATGATAGAATCAAATTGAAATTAAAAGGAAAGAGTCCGGTGCAATACCGAACTCTTTATACATAAACTGTTTTATTAATCCGTCCAACTTTTCGGGGTCAGATCATAATTGACACGTCTCTACTTAATAATAATTATTTTTTTATTCATATTCTTCATCCTCATCATCGAGGCTGTCGAGATAATCTTCTTCCCAGTTGTCAGGAATACCTTCTGCCCAATCTTCGTCATAGAATTCTTCGCCAACGAGGTTCTTGTCTTCTTCGAAATCTATTTCGGCGCCTCTGAAGATCTGCTTCATAGCAAGAGCTGGCATTGGAAACATTTGTCCGTCTTCTCCGGATGAAATCGCGATGCCGATCTGGTCTTCATCAAGTTCTCTCATCCAGCCGACGAATTCTTCAATATTCATGCTTGTTACAGAATATTCTTCCCAGTCTTCGCTGATATTGCTGATAGCGTCAGACTCTTTGCTCCAAACAGGGATATATGAGTTTTCTTCACCGTCTTCTACCATTGCGAAAAGTCCAGGTTTAGCTTCAAGCAACCATAAAGTATCATTTTCTCTTACTTCAGAAATAAAGTTTTTTAATAATTCCATTTTTATATAGTTTAAAGTTTATACTATGTTAAAAACTCAAAATCTCAGAACCTCAGAATCTCAAAATTTTCTGAGTTTTTGAGATTCTGAATTTCTGAGTTTCATCAAGAGATTTCATCAAGCTCCAGCCATCTTAGTTCCTTCTCATCGATGAGGTCTGTTATCTCTCCTATTCTATTTCCTATTTTTTCAATTTCCTTATAATCGAGTTGTTGTTCCAGCTTTGCTGTAAGTTCTTTCTTCTCGTTTTCAAGAGCTTCAATATCTTTAGCAAGCTGTTCGTACTCCTGCTGTTCTTTATAAGTTCTTTTCTTCTTACGTTCTGTCGCTGCTGGTCGTTCAGCGCGTGTCTCTTGTTTCTGGGCAGCAATTTCCCTTTTCTCTTCTTTTGTTTTATTTTCCAGATATTCGTGATATTGGGAATAGTTACCCATGAAACCTTTCACCTTGCCATCGCCTTCAAACACAAAGAGCTGGTCGACGGTCTCATCGAGGAAAAATCTGTCGTGGGAGACCACGAGCAGACAGCCTTTATAAGAACTGAGATAATCCTCCAGCTTCTGCAATGTCAATAAGTCGAGGTCGTTGGTAGGCTCGTCGAGGATAAGGAAGTTAGGGTTAGATACGAGTACCGTGAGAAGATAGAGACGACGTTTCTCACCGCCGCTCAGCAACGCAACCTGTTGACGATGCATGGAATAAGGGAACATAAAATGCGCCAGCAGCTGGTCGGCAGTATATGTCTTGTCCTTTCCGTAGTGAATCACCTCTGCTATATCTTTTATTGTCTCAATGACAGTCTTGCGCTCGTCGAACTTGATGCCTTTCTGTGTATAGTAGCCATAAGCCACTGTCTGACCTGTCACTATTGTTCCCGAATCAGGAGACTCGTTGCCGGTAATCATATTAAGGAAAGTCGATTTTCCGATACCGTTTTTACCGATAATACCGATGCGTTCGCCTTTCTTGAAGATATATTCGAAGTCTTTAAGCACGACAGTATCGCCGTATGACTTCGACACTCTGTCCATCTCGAGAATCTTACCACCCAGACGCTGCATATCCGCACCGAATTGAAGTTCGCTGTTGTCGCGGCGTACTCTTGCCTTCTCTTGAAGGTCGTAGAAGGCGTCGATACGAGCCTTTGCCTTGCCAGTACGAGCCTGAGGTGTGCTGCGCATCCATTCGAGTTCATGTTTCAGGAGTTGCCCTGCGCGTTCAGCAGCGATACGTTTGTTCTCCTCGCGTTCACGGCTTTTTCTCACATAATAATCGTAGTTGCCGTTGTGGGTATACATAGTTCCCTGATACAGTTCAAAAATCTTATTACATACTCTATCAAGGAAATAGCGGTCGTGAGTGACCATAAAGAGCGTCTTTGTCGATTGAGTGAGATATTTCTCGAGCCATTCAATCATGCCCATATCGAGGTGGTTGGTAGGCTCATCGAGGAAAAGGATATCCGGGTCGTCGAGGAGCACGAGCGCGAGCGCGAGACGTTTCACCTGACCGCCGGAGAGAGTTCCCACTTTCTGGGAGAGATCTGTTATCTCGAAGGTGTAGAGAAGCTGTTTGAGACGCTGCTCATACGACCATGCCTGCAGGCCGTCCATCTGTGCGATAGCCTGTTCCAGTTCCTTTTTCGTCGCGACGTTGTTATCATCGACATGATTCATCAAGGCGTTCTCATAACGTTGAATCACCGCCATGATGTCGGTGTGGCCTGTAGAGATGACTTCTTGTATTGTCAGTTCCGGTTCAAAATGAGGAAGCTGTTCCAGATAACCGATTCGTATGTTTTCGTTGTAAGATATTGAGCCTTTGTCGCTTTCTTCCTTACCGACAAGAATCTTCATCATCGTCGACTTACCCGTACCGTTAGCAGCCACTAGTGCAGTCTTCTCCCCTTTTTCAATACCGAAACTTATATTTTCGAATAAAAGTTTGTCACTAAAAGCCTTAGAAATATTATCAATAGAAATATAATTCATCGCGAAGAATTTTCGCAAAGATAAGACTTTTTTAATTAGGAACTAGGAATGAGGAATGAGGAATTATTTTTTGTTTGAAACTCAGAATCTCAGAACCTCAAAACCTCAGAAGCACTTTGAAGCATAGTCCACGAAACCACACGAATCTTCACGAAATTGTTTTTTCTGTGAAAAAACACATCACTGCATCACTAAAAAAACATCCACGAAATTACACTAATCTTCACGAAATTGTTTTTCGGTGAAAAACCACATCACTTCATCACTAAAAAAACATCCACGAAATTACACGAATCTTCACGAATTTGTTTTTTCGGTGAAAAACCACATTACTGCATCACTAAAAAAACTTGTAGCCTTGTTGTCTTGTAGTCTTCTTTCCGGGCGTTCCGGCTCTGCCGTCGGGCTTTCCGCTATATCTTTGCTCGCTTCAATTCCACCTTACTCAAAAAATTCCGTTGTCTGTTGTCCGTTGTCTGTTGTCTGTTGTCTGAAAAAGCTCGCAAAGGATGCCGCTCCAATCCCTAACGCTGAGAGGCTGCGAGTAATGAGCCGCAAGCATTGAACAAAACTGCTCACAACTCATAGCCAATTTTAAACTTTCAACTGCCTTTTGTCCTCTCCACCTTAATCCCTATAATCCCTCACTCTGCGTCTCTGTGACTTTGCGTCTTTAAAAAACTTGTTGTCCTGTAGTCTTGTAGACTTGTTGACTTTTCATATCTTTGCAGAATAAATTTCAGTCATGAAAATCATCTGGCAACTTTTCGTAACATTCTTAAACATAGGCGCTTTCACTCTTGGTGGAGGTTACGCCATGCTCGATATGATAGAGCGTGCCGTAGTGAAGAGGCGTCATTGGATAGAACACGACGAGTTCTGGGAATCCATTGCGGTCGTTCAGTCGCTTCCTGGAGTGTTCGCCGTCAACTGCGCGCTATATGTCGGATATAGAATCGGGGGAACCAAAGGAGCCATCGCTGCTTCATTAGGCGCAATGTTACCTTCAATTATCATCATGCTGCTCATCGCGATGTTCTTCACCGATTACAAAGACAATCCTACAGTAGAGAAAATATTCAGAGGTATAAGACCATGCGTGGTAGCGCTGATATTATCGCCAGCATTGAAGATGTGCATCTCTGCGAAAGTCAACTGGAAGACAGCTATCTTCCCTATAGCCACCGCCTTGCTGATATGGTGGTTCAAAATCTCACCGGCCTACATTATTTTGTTTGCAATCATCGTCTGCCTTGTCCACGCATTTATAATGAGGAATGATTATAACAAATGAATTATGAATTGTGAATTAAAATTAACATGATATACTTACAACTATTTCTAGTTTATTTAAAGATCGGTCTCTTAGGTTTCGGCGGAGGTTACGCCATGCTTTCGATGATACAGTTTGAAGTCGTGGAGAAACACGGATGGATGACGTTGAGCGAGTTTGCCGACGTAGTGGCATTGTCGCAGATGACGCCTGGACCAATCTCCATCAACTGCGCCACATATGTAGGATACCAGATGGGCGGCATATTCGGATCACTATTGGCATCTTTTGCCATAGTGCTGCCGTCGTTGGTGTTATTATATTTCGTCTTAAGGTTTTTATTCAAGAACAAGGATAACTTCATCATCAAGACGACCTTGAAGAATCTCAAGCCATTCATAGCAGGATTGATATTTGCAGCGGCATTGCTTATGATGAACAGCGCCAATTTCCCAGACGTAGGACTAGGAAACAACAACATCAGCATCATAATATGCGCAGTGACTTTTGTCTGCGTCTTTTTCTTTAAAGTCAACCCTATGCTGCTGATAGCGATTTCAGGAATAGCGGGAATATTGTTTTTTTAGAAAGATCAAATAACGACTTTCATCTTACCGTCATAATAACCTGTAACATTTTTTCCTTCAGTATCTTCGCAATCGATACGGATTTTGTATATGTCATTTGACTTGGTCACTTTAACAGATCCCAAAAGTATCACACCTTCAATATTATTACCTACGACCCATCCGCCACGTTTGAATTTGTGTTCGAAATTATTATCATATAAATATGGGGTGTACAAGCCACTTGGGAGATAATTATTCACTTCTGAATAAAGCAAGAAATTAATTGAATGGAAATCATTATGAACAGGATTATCTAAAGTCAAGCGTAACTGATAATAGCCATTTTCATATCCAAGATCTTCAAGTCTAGCCTCATTGACAGTGTATGTGTTTTCATTTATATTAAAATATCCTTCGCTTGGATATTCGTCACCGCATGACAAAAATGTTACTGTCATAATAGCTACTAATATAAAACTTATTTTTGCGATAATTCTTTTCATATACATCATTTTTACAGTTATTTTTTTCGATTGTAAAAGTAGTATTTTTTTTGACATGAAAATCATTCCTGCCGTACATTAGGAACTTTTTTTTGAATTTGAATATTGCCGTGATCCATTAGCCATGAGCGTTTTTGCTCAGAGCTAGCGTCTCATTGCTCAGAGCCCCTCTGCGTTAGGGATTGGAGCGGCATCCTTTGCGAGTTTTTTCGGGCAACAGTCAACGGACAACAGACAATTAACAACGGATTTTTTTGAGTGAGACGGAATTTTAGCGAGCAAAGATATAGCGGAAAGCCCGACGGCGAAGCTGGAAGCGGAGCCGGAACGCCCAAAATAAAATTGAAAATTGAAAACTGAAAATTGAAAGTTTAAAGTTCAGAGTTCAATGTTCAATGATTCAATGGTTCAAAACTCTTCTGAGGTTTTGAGTTTCTGAGATTCTGAATTTCTAATAAAAATAATTCCTAATTCCTAACTCCTAATTCCTAATTATTTTTTATCTTTGCGTTTCACGAAATTTTAAGGAAAGCGATATGGAAAATAACGAGTTGGATTTTGTAAACATACCTGAATCTGTAGATTACAACGAGGATAGTATCAAGCACTTGGAGTGGGCTGAGCATATCAGGACACGTCCGGGAATGTACATCGGCAAAGCTGGTGACGGTTCTGCACACGATGACGGTATCTACGTCCTCCTCAAGGAAATCATAGATAACAGTATTGACGAATACGTGATGGGCTTCGGCAAGACCATTGAAGTCAGCATCGTTGACGGTACAGTTCGCGTCCGTGACTATGGCCGCGGCATCCCGTTAGGAAGTCTCCGCGACTGCGTCGGACAGATGAACACCGGCGGTAAATACGACTCTAAAGTCTTCAAGAAATCCGTAGGTCTCAACGGCGTCGGTACCAAAGCCGTGAACGCCATGTCATCACATTTCAAGGCACAGTCATATCGCGACGGCAAGACAAAATACGTTGAATATTCCAAAGGCAATATCGTTACAGAGTCAGAGATTTTCGACAGCGAAGAGAAGAACGGTACTGAGATGATATTCACTCCAGACAGAGAACTTTTCGGCAACTACCATTACATCATGGAGTATGTCGAGGAGATGATATGGAACTACGCCTTCCTTAACAGCGGTCTCGCCGTTTATCTCAACGGACAGAAATTCCAGGCAAAGAACGGTCTCTACGACTTGCTGCTCCGTAAGATCGGCAAAGAAGAGACATGCGCCTACCCTGTCGTTCATATCAAAGAAGGCGACTTCGAATGCGCTTTCACACACTCCAACCTCACATCTAACGAAGAGTATTTCTCTTTCGCCAACGGTCAGCACAACCCACTCGGCGGCACACACCTCAACGTGTTCCGCGAAGCGATAGCAAAGACCATCAGAGAGTTCTACAACAAAGATTATGAGGTGTCAGACATTCGCTCTTCTTTCGTGGCAGCGATAAGCATCAAAGTCATGAACCCAGAATATGAAGGACAGACCAAGACCAAGTTCAGCTCTACCTTCATGGAACCAGACGGCGTGACAATCAGAGCTTATATCACAGACATCATAAAACGTCATTTCGACAAGTTCTTACATATCAATTCTGAAGTAGCAGAAGCTCTTATGCGTAAGATTCTCCAAAACGAGAAAGAACGTAAGGGCATGGCAAACATCAAGAAACTCGCTAAGGAAAGTGCGAAGAAAGTAAGTCTCAACAACAAGAAACTCCGTGAATGCCGTATCCACTACAACACCAATCACGAGAAGAAGCTAGAGACGACCTTATTCATCACCGAGGGTGATTCAGCATCTGGAAGCATCACAAAGAGCCGCGACGCTCAGACACAAGCTGTTTTCAGTTTAAGAGGTAAGCCATTGAACTGCTTAGGATTGACAAAAAAAGTCGTTTATGAAAACGAAGAGTTCAACTTATTGCAAGCAGCTCTTAACATCGACGAGTCAATAGAAAACTTAAGATATAACAATATCGTTATCGCAACCGATGCCGATGTCGACGGTATGCACATCCGACTTCTGTTGCTCATCTTCTTCCTTCAGTTCTACCCTGACGTGGTTCGCGACGGACACCTTTATATATTACAGACTCCGCTGTTCCGCGTAAGAAACAAGAAGAAGACTATCTACTGTTATACCGACGAAGAAAGAATAGAGGCCATCAAGAGCTTAGGAACAAATCCTGAGATCACACGATTCAAAGGTCTCGGTGAAATATCTCCAGACGAGTTCAGCCATTTCATCGGCCCTGGCATGAGACTAGAGCCAATCATCTTACGCCACGACTCAAGTATTATGGAATTACTGAAGTTCTATATGGGAGGCAAGAACCCACCAGAGAGACAGAAATACATCATCGACAACTTAAGAATGGAAGATGATACCAATATCGATAAATTAGAGTTGATTGGATGATATTTTTTAAAAACTCAGAATCTCAGAAATTCAGAAACTCAAAAAATAAAAAAGTAAAAACAAAAAACTCAGAAAGTTTTTTCTGAGTTTTTTTATTTCTGAAGTTCTGAATTTTTAGCAAGTTTCCTAAATCTCAATATAAATGCTATTGCAGCAAGGGTGATTCCTGCCATGAAGCCGCCGACGATGCCTTCAGCGCCGAGGCCGAGTTTGAAACCAAGAAGATAACCGACAGGTATTTCCACCAAGAGATAACACACTACCGCGCAATACATAGGGAATTTGACATCGGTGAGACCGCGTAAGGCACCGAGCATAGTAACTTGTGTTCCGTCGATGACCTCAAACAAAGCCACTACGACAAACAGCTTAGCTGTTATTGCGATAACCTCTTCGTCGACACTGAAAATCCTAGCCAGATACTCACCGCCAAAGGCGTAAACAAGAGCGAAGAACGCCATGATTGCGATGCCGAGATGCAATCCAGAATAAGTATGATTCTTAATAGAAATTAAGTCTTTACGACCCAAGTCGTGAGACACCAGAATCGTGGATGCAGCAGCGACGCCATTTGCTATCATGAAAGAGAATCCCATCATAGTCTGCGTTATCTGGTTAGCAGCCAGCGTCTTCTCCCCTAGCCATCCCATCATGATAGTCATGAATGTCAAGGAGAAAAGCTCGAGAGTGAGTTGCGTCGCGATAGGGAAACCGACTTTGATGAGTTCCCATTGTTTTTTAATAGATAAGGCAGCACGGCTGAAATATGAGAAATAGCGACGATATTCTTTTTTCACTACGACTATAACAATAAACGCTACTGGCATCATGATTCTAGATATGAGAGTAGCGACGCCAGCGCCAGTGACGCCCATCTCAGGGAATCCCATATAACCATAGATAAAACCGAAGTTAAGGAAGACATTCAACACATTACACCCTATCGTTATCAGCATGGAATAGAAAGTATTGCCGAGACCTTCGAGGAACTGTTTGAAAGTCATGAAGAAGAGATAAGGAATAAGCGATAGCGTAACTGTATAATAATAACCGTCGAGTATCTCAAGTACCGACTCCGGCTGACCGAAGTAAACCAGCATAGGATTTATGACGAGAAGCAGTCCGCAAAGAAGAACGCTTATTATACCATTAAGCAGCATTGAATTCTGGAACAGCTCACCCGACTGCTGACGTTCTAGTCTCGCATGATGAATGCCGACGAGAGGTGTGAGGCCCATCGCGATGCCGAGACCTATCATTGTGACATTAAGTATGATGGCGCTTGAGAGCGACACTGCAGACAGTTCCACTGCGCCGAGGCGACCCACCATGATGGTATCCATAATCTGCACCATCTGCTGTCCTACGAAGGACAATATCACTGGGAACGCGATACGAAGATTTTCTATGTAGTATTTTCTTTGAATCATTTTTTAAGTCAACGGACAACAGTCAACAGACTTTGTCCACATTTTTTAATTCAACGGACTTTAGACTTTTGTCATTAGACTTTAGTCAACAAAAAACGTCTTGTCGAACCTTAACTTTTGCATTTACAAAAGGACGTCGGTTCAGCAAGACGTACGGGTGCAAAGATACGAAAAAAGTCTTAAAAAAATCATTCCTAATTCCCAACTCCTAATTCCTAATTATTTTTTCTATTTTTGTAAAAAACTCAAACCATGATTATAGATTTCAAGAACATAGAGCAAAACGTCATGTCGCAGTTCAAGGGCGGCAATGGCGACACCATAGCGAAGATATTTTTTGACGGACAAAACAAGATTATGACCGGACATCTTGATGTCGGTTGCTCCATCGGTTACCACCAGCACGAGACTAACAGCGAGATTATCCTCATCACATCTGGCGTTGCACGTTGTCTCTACGACGATGGCGAGGAACGCCTCACAGCCGGCGACTGCCATTACTGCCCCAAAGGACATTTCCATAGCCTCATCAACGCCAGCGACACCGAAAGACTAGAGTTTTTCGCCGTGGTAGCGGAGGAAAGGTATTGATTGAGAAAGGTTTGATCATGATAGCAATCTAAATACGACAGGAATACAAACTTTTTAGATCTGTTAAATGAGTAAAAACTGATTAATTAACAATAATTTTATTCAACAAAAATTATATAATTCTCTTATAGAAATCGAAAAGAAATATTATTTTTGTATTCAAAATATACTTTTGTTTTCAAGCTGCAAGTCACCAGATAAATCAACATTGAATCCAACAACAATTCAAACAGTTAGCATATGATAAGAGAAAGGCAAATAGAAGAAAACTTTATTAACAAGTTATGTGATTTAAAATATTCTTATCGTTCCGACATTTGTGACAGGGAGTCCCTAGAACAAAATTTTCGTACAAAGTTTGAACAATTAAACAGAGTACATCTAACAGATTCTGAGTTTAGCAGACTGCTTGAAGAAATAACAGATTCCGATGTATTTATTTCCTCCAAACGATTAAGAGAACGAAACACTTTTATTCGGGAAGATGGCACACCTCTACAGTACACACTTGTAAACATCAAAGAGTGGTGCAAAAATGAATACGAGGTTGTCAATCAACTTCGCATGAATACTCGCAATAGCTTTCAGCGATATGATGTTATTATTTTGATAAACGGACTTCCTATCGTTCAAATAGAACTGAAAACATTGGATGTTAGTCCTCGTCGAGCTATGCAGCAGGTTGTGGACTACAAAAACGATTCAGGCAATGGTTACACAAATTCCCTACTTTGTTTTATGCAG
>JAEIGA010020094.1_pt1 | contig 10177 bp, 8 predicted proteins | sample 9270691 | NCBI WGS metagenome assembly JAEIGA01 (sample SAMN17057246, study PRJNA624740) | gut metagenome | biome: biome; isolation source: fecal sample | host: Bos grunniens | place: China: Xizang | collected 2019
AAGGTACGGCGCTACCTGTAACAGTCTTGACCCGGGAGGTGTGACCACCTCTTTAAACGCCCCTGTAATGGAGGATGAGGTTCTGTGGGCGCAAATTATGGAGCAAACCCCTCTTAAAAGGTGGGCAACCCCCGAGGAAATAGCCGCCTGGGCGTATTTTCTCACGGTAGAAAACCGCTTCTGCACAGGGCAGAGCATTCTTGTAGACGGCGGCGAGTCGATAAATTATCACTTTATCTGGAAGGATTGAAAAACCTTCACGTAGAAATAAAGCTAAAGAAAATACAAAAGGGTGGCGCAGCCTCGGCAGCGACGCCCTTTCTATTTAATCGTTGGCGCAAAAAAGCATAGCAGATACACACTTTTGCAGAGTCAAAAAGAACTAATAGCTTCACTAACCCGTCTCATAGACGGCATAATTACTACCATAGCTGTCGCATCATATTTTCCTGAAAACTATTGACAAACCCTCTCCTTTTTGTTATAATAGCTGAGTATTAATAATAGTTTTATAACAACGAGGTGTAGCGCAGTTGGTAGCGCGCCAGTTTCGGGTACTGGAGGCCGCGAGTTCGAGTCCCGCCACTTCGACCAAACAAAAAAGAGCATCGCAAGGGTGCTCTTTTTTGTTTGCGTGGCGGGCGAGAACTCGCAGAGTTCGATAATCAAGCCAATTCGTGTCGGGGAGCTCGCTCACCAGCACGAATGGCGCCGATTGCTCCGCAGGCGCTTTGCGTGAGCAAAGAGAGCACATCGTGCCACCGCGAACGCGGTGCCGCCTGCATGGAGTATTCCCGCCACTTCGACCAAAAAAACAACAGACAGCCCTTGCGGTTGTCTGTTGTTTTTTTGTTGTGGTGAGGACTTGAACTTGCCTCCGCAAAGCGGAATGCGAGTTCGCATTCTCCGCGCAGAGCGCATCAAGCTCGCTTGTAAGCGGCAAGCGTGAGAATATTCACCTTTGGCGAAAATCCCGCCACTTCGACCAAATAAGGACTATAACTTTGATACGATAAGTACCGAAATTATAGTCCTTATTTTTTATTCAAAAGATTTAATTTATAAAGATTTTTCAGAGTGAAACAGTCTTTACAGTCCATTTGAGTCTTCAGTTTTTATAGAATTTTAAGATAAATCAAACGAATTCAAAAAACCTATACGGGATAGAATTTTTAAAGTATCATCTATATCCTCACAAAGAACTACGATAGATGCATCTTTAACAAAAAAATGCCAAAATTCACCTGTAAATCTTGCCCCAATATATTGACGACCGTAAGGATGTTCTATAGGAAAATATTTTCCACATTCCGTGAATTGAAGAAAAAACCATCCGAAAACATAATGCCTGAATCATCAACATTCACGATATCTTTTGCATCGTATTCACGAATTGATTTTTTACCTTTTATGTGCAATTTCCGCTTTTGTTTTAATTCCATATCGCACCTTCACTTCATCAATTGATGAAAAATCTGTCAGCACTATACTGCTCTATAATATGAAAATTTTTCTTAGAAATATTTATTCCCCATTCAGGCTCACTTGTTTGTCCGGGTTTATCATATTTCCGATAAACAAAAACTTCGTTGGGTGTATTCCAAACAGTACTTGGAATAATAAAAATTCTCGGTTCTTTATTATCTTCAAAGCGTATGTAACAAATCAACCTTTTTTCAGACAGTGTAGGCATTTTGGATTCGGATATAAAAATATATCCGTTATCCATCAATGACTTAACTTGAACCTCTAAAAATTGATCGCTTAAAGGAGCTTTTACTACAAAGTCCACTCCGTGGTCATCCACCTCTGATGTATAAACCTCATAACCGTATGATGTAAATTCCATTTTTGCATAGTATTCAGCATAGCGCCCTCTTTGCAAATGATTTAACCTCGACCATATAAGATTCGGCATAAATTAAACTCCTTTGACAATGATATGTTGAGTATAGATATTATACCACATTTAATAACTGTTTTCAAGTTTCAAAGAAAAATAGCTAAGATAGGTTAAGTGTCATAGTATGTAACGCTTTTTGTAACGGTTTCGCATTGTATCCAAAAAAAGCGCAGATAACCCTCGCGGTTATCTGCGCTTTTTTCGTTGTGGTGAGGATTTTTTTGCTTATTCCAATTCTTAATAACTAAGTCCATAGTGTTTTTTAATGTTTTTTGTCATGTCGGAAAGTCAAACCATATCCAAAGAAGCTTCTGCATAGAAGGTAAATATTTAGCTAAATAGCTGACTTCCAAAGCCCGTGAAGATTGCAGAAAGCATATACTGCTATGGGTTTTTCTTCATAAAGTGCAAAGGTAACTATCGGCGCTTTTCCAATCTCAAGGTGTTTACGATGAATTCCTTTGTCCGTCTGTAAGCAAACCCAAAGAATACGATGCTCCTCTAACATGGGATGCTCAACAGAGCCGACGTTTACCGTTACGTTGCTTCCATCAACAGAAACTACGGGAAGGTGCTTTTCTCGACTTGCTTCTACAACGCCCGGCTCAATCCGTTTCATTTTCTGCCCGCAGCACATGACAGGCACCCCGGCGTCGTGGATTTTCTCAATAAGGTTTCCGCAATGCTCGCAGAAATAAAAATCATTGTTACACATAAAAAATCTCCATTTTTTGTTTTATCTTCTATCTGTTTTATCTCTAAGATCTCCGTAAACAGGGGTTGCAAGTCCAAATCCGCCGGAAACGGTTAGAATTTGTCCTGTTGTATATGCAGAATCGTCACTTGCGAAATACACTACAGCTGAAGCAATTTCTTTGGGAAACCCCATTCTACCGAGTGGGATATGCTTTAAGAATAGCTCACGGAAATCATCGGACAGATTTTCCTTAACTGCATCGGTTGCTGTCATTCCGGGGAGAACAGCATTACATCTGATTTTGTGTTTTGCCTCATGTACGGCAATCAGCTTGGTTAAATAATTGATAGCCGCCTTGGACGTTCCGTAAGCTATCTGCGAAATATCGGGAACGCTTCCACCGACCGAGGAAATATTGATAATGCTACCACCGTTTTTCATATACCCGAGAACTGCCTTACTTGCCATGAACACACTTCGTAAATTGAGCGTAACAGTATCTATAAAAACCTCTGCGTCGGTGCCGGCAAGATCAAGATCGCATTTTGGGTTAGACGTGCCAAAGTTGTTAACAAGTACATCTATCCTTCCTTCGTTTTTTGCAACCTCCTCCGCCATAGAGAAATAAGATTCGGGAACACTTGCATCGTTATATACGCACCTCACCCTGAATCCATCATTTTTTAGGCGAGTGGCTTCCTTTTCTGCTCTTTCGAGATTTCTTGCCGCCATATATACTATAGCGCCTTCCTTGGCGCAGGCTTCAGTTACGGCAAGTCCTATACCTCTTGTGGAGGCTGTTACAATTACGACCTTATCCTTTAGCTTCATTTATTTTCCCCTTTCTCCTATGAATTTTAGGCAATAAAACAATCGCTATGATTCCAACGACAATACAAACAATTTCTGCGAGCGCCAGCGATTTGATAGAGCTTACCGCCGCAGAGATTTCATCAATACCCATATCAATGTTTGCCGTTACTTGGTTTGTAAACAAAGGCACGAAAACAGCAACGCCGAAAGGGGCTGCAAGATCTCGGAAAAGACCGTAGGTTCCCGTGGCGGCTCCCGCTTTTATTGTGGGAATTTCCGAAAGCACAACTCTCATAAAAATCGTAGCATTGGCGCCGAGTCCGAAGCCGAGAATCCCAAGAGAGGCTGCCAGCAGTAAAACCGAGGTAATAGGAGAAAACAGAAGCATCAAGGCGCATCCAATTCCCGTAACGACAAAGGATGCGCTCAAAATCCGCTTTGGCTCAAATTTATCCGCAAGGGGTCCAAGAAGGATTGAGCCGAGAGACATTCCGATGTACATTATGGATATAGCATATCCTGATATAACAGTGTTTTCGGGCTGCGTGTAGTTTACAAACACAATGATGTTTGTCATATTCGCTTGCATCAATCCTTGTGTTAAAAAAAGTGCCACAACCGACAGGATAAAGGTCCGCTGTTTCATAAAGCTCCCTTGCAAGATTGGTGTCTTTGCTTTTCTTTCCACAAGTATGAGTATAACAAGCGATAGTAAGGCAGCGATTAAGACTAAAACAAAGGAGAGTGAGTTCCATCCGAAATTTTGACCGAATGAAGGAACGCAAAGCGTTAAGCTAAAGAATATCAGCACGAACACACTGCCAATTCCGTCAAAGCTTGAAAGTGATTTTTTGGTGGTTTTCTTTTCCTTATTAGTTAGAAGACAAGCAAAGAATACGATGGCAGATATCAGAACACATATCCACATCATAATTCGCCATCCCCAGCGCTCTATGATAATGCCACTAAGCGTGGGACCAAAGATAACAGCAGCGCTTGATATCAGCATATAAAGAGAAAAACCGCCCGAAGCTTTATCCGGTGGAAATTCAGCGATGATATACGCAATAACTACGGGAGCGATTGCCGCGCTTCCGACACCGACAACAAATCTTGCCGCAAGCATAAACCAAAGTGACGGCGCCACTGCTGTCATAATATTTCCTAAAATAAAAATCAGAATTCCAATAAGCAGCGTTACTCGCCTGCCAATCACATCACCAAGCTTTCCGAGAATCGGTGCAAATGCGGCGGTAGATATTGACATAGCGAGAGCCGTCCAAGTTGTGTTATTATAGTCAAGACCCAAATCTTTAACAAATGCAGGACCGAGGACCGTCGTAAATCCACCGATAATACCAATCAGAAAGGCTGCAAGCGCATAAGGAACGAAGCCCAAGAGATACGATTTTGAATTCGTTCTTTCCATAATCTCTCCTTCTTAATCGTTGTGTTTCGTAGTATGTCCGTTTTTTCGCTGAATTATTTATAAACAAGTTGGTTATAATCTTTTTTGAAAAGAGTTTAGTCGTAAGAGAGTCGAACACGCAAGCCCTGCGGTGATAATTTTTCACCGTTTTTACCGTATTTCTTCTGGAAAAGTGCGGTTTTTGTAGAAAAAATCGGCGAAGTATATTAAAAATACACACTTCAAAACCTTATGGGTTCGACTCTATTAAGTCTATCCTCTAAAAACAAAAAAAGGAGATTCAATCTATGTCAATGATTAACAAAGAAATTGCGGATTTTAAGGCGCATGCGTTCCATGAAAACGATTTCAAATCGGTATCTAAGGAAGATATTCTCGGCAAGTGGAGCGTATTTTTCTTCTATCCTGCGGATTTTACCTTCGTATGTCCCACGGAGCTTGAGGATCTTGCGGATAAATACGAGGATTTCAAAAACGTAGGCTGTGAGATTTATTCCGTTTCCACAGACACACATTTTGTGCACAAGGCGTGGCATGATGCTTCGGAGCGAATCAAAAAAATTAACTATCCTATGCTTGCCGACCCTACTCATCATATCTCAAGAGATTTTGGTGTTTTAATTGAGTCCGACGGTCTTGCCGAGCGTGGAACCTTTATTATAAATCCGGAAGGAAAAATAGTAGGCTATGAGGTGACAGCCGGAAATGTCGGTAGAAATGCCGAGGAGCTTTTCCGTCGTGTTCAGGCGTGTCAGTTCGTTCACGCTCACGGTGATCAGGTCTGCCCTGCAAATTGGAAACCGGGAGCCGAGACACTCAAGCCCAGTCTTGATCTTGTAGGTCAGCTCTGATGGAAAACAAAAGTTACGACAAGGATAAGCTCTATGACGTGATAGTTATAGGAGGCGGTCCGGCAGGGCTTACCGCTGCGCTCTATCTTGCACGTGCTAAATACAGAGTGCTGGTGCTTGAAAAGGAGCAATTTGGCGGGCAGATAACCATTACGCACGAAGTCGTAAATTATCCGGGAATTGGCAAAGCAAGCGGCAAAGAAATCACCGATACAATGCAGCGCCAAGCCGATGCCTTCGGTGCGGAGTTCTTGCTTGCGGAAGCTACGCATCTTGAAGTTGAAGAAGACATCAAAACGGTGGGGACCGACAAGGGAGATTTTTATTGCCTTGGTATTCTAATCGCTACAGGGGCTCACCCCAGAACGATTGGGTTCAAAGGAGAGGTGGAGCATAAAGGGCACGGTGTTGCTTATTGCGCCACGTGCGACGGAGAATTTTTTACAGGCAAAGAAATTTTTGTTGTTGGCGGTGGATATGCTGCTGCGGAAGAAAGTGTTTTTTTGACTAAATTTGCTCGTCACGTTACTATTTTAATTCGAGGCGACGATTTTACTTGTGCGGCTGCGGTTGCGGAACCGGCGAAAAATCACGAAAAAATCAGTATCCTTACAAATACGGTAGTCGAGGAAGTATCGGGCGAGGGCGGGCTGAATTATATACGCTATAAAAATACAAAAACCGAAAAGGTTACGGAATACAGAGCCGACGGGGGAGATTTCTTCGGCGTGTTTGTTTTAGCAGGATATATACCTGATACCAAAATTGTTAAAAATCTTGTAGAGCTCAACGATTACGGCTACATCCTTACCGATTCAGAGCAGCGCACAAGCATTGACGGCGTATATGCGGCAGGTGACGTTTGTATCAAACCGCTTCGCCAGGTTGTTACAGCTACAGCAGACGGCGCTCTTGCGGCTACCGAGCTTGAAAAGTACGTTGCCACCGTGCAAAGCAGAACGGGAATTTCTGCGAAGCCGCCTGTTTCGAAGAACTATAAGTCGGAAGATACTGTCAAAAACACCGAAAGCCAAGACTCGCCTGAAGGGTTGCTGTCGGAGGATATGAAGGCTCAGCTACGGACTCTGTTTGAAAAAATGCAGGGCAACGCCATATTGAGACTCTATCTTGATAATCGTGATATATCAGAGGAGCTCGAGCTTTATATGCGTGAGCTTGCGTCGCTTTCGGATAAATTGACGGTTGACGTGGCAGACGCCAACTCTTCCTCTGATTTTGCACCATGCGTAAGGGTCTGCCGAGGAGATGGAACGGAAACAGGTCTTGCATTCCACGGTGTTCCGGGTGGGCATGAATTTTCGTCCTTTGTTTTGGGTATATTCAATGCGATAGGCCCGGGACAGCCAATTGAAGAAAAAACAAAGGAGCATATTCAAGCTATAAGCAAATCCACAAAAATCAAGGTTCTTGTGTCGTTGTCTTGCACGATGTGCCCGGATACCGTTGTGGCTGCGCAGCATATTGCGGCTAAAAATAAAAACATCACAGCAGAAATATACGATATCCACCATTTTGAAAAAATAAGGAAGCAATATAACGTCATGAGCGTTCCTTGCATCCTGATTAACGATAGCAATATTTCCTTTGGAAAGAAAAACATCGATCAGCTGCTTGAGCTGATTGGGTAAATGGCAGGTGTTGCGTCATTTAAGCAAAACCGAACGAATAAGAGGACAGATACTTTAAAGAATTCTCTCTTAAATTATTCGTATTGTAAAAAAATCGACAGAAGCACCCTTTTAAAATGCTCCTGTCGATTTTTTATTCAGTTCTGCCTTAGGTGGCAAACGACATTGTTTTTTTATTAAACCTTAGGGCCTGCTTCAACGAGAGCCTTACCTGCATCGTTGCCGGTGTATTTAGCAAAGTTCTTTATAAAGCGGGTTGCGAGGTCTTTCGCCTTTTCGTCCCAATCTGCTGCATTTGCATAGGTGTCTCTGGGGTCAAGAATTCCGGAATCAACGCCGGGAAGAGCGGTGGGAACCTCAAGGTTGAAATAAGGGATTTTCTTTGTATCAGCTTTAAGGATAGAGCCGTCGAGAATGGCGTCGATAATGCCGCGGGTGTCCTTGATAGAGATACGCTTGCCTGTTCCGTTCCAGCCTGTGTTTACAAGGTAAGCCTTAGCGCCGGATTTTTCCATCTTCTTAACGAGCTCCTCGCCGTACTTTGTGGGGTGAAGCTCAAGGAAAGCAGCGCCGAAGCAAGCGGAGAAGGTAGGAGTAGGCTCTGTGATTCCGCGCTCGGTTCCTGCAAGCTTGGAGGTGAAGCCGGAGAGGAAGTAGTATTTAGCCTGCTCGGGAGTGAGGATAGAAACGGGAGGAAGAACGCCGAATGCGTCTGCGGAAAGGAATATAACGTTCTTTGCGTCAGGTCCCTTGGAAACAGGGCGGACAATCTTCTCAATGTGGTCGATGGGGTAGGAAACACGGGTGTTTTCCGTTACGGAGCCGTCAGCGAAATCGCAAACGCCGTTTTCGTCAACGGTAACGTTCTCAAGAAGCGCATTTCTCTTGATTGCGTTATAGATGTCAGGCTCGGAATCCTTATCAAGGTTGATAACCTTTGCATAGCAGCCGCCCTCAAAGTTGAATACGCCCTCGTCGTCCCAGCCGTGCTCGTCGTCGCCTATGAGAAGACGCTTGGGGTCGGTGGAAAGAGTGGTTTTACCTGTTCCGGAAAGACCGAAGAAGAGCGCAGTATTCTCGCCGTTCATATCGGTGTTGGAGGAGCAGTGCATTGAAGCCATACCTGCAAGAGGAAGGTAGTAGTTCATCATAGAGAACATACCTTTCTTCATTTCTCCGCCGTACCAGGTGTTAAGTATAACCTGCTCACGGGATGTGAGGTTAAAGAGAACTGCCGTTTCAGAGTTGAGTCCAAGCTCCTTATAGTTTTCAACCTTCGCCTTAGATGCGTTGTAAACAACGAAATCGGGCTTGAAGCTTTCAAGCTCCTCGGCGGTGGGGGTTATAAACATATTCTTAACGAAGTGCGCCTGCCAAGCAACCTCCATAACGAAGCGGATTGCCATACGGGAATCCTTGTTTGTGCCGCAGAAGAGGTCCATTACGTAAAGCTTCTTGCCGGAAAGCTGCTCCATAGCAAGCTTTTTACAAGCATTCCAAGCTTCAACTGTAGCGGGCTTGTTGTCGTTTTTAAATTCGTCAGAGGTCCACCAAACGGTGTCCTTGGAGGTTTCGTCCATAACGATAAACTTATCCTTAGGAGAACGTCCTGTGTAAATACCTGTCATAACGTTAACTGCGCCAAGCTCTGTAAGCTGACCTTTTTCAAAGCCCTCAAGATTTGGGTCGGTTTCCGCTGCGAACAGATCTTCGTAAGAAGGGTTGTGTACTATTTCGGTTGTTCCCGAAATTCCGTAAATGCTTAAATCCAATTTGCTCATTTTTTATATCCTCCAAAATTATAATCAAATTCAAAGGTCAATGTCTGCCCTCCGTTTGAGATTGCTGCACTATTTTGAAAATGCCACAAATGACCACCGCTGCAAACTGCCAATGCTTAAATATGAGCGGGTGCGGGTGCGCAAAAACTTGACTGCAAGAATTATACCATAACCAAAGTGAAATTTCAATAGCTAATTACAAAAATATTAAAAAGTCGCAAAATGCGTTACAAACTCACGTTTTTCTTCATTGTCCCTTGCGAGAAAAGGGCTTTTTATACAAAATCAGAGAAAATTCGTAAAAATTTATGGTGACGTACAGATAGTAAAAACCGAAAACGGAGAGAGCCGCAACCCCCTCCGCTTATCTGCAGCGTACTTGTGTTATCCCTGTTTGGCATTTTGTCTTTCTTTGAGGATTTTTACGTTTTCAAGCACACGGTTTTTATCAAGCGGGTATAGGAACGCCAAAGCGATACCCACCGTGACGTAAAGCACGGCGGGAACTGCGGTTGCGATGTTGTAAATTCCATTTACGACCGCCTCGCTTTGCTTAGCGGCTCCCTCGACGTAGCCGATAATCGCAAGAGACCAGGCGCCCATAGCGCTGGCAATAGCCTGACCTATTTTGCGCGAGAAGGAGCAGACGGCGTAAATCGTACCGTCCTCACGCACACCGCATTTAACCTGATGGTCGTCGATAATATCTGTGACGAAGGCCCATATAATAAGGTTGAATAGGCCGAATCCCACGGAGCCGAGAATGCTCAATGCCACGTATACCCACATATTCTCCGTCTGAATAAAGAAAAGCAGAGCGTAGGCGGCAGAGCCGAGAGCTGACGCAGCAATACCAAGCTCCTTTTTGCCGAATTTTCTTGATAGCGGAACGGCGGCAGGAGCGAGGGCGAGTGCCGGCACGAATCCCGCCGCATTTATCACTGTTAGCCCCATAGTGTCGTTAAAGTAGTCCTTGAAAATGTAGTTGTTGATAGTCTGGTTAAGCATTTGAGCGCCTAAAAATGCTACATAAACTACGACTATTCCGATAAGA
>JAEIGA010020095.1_pt1 | contig 10176 bp, 6 predicted proteins | sample 9270691 | NCBI WGS metagenome assembly JAEIGA01 (sample SAMN17057246, study PRJNA624740) | gut metagenome | biome: biome; isolation source: fecal sample | host: Bos grunniens | place: China: Xizang | collected 2019
AATATATCCCTTCAGGTAAACATACAGAGGATTCTCAGGATCGATAGCAATCAATTCATCGGCCAATGCAATGAGTTTGTCCTGCTCACCTTTATTGTCATAATACTGGATAACAGACTGGCTGAAATACAGATCGTCAGGATACTTGGTAATACCCTCCTTGCAAAGATTCAACCAAGCTGCTGTATCACCGAGCTCAACAGTTGCAACAGTCTTGTAACGGAAAGCTGTTGGAGCCATCTGCTCGTTGGCAAGAGCCATGTCTACATGTGTGAGCACCTTGGCATAATCCTCCAACTGCATACCGCAGAGTGCCATATTGAAAGCAGCAACAGGAACATTTATTGTATCCTTTGGAATTACCTGGAGATTGTAAAGTTTATCGGCTGTGTCAATGAACATCTTGAAGAGATCATAAGCCTTGTTATACTCCTCGTTGCCATAATAATAGGCACCGGCATTGTAGAACTGACCGAATTGCTGCATGTATGACATCTTGAGGAATTCTGCATAGCGTGGCTTTACACGACCCTTTGCATTTGGAAGCATATCGCACTTTTCGCACATTTCAAGATCCTTACCCAAATCATGGGTGTATGAATAGAGTTTTTCCTCATCATAATCACTACCCTGAGCACGCTTGTTGTTCTCATTGGCAATTACGGCCTGCTTGGCACTGGCACTTACATACCAGACATATGCATCCTGGTTCACCAGTTTGTTTTTCAATATATGTTTCATTGAATTTGCAGCACCGACAGGGTTATTAGGAATATTCGCCTCGGCATTAGCAGCTTCTTTCATGAGAGCCTTAATCTCTTTCTTCTGTTTCTTCAATTCCTCTTTTGTAAGTTCTTGTCCAAATGCAAATGATGCACCAAGAACCAATGCTAAAGATAATACTAATTTTTTCATATCAATCTCATTTAAAGTTTATGTGTTAGTTTAGTTATTGATTGTCTGTGTTTTCAGCCACTACCGGAGCGTCGGTATCAGGTGATACCTCAACTGCATCCACTTCCTGGATATCCTCCTCGACCTCACGGGTAACCTTACATACAGAACCGATACAGTCGTTCTTCTTACCAAGGTTGATGATGCGTACACCCTGTGTAGCACGTCCTTGAACAGGAATCTGATCTACCGATGTGCGGATGGTTATACCCGACTTGTTGATAATCATAAGGTCATTCTCATTATTGACATCCATGATGGCTACAAGCTGGCCGGTTTTCTCGGTCACCTGCAGAGTCTTGACACCCTTACAGCCACGGCTTACGGTTGGATAGTCATCGGTTGCCGAACGCTTGCCGTAACCTTGCTCAGAGAGAACAAGCAGGCTATGCTCTGCCTCGTCATTCTTCGGCAGTACAACCATACCAACAACCTCATCATTCTCGTCAATATCCATACCCTTCACACCGGTTGCAGTACGTCCCATTGCACGCACTGTGCTTTCGTTGAAACGGACAGCCTTACCGCCACGGTTTGCAAGGATGATGTCGCTATTGCCATCGGTGAGAGCAACCGAGATTACTCTGTCATCCTCGCGGATTGTAATGGCAATGATACCGTTGGTACGTGGGCGTGAATACTGCTCGAGGCTTGTCTTCTTGATGATACCGTTCTTGGTACAGAACACAATGTTATGACTCTCGATGAAGTTCTTGTCGGCAAGTGTAGTTACGCGTACGAATGCGTTAACTGCATCATCGGCATCAATGTTGAGCATGTTCTGTATCGCGCGTCCCTTAGAGTTCTTGTTACCCTCAGGGATCTCATATACCTTGAGCCAATAGCACTTTCCGCGCTGTGTGAAGAACAGCATTGTATTGTGCATTGTAGCTGTGTAGATATACTCGATGAAGTCGCTGTCGCGTGTATCGCTTCCCTTTGAGCCTACTCCGCCACGGTTCTGGCTGCGGTACTCTGTAAGAGGAGTACGCTTGATGTAGCCAAGGTGAGAGATTGTAATGACCATCTCGTCATCGGCATAGAAGTCCTCGGGGTTGAAGTCGCTTGATGCGCTGTAGTCAATCTTGCAACGGCGCTCGTCACCGAACTTCTCCTTAACCTCATAAAGCTCGTCCTTGATAACCTGCTTGCAGAGTTCCTCGTCGGTGAGGATAGCATTGTAGTACTCAATCTTGCGCATGAGCTCGTCATACTCGGCATGCAGCTTATCCTGCTGTATACCGGTGAGCTGTCCAAGACGCATCTCCACAATAGCTGCAGCCTGCACCTCACTGAGGTTGAAACGCTCCATGAGGGCAACACGGGCATCTGCCGGAGATTTTGCAGCCTTGATAAGGCGTACAACCTCGTCAATGTTATCCGATGCTATGATCAAGCCCTCGACAATGTGGGCGCGCTCCTCGGCCTTGCGGAGCTCGTATTTTGTACGGCGAATGACAACCTCGTGACGGTGGTCAACAAAGTTGCTGATGCAATCCTTGAGTGTAAGCAACTGTGGACGGCCTTTAACAAGAGCGATACAGTTCACACTGAACGATGTCTGCAAAGAGCTCATCTTGTAGAGCTTGTTCAGGATAACATTTGCATTGGCATCGCGCTTTACATCGATTACAATGCGCATACCCGACTGGTCAGACTCGTCGTTGATATTCGAGATACCATCGATCTTCTTCTCGTTGACCATTGAGGCAATATCCTTGATAAGTTCCTCCTTGTTCACATTGTAAGGAATTGCTGTAACAACGATCTTCTCATGAGTTCCCGACTCAATCTCGGCAACGGCACGCATTATCACGCGACCACGGCCTGTCTCATAGGCATCGCGCACACCGTTTAGTCCAAAGATGTCACAACCTGTAGGGAAATCAGGTGCCTTCACATACTGCATCAAGCCATCGGTGTCAATCTCCGGGTTGTCAATATATGCCACGCAGGCATCAAGCACCTCGCTGAGGTTGTGTGTAGGTATGTTTGTTGCCATACCCACGGCAATACCCGATGAACCATTCACAAGAAGGTTAGGAATGCGGGTTGGCATAACAGTCGGTTCAAAGAACTCGTCGTTGTAGTTTGGCTGGAAATCCACAGTCTCCTTGTAGAGGTCCTGTGCGAGTTCCTCACCAATCTTGTGCAAGCGAGCCTCGGTATAACGCATCGCTGCAGGCGAGTCACCGTCAATAGAACCGAAGTTACCCTGGCCGTCGATGAGCGGATAGCGCATAACCCAATCCTGAGCCATGCGGACAAGAGCACCGTAAACCGATGAGTCACCGTGTGGGTGGTACTTACCAAGTACATCACCGACGGTACGCGCCGATTTCTTGTATGGCTTGTCCGATGTGTTGCCAAGCTCCATCATACCATAGAGGATACGACGGTGCACAGGCTTCAATCCATCGCGGACATCGGGCAAAGCACGTGCTACGATCACCGACATTGAATAGTCAATGTAAGACGATTTCATTTCCTCTTCGACATTGACCTTAATAATTCTGTCGTTTTCAATCATTTAAGTTAGTATTATAAAATTAAAGTTATTATTTGCCGTATTTATACCTTGTTATATATAAAGACATTGCTAAATTACTTAATTTTGCCGAAACTTACAACAGTTTTAAGTATTATTAAGCCTTTAAACCGCCATAATTCCGCGTTTAAGGCCAAAAGCGCTTAAAACGGCCCTGAATGGGCAAAAACAGCATTCACTGGATTTTGATTTTTGCCAACAACCGGAAACACGGGAGGGAATTCTGGAATTATAGCGCCAGTGTGCGAAAAGTATCACGGACAATTACCGATGCGAAATAATCGCGCATTCACAAAAGCCGTTAAAATAAATTTCACTATCTTCGCAAACGGAAACAAAAGGATAACTGCAACAGTAAAAAAAACGATTTACAAAAATATATATTATATGCGAGTTGACATTATTACAACATTCCCCGAGATGATGGAGAGCTTCTTCAACTCATCAATCATGGGCCGTGCACAGCGCAACGGATATGCCGAAATTTGTTTACATAATTTACGGGATTATACTACAGACAAGCATCGCAAGACCGATGATTATCCATTTGGCGGCTGCGCAGGACTTGTAATGAAAATAGAGCCTATTGACAATTGTATCAAGCACCTGAAGAGCCAGAGAAACTATGATGAGGTTATTTATACAACTCCAGACGGCAAGGTTTTTGACCAACCAATGGCAAATTCGCTTTCAATGAAGGAAAATCTCATCTTTTTATGCGGCCATTACAAGGGAATTGACCATAGAATTCGCGAGCACTTGATTACCAAAGAGATAAGCATTGGAGACTATGTATTGACAGGTGGCGAATTGGCAGTAGAGGTAATATGCGATGCCGTCATTCGCCTAATTCCGGGCGTAATTTCGGACGAAACTTCGGCCTTGAGCGACTCTTTCCAGGACAATTTGCTCGCCGCGCCCGTATACACCCGCCCCGCTGAGTACAACGGATGGAAAGTACCCGATGTCCTGCTCTCGGGACACGAGGCAAAGATACGCCAATGGGAGTTCGAACAGTCGCTCGAGCGCACCAAACTCCTGCGCCCCGACCTGCTCAAGTAAAATAAAATTTATTTACATAATTACAATTGTATATACAATATTAAACAGTAAAACATTTGTAATTCAACCGAAAAACAAAGCGCAAAATAAAATGACTCTAACCTGTGGTTGGAGTCATTTTTGTATATACGAGAATCTATCTGTCTTAAATTTCCAAAGCTCCGATAAGGTCCTGCACCGAGTTCATCTTGTGACGCACAAGGTAATCCTGGATATAATCAACGATTTCTCCGGTAACAGCCGGATTCATGAAGTTTGCAGTACCAATCTCCACAGCGCTTGCACCAGCCAGCAAGAACTCAATAGCATCGGCACCGGTTGTAATACCGCCAATACCAACTACAGGAATTTTAACAGCCTTGGCAACCTGCCATACCATACGCAACGCAATAGGCTTGACCGCAGGACCACTCATACCGCCAGTAATGGTCGAAAGAATAGGACGACGCTTCTCTGAGTCGATAGCCATACCCAAAAGCGTATTAATCAACGATACACTGTCGGCACCGGCACCTTCAACAGCTCGTGCAATCTCGGTAATATCAGTAACATTGGGCGAGAGCTTTACAATCAAGGTCTTTGGATACACCTTACGCACCGCAGAAACAACCTCTGCAGCAGATGCAGGCATAACACCGAACGCCATACCTCCCTGTTTCACATTGGGGCAAGAGATATTCAGCTCAATGGCAGGTATCTTGTCAAGCGCGGCAACCTTCTCTGCGCAAGCTACATAATCATCAATACAAGCTCCCGACACATTGACAATAACATTTGTATCAAGGTCTTTCAGTTGAGGATATATGTTCTGCGCAAAATAATCGACTCCCTTATTCTGCAAACCGACAGCATTCAACATACCCATAGGAGTTTCAGCACTGCGCGGATAGGCATTACCTTCGCGATGATTAAGGGTTGTTCCTTTTACAATGAAACCACCCAACTTGTTCAAATCGACAAAATCGGCAAACTCAAGGCCGTATCCGAATGTTCCCGACGCGGTGAGAACCGGATTCTTCAGTTCCAGACCGCCTATTTTTACATCAGTCTTTACCATTTTAGTTCATCTATTGAAAATACCGGACCATCTGTACACACACACTTGTGCCCCTCCTTGGTGTCCTCTACACAGCAGAGGCAGGCTCCAAGGCCGCACGCCATCTTGTTCTCGAGCGAAACCTCGCAGGCGATATTGTTTTCACGCGCATAGCGTGCCACAGCCATCATCATAGGCTTTGGACCGCAGGTATATATACAATCAAACTTCTCGCCAAGCAACGAGTGGTTTGTCACATAACCCTTCTCGCCAAGCGAGCCATCCTCAGTTGTATATTCAACCCTACCAAGAGCCTCGTACGCCTCACGACGATAGAGATCCTTTGCCGAGCGGGCACCTATAAGGATTGTAAACTCATTGCCACCCTTGGCAAGCTCATGAGCCAGATAGTAAAGCGGAGCAGAACCGACACCACCCCCCACAAGGAGATATCTCTTACCGGGAGCAACAGGCATTGTAAAACCGTTTCCAAGAGGCAACAGGCAGTTAACCTTGTCACCGGCCTTGAGCGAGCCAAGCCATCTTGTTCCGTCACCAACAACCTGCACCAGGAAACCGATTTCATTCTTCTCGGCATCGAAGCTATGCACCGAAATTGGACGGCGCAACATCACAGTCGGGGTATTATCTATACGCAGTTCGGCAAATTGACCCGGACGAACATCGGGAAAAGGAGTCTCGCTCGCCATGACCAACAGAACGCAGTTGGCATTGACCTGCTGTATCTCCTTAATCACTAAATCGACAAGAACTTTTTTCATATCGAAAATGTTGGATATTATTTATAATGTATATTTATGTCTATTTGTGCGAAGATAGTATAATTTTATTCCACTTACAAACAAATAAAAAAAATGTTGGAGCGCACTCCAACATTTCCTGTTCATCTATTTTCCGGCACAAGCGTCTCGTATGTCCCGTCACTGTAATATATGCGAATCTCCTTTATCTTCTTCTCGGGTTGCAATGCCGCCATCTGAGCCAAGCGGTTCGCCTGCATGCGCTTTGGACGCGTATCAGGCACAGCTCTCTCCCTCACGGGCTGCTGCACAGGTGTTCTGCGTTGTTTAGACTCCTCGTGCTGCACCGGTTCTACAATAGGGGCAGGGGCAAAAAGATTGCTTTCCAGCTGTTGCTGTTTCTCAGGAGCCGCATCAACACCGGGGAAAAGTGTATCTGTAGCCGACGGAACTGCCTCGGACACAGCCTGACGGACAGGCTCCTCGCCCACACCCGTCATGAGCCACTTCATATCCACACCGGGAAAGGCATCATACACCTTGAGCATGACCTCAAGACTTGGTTTGTTACGTCCGCTTATAATATGCGAGACCGACGCGCGCTGAATTCCTGTCCTCTCAGCAAACTGCGAGGGCGACAAATCGTAGCATTTCATCAGTAATTCAATCCTCTCACGCTCATTCATAATCGTATGCAATATTTATCAGTTACAAATGTTTCAAGCATCACACCGCAAAGATATTACAAAATTACCAAACTTGCAAACCAAAAATAAAAACCAAAAATAAACCCTGCGATTTACATTGTTAAAACATTTGTAAACAAGACAAAATGACAACCCGTTTTTCCAGATCAATAAAGACCAGACAAGGTCTATACAATATCAAGATGAAAGGAAAATCCAGCCTCGGATATAATATGATTTAACAAATATCCGTAAAATATTGGTTTTCCGCAAGATAACACCCGAACACAACCCCAAATATACAATTAACACACCAAAAATGCAACAAAAGCCACAAATACCACAACCACTACAACAATAAATCACACCAAACATGCTGATTTTTAGCACATTATGATATGTCATAACAAAATGCATAAATCATGCATATCATTATTAACCTGTTAATAACCCATTGTTAACAACACGGTGCAGAAAACTTGACAGATGTCAAACATTTGTAATATTTATATATTAACATTGTAACACCAGGCAACACCACTCCACAACGCTTTTGTAGCAAACTTACAAATATTACATTTGTTACAATCAAAACGAGACAAGTTTACTTTTGTTCTTGTCAATATTGCGAATAAATATCCAATTTTACAAATGCGAAACCGCAAAAACATAACCCTACCATCCTGTGAATGAAATAAATTGAGAAAATCGGGCAGATCTTGGAGGTGATTACAAATTTCAGAATCTCAGAGGCTTTAGAACTCGCAATTCCATTGAAATACAATTATTTACAAGCAAACTTATCAATTGGAAGAATGAACGAAATAGAAAAACGCGTGCAAAAAATACAAAATCACAATACAACAAGCCAAACAAACCACTCCAACCCCATATATGGCAGTTTGAAACAAAAGAGGAGAAATGCTGTTCACCTCCACAAGCGCTAAAATCTCCCATATAGGGCACGCTGCTGTTGACAACGAACACAACACTCCCACTCACTGCCAGACAATCATAAAGAATCAGCGCCATAGAATCCATCCAAGCAAGTCAAACGCAACTATAATAGCCCTAAAACAGTAAGAACGGGACACACACCGGGAGACTGAGAAAAAAGAGAACAAAAAAATGCCTACCCCAGAAGGAGCAGGCATTTAAAAGCCACTATAGCGCCATACGAAACGGCGCATAAAGAATATTACTCTATTACGATTTTCTTCGCACCACGGGCAGTTACAACAACATAAACACCCTTTGAAAGCGCCGGCATGCCGGCCTTGTCACCGCTATAGACCTTCACACCAGAGACGCCATAGACCTCACACCAGTCGCCATCGGCAACAATTTCGTCAATTCCCGTAGACAACAACACAACCTCCATGTAATCAGAGTAAGGCGAAGAAGCATCGCCGTCAGAAGCTTTCACTCTGTAAAGGTATACGCCGCCCTCTTCAAGATTCTTGAACTCATAGCTTGTAGTAGCAGTTGTAATAGTCGATACAAGCTCTCTCTTAATTGAAGTCGTCAGAGCGATGTCAAGATTGTCTATATTTGCGCGATGGCATGACATTGAGTTGTCTGTATATATAGAAACATAAAAATCACCATCAACATCCGCTGCCAACGAAATATTCTTTCCTGCTACAGTTATATCAAAATCCTCGCTTGCAATTATCTCCTCGTTGACATCGTAATACTCAACTGTAACAACTACGCCATTGTCCTTGCCACTGTTATAAAGCGAAGCATCCAATGTAGTAACCACACTGCCGGCAGCCTCAAGCCATGGAGTCAAAAGCCATCCGCCATTCTTTGCCGAGCCAATGCGAAGTACACCGTTCTCGCTATACACATTAGTACACTGCCAACCCGTTGAAGACATATAGTTGTCAACAGTCTCGTCAGACAATGCTGTATTGCCCACAGTACAATTCATGAAATCCTCGCTTAGCAACACCTTCTTGTCACCGGCACCACTTGCTGCACTAGACTGCTTGTAGAGTTCAACGATATACTCTGTCGCATCCTCCAGAGCCTCCCAGTTCGCTACAAACGATGTACTTGTTACACCTGTTGCAGAAAGAGCCTTAGGCACACCGGAAAAGACACCATCCAAAAAGTTGAACGAAATAATGTCATTCTGGTACTTGATATCTGTAATCGGCTTGTTCATGTAACCGCCTGCATAAACCTTTGCAGCAGGAATTGAGGTGTTTGTAAGTTCCGTATTGCCGCTTGTTCCCGGCCATACATCACCTTTGAGACTTGCGACAAATTCAATGCTTGAAACCTCACCATGTACATCCAACTTGTTATCGGCAGGTATCAATGTATATCGTGGATGATTCTTGGTAGTATTGATGGTATTGTTGTCCCAAGCATATTTATTATAATCAACATGAATAACAAGCATACCGCTAGCAAACAGATACTTATCCCAACTCTCTTGCTTGCGGTTTTCAAGAATGTAATACTCGTTTTTATTGGCATCGTTCACAACCTTGTAACCGACACCACCCTGAGTGAGCGGTTCCATTGAATATGCACCTTTGGTATTTATCTCAACAAGTTCTCTCCAACCACAGAAATCTCTCTGGTAAGCGCTGTAACCCACAGGCACATAACCCTCGGCGACATAGTTGCCCTGGTCCATAACATCCCAGTAATCCATGCCCCAGTTACCGCTTTCGTATGTTGTATCATAGATATCGTGCAAGCCAAGACAGTGCGAGAACTCATGGCAGATAAGACCGACACCAGCCATAAGCTTTCCATAACGGCTCTCATAATTCTCATTATATACAAGCTCACCGCTGCAGGCATATGTATCACACTTAACACCATCAACGGTAATTGTGCCGGCCTGGGCACTGAGCTGCCACTGGTGTGGCCATACAGTATTTGCATCGGCACCATAAGACTCGGAATATCCGGCATAGATACAATAGATGAATTCCACCTCGCCGTCGCCGTTATTGTCACAGATTGAGAAGTCGAAACCTGCATTATTGGCCTTTTGGATACCCTCCTTGACCATATAAGTTGGTTTCTTGTCATCACCGCTACTGTCATTGCCGCCATAGTATGACATATTGTTGTCCAATGTTACAATGTCTGTCACAATGAAGT
>JAEIGA010020096.1_pt1 | contig 10176 bp, 8 predicted proteins | sample 9270691 | NCBI WGS metagenome assembly JAEIGA01 (sample SAMN17057246, study PRJNA624740) | gut metagenome | biome: biome; isolation source: fecal sample | host: Bos grunniens | place: China: Xizang | collected 2019
AAGAAATCATCGACGCCGAGCTCCAACTCAAAGACCTCGAAACCGTCGACGCACGCATCCAAAAAGTACAAAAACAAGCTCAAACCGGTGGCGACAAACAAGCTAAACAAATCTACGAAGTCCTCGTAAAATACAAAGCAGCCCTCGAACAAGGTCTTTCGGCTCGCACAGTAACTTTCGACAACAAAGACGACGAAAAAATCGCTCGCGAACTCTTCCTTCTCACTGCCAAACCTGTTCTCTACGTATGTAACGTCGACGAAGCAAGTGCTGCCACTGGCAACGAATACGTCGAACGCGTACGCGAAGTAGCAAAACAAGAAGGCGCCGAAGTTCTTGTCATCGCAGCCAAAATCGAAAGCGAAATCGCCGAATTCGAAACATACGAAGAACGCCAAATGTTCCTCTCTGAAATCGGTCTCGAAGAGTCAGGCGTTGCCCGTCTTATCAAATCAGCTTACGCACTCCTCCGCCTCAAAACTTACTTCACAGCAGGTGTACAAGAGGTTCGTGCTTGGACATTCCAAGATGGCTGGAAAGCTCCACAATGCGCCGGCGTAATCCACACCGACTTCGAAAAAGGCTTCATCCGTGCCGAAGTAATCAAATACGAAGACTTCCTATCATACGGATCAGAAGCAGCCGTAAAAGAAGCCGGCAAAATGGGCGTCGAAGGCAAAGAATACATCGTGCAAGACGGCGACATTATGCACTTCCGCTTCAATGTATAAAATCAGATTTATCCACTTTGCTATAAAAAATAAGGAGTAATTCAGAATTACTCCTTATTTTTTTATCTTTTCATAAAAAAGAAAATCCGTGTTTTTGTGATAAATAAAACTTCTAAAACAAAGAAAAGTTCCCCATTTTTCAGAAAAATCCTCCAAAAACGCCCAAAAGTCTCCTTCTTTTTCACAAAAAAATAAATTTATACGATAAAAAATGTCATTTTTACACCAAAAACTCAACTGAATTGTATATTTTAAGCACCGAACTGCACCAATAAATACACGAACAGTAAACAAATTTAATTTCCCAACATAAAAAAATCAATAAATTTGTTCGATATCTCATTAAAATTTACTAACTTTGCTATCGCTAATATAATAAAATAAAAGTGAATGAATAAAAACGCAATATATCTCTGCGAATACCCATTACAAATGAATTTTGATTGCGGGGGGGGTAATTGCGTCTTATTATTTAGCGAATAATCATATACACAAGGGATAGCTATCTATTTTTTTAGATAGTTATCCCTTTTTTTAATATAATTTATTACCTAACAACCTAAATGACCTATTTTATTAGGTCAATTTTGGACATAGTGAAAACAAAGTCCAAGAATTTATGAAAAAATTTTGCATCATATGCATGCTTTTACTGATTGGCAACATCCTTGCCCAATCACAGACCGAACACGTAGAGATCAAAGTTGGTTTCCGCGTCAATCGCATATATATTGACCCCAACTTCAAAGACAACGCCGAACAAACCCAAAAACTCGACTCCGTGCTCGACCAAATCGCACAAGACAGCACAATCGAAGTGTTAGGCATATCTTTCCGAGGAGCAGCCTCTCCCGAAGGCAACGACAAATGGAATCGCTATTTGGCAAAAAATCGCCGACTCACCCTCGAAACCATTATTCGCAATCGCATTAATCCAGCCGATAGCATCATCTCCTACAACGACAGTTACATCCCTTGGGACGACTATCGCTATCAAATCCAACAATCCAATCTCCCTTACAAAGACACCGTCCTATCCATAATCGACGAAGAACCTCAAATTGTCGATTACTATCCCCACAAAGGAAAACTCATCGACCATCGCATCCTAAAACTACAAAAACTATACAACGGAACTGCTTGGCGCGAAATGTTCGACCTCTATTTTGCCGACCTTCGTTATTCTTATATTACCATCTCTTATCGCCCAAAAAGTCCCGCACTATTCCCTCTACCTCTATCATTTAGCGGAGTTTCCGTTCCCGAACCTGTCACACCTTTCCCTAAAAAGAAAGAAACAAAAAAAGACTCTACCGAGTGGATTCCTCAACTGCACCTCAAAACCAACGCAGTCGGAGTATCTCTCCTAATGGCTAATGCCGCCATCGAAGCCGACGTCGCAAAACACTGGTCGGTCAACCTCCCTGTCTACTACTCAGCTTGGAACTACATAAAACCAACTATCAAATTCCGCACATTCTCCATATATCCCGAAGTAAGATACTGGTTCTCACCCAACAACGACGGACTATTCCTCGACGCCCACCTCGGACTAGCATACTACAACTATGCCTTCGACGGCCCTATCCGCTATCAAGACTATCGGATGAAAACCCCTGCAATAGGTGGTGGCGTCGGCGTCGGATACCGTCTCCCTCTAAGCAAAAACAAACGATGGAAACTCGAGTTTGCCATCGGTGCAGGCGTATACCCTCTATACTACGACCTATTCCACAACACCCCTAACGTAAAAGAGGGCCTACTCATCGGGAGCCAAAAGAAAATATACTTCGGCATCGACCAAGCCGAAATCACATTCTCATACGCATTCGACATCGACAACAAAAAAGGAGGTGCCAAATGAGAATAAACTTCCGCCATATTATATATAATGTGTTGATATTAATCGCAATATCAATTCTATCGTCGTGTAGCTATGTCCACGAGTGGCCCGATATGCCATCTAAAGTGCCATTCTATCTCCGCCTCACCTACAACACCAATATGACCCTATGGCAACACACCTACGACGGCACAACCCTACAAGAACTTAACGCCGACACCACCTACAATAGCGTCAGAGACGAAGGTCTAATACGCTACATCGTCCGCGCCTACCCTATCACCAAATCATCTACTAATCAACACACTGCCGAATTCATATTCACTCAAGACATAGCGCAAGGCTACGATTTCGAAGCTCTAATCGAATTAGAGCCAGGCAACTACAACATTATGGTATGGTCCGACCTCATTGCCGACGAAAGTCACACCCATCACCACAATGCCGACAACTTCTCAAGCATCACACTACAAGGCCAACAACACCCCGCTTGCACCGACTATCGCGATGCTTTCCGTGGCTCTATAACAACATCCCTCCAAGCCGACGTGCTCGACAAAGAGCCATCTACCATCACAATCCAAATGCAACGCCCTTTAGCCAAATTCGAATTCATTTCAAACGACTTACAAGACTTCATCGCTAAAGAAACTTCGCGCATACACCAAAAATCGCCCGACAAAGTAGGCGATATATCTAACAATCTAAACCTCGAAAACTACGTCATAACAATATACTACGTCGGTTTTATGCCTAACTCTTACAGTCTCTTTACCGACAAACCAACCGACTCTGCCACAGGCATACTCTTCTCTTCGCCAATCACACAATTGTCTCACAACGAAGCCTCGCTCGGTTTCGACTATGTTTTCATAAAACCTCAACTATCTGCCATCTCTGTGCAAATTGCTATCTCAACCACTACTGGCAACGTCTTATCTACTTCAAACCCAATTCAAATCCCTCTCAACCGCGACCATCACACCATCATACGCGGCAGATTCCTCACATCCGACGCCTCAGGCGGTGTTGCCATCAACCCCGACTACGACGGCGACTTCAACCTCATATTCCCTTAAATCATTTTTTTATCATTATATCATAACCTAAATACCTAACAACAATGAACAGAAAAATTTACCTCTGGGGCATTGCAACAATCATTGCATTGTTCTTTGCTTCGTGTTCGCAAACCGAACCCGAAAACTCTAGCAACGAGGCTGAAGTAACCTTCACCCTTGGCATCGAAAATGCTATCGCTACTCGCGCTATTAGCGACGGCACTGGCGCAAATCAAATCACTTTCGCCATCTTCAACGAAGACGGAACCGAAATTTTCACCCCTAAAACATCTAGAACTATTTCAGGCAATCAACTCTTAAAAGGCGTTGAAATCAAAGCCACCCTCGTCAAAGGCAACACCTACAAAGCTTGCTTCTGGGCTCAAAACAGCAATTGCACTGCCTACTCTATCTCTGAAGATATGAAGGTTACAATCAACTACGAAGGCCTAAACAACGACGAAACTCGCGATGCTTTCTTTGCCTACACCGAGCCTTTCACCGTCGACGTCAACCCTCGCTTAAGAGTAATCTTAAAACGTCCTTTCGCTCAAATCAACGTTGGTTCTACTAAAGACGACATCGACGCCATCACTGCCTCTGGCGTTAAAGTCTCAAAATCTGAAGCTATCATCGAAGACATTCCTAGCGAACTCAACCTTTTCAACGGCAACACCGACAAACCTGTCAACGTAAACTATGCCCTAGCTGCTATGCCTAAAGAAAAACTCTATGTCGACACCGACGGCGACAGCATCAAAGAAGAATTCACCTATTTGTCAATGAGCTACGTGTTGGCAGACACTCTCAGCTCTACCCACAAAATGAAATTCAACTTCCCTGACGACAACAGCACCGAAGTCATCGAAATGGTAACCGGCCTCGAAACCGTACCTGCTAAACGCAATTGGCGCACAAACATCCTAGGCAACATCCTTTCGGGCGACATCCAATTCAGAATAAAAATCGACCCTCAATACGAAGGCGACATCAACATCAACAATGGTGCTTACTACAACTTTAGCGAAGAAACAACTATCGAAAACTGTACTTTCGTATTTGACAACAACGACACTCTCGCCACTTTCGCCTCTACTGGCGGACAACTCCTCACTTTCCGCAACGTCACTTTCACAGGCTACATCGGCGCAATCTCTTTCGGCGAATATCGTATGGGCTACGACGGCAGCCGATTCAACCACAACAACTACCTCGAAAATGTTGTTTTAAATAACTTTACGAACAACTACTATATCGTCGACGCAGGCAACAAAGTAGCTCCAAGTATAGTTGTATATGGCAATTCTACATTAAAAAATTGCACTATGACTGGCTCTAAAACCCTAGCTCCTGCCGAATACTACTGCTGTGATTTAGGCATAACAGCACGAGCAAATGCTCTCATCGATGGTGGTGTATACGAAAACGCATATCTATGGGCACAATCTAAAACTACAATACAAGGTGCTAAATTCAAAAAAATTGTTGCTGGCGTATTAAATCACACTAACACTAATTTAGTTATCAAAGCCGGAACCGAAATCGACACTCTCCGTATCGCTTGGGGTGGTTTCTCTACTTATTCTCCAAAATTCACTATCGAAGCTGGAGCAAAAATCAACGTACTCGACTATACAGGCACTGTGTCTACAAACAGAACAAATGTCTCTATTGCCGAAGGCACTGTAACAACAATCATCGAAAATCACTAATCAATAACATAATAGCATTATGAAAAAGATATATTTTGGAATAGTAACATTAGCTGTAATGCTCTTTGTTACAGCCTGTTCTCAAAACGAGCCTCAACAAGACGAAGCGCTCGTAACATTCTCGGTTGGAGTCGAAGATGCCAACATCACTCGCGCATATAGCGATGGTACAACAGCCAACCAACTCATCTACTCTATCTTCAACGAAGATGGCACTAAAGTAATCATTAGCAAAGTGACAGAAAACAATCTTACTGACCTTCTCGAAGGTCACACCGTCACTGTATCTCTCGCCAAAGGCCACACATACACTGCCGTATTCTGGGCTCAAAACAGTGCTTGCAAAGCCTACACTATCAGCGAAGATATGCACGTAACTATCGACTACACTGGCCTCAACAACGACGAAACTCGCGATGCTTTCTTCGCCGTATCTGAGCCTTTCACTGTCAACAACAACTTGTCGCAAGACGTCATCCTAAAACGTCCTTTTGCGCAAGTCAACGTAGGTGCTTATGAGTACGACTACACTTATGCTAAAGAAAACAAACTCAACGTCACTCTATCAAGCGCCACAATCACTGATGTGCCTAGCGTTATCAATCTATACGATGGCTCTGTAAGCCAACCTGTCAACGTTGAATACACCTTAAACAACATCCCTACTGGCGACAACGAAAAACTACACGTAGACGTAAACAAAGACGGCGAAAAAGAATACTACCGCTATCTCTCTATGTGCTACATCCTTGCCGACCCTGTAGGCTCTACCCACACTATGTCATTCAAATTCAAAGACGTTGAAAATGACAAATTAGTAGGTTTCTCTGAAGGTCTCGAAAACGTACCCGCCAAACGCAACTGGCGCACAAACCTCGTAGGTCAAATCCTCACAGGCCCAGCCAACTTCTTAGTTATCATCGACCCTACCTACGATGGCGAGATTAACATCAAATAAAAACAAGTTAATAAATAAAAAAATAGCGACTTAACACCATTTTGTTAAGTCGCTATTTTATTTTCCCCTATTCAATTATTTGCGTGGGCAACCTTTTTCGCCACCTTTATGACATCTTGCATGACCATTGTGGCAACCTTTAATATGTTGTGGAGCTCTACGCATTTCGCAGTTTAAACTTTTAGCAGGACAATTTTCGAGATATTGGATATATCTATCATCTCCCAACACTTTGCGCAATGCAGCGTTGCATTCTGCCTTACACTCCTCGCGAGTCATAGGGTTAGCCGATTCTTTTCTCTTTTCAAATTTCACAAAGTGTGATACATAAAAGTCAACCAATTCTTGTCTCTCTTTGCCAGTCAAATCTTTCACTACGCGAGCAATACGATCTACCTGCATCATTGCACGAGTTTCAGGAGAATATACGCAATCTACTTTAGCACACTCTTTTTTAACTTCGCAAGTTGTTGCTTTTTCTGCAGAACAAGTTTTTTGTTGTGGACATTGAGCCATCAAACCCATTGTCATCATCACTGCCATAACGGCTGCTAAAATCTTTTTCATAATAAAATTAGTTTTAATAGTTAACATTATCTTAATTCATTGTCGCAGCAAAATCCGCGGTTTCTCTGCTGCTTTCTGTCTTTTTGACGTAGAGCCAAATAAAAGGTTTAATTTAAACACAAAAAAAAGTTTGAGAGCATACACTCCCAAACTTTTTCTTCATATTTAATTTTATTCAGCAGTCTCTGTTTCTTCAACTACTTCGCCGTTTTCTTCAGCGCCTTCGTTTCCTTCAGCTGCTTCAGTAGATTCAGCAGGTTCACTACCGTCGATAATCACTTTCTCTTCAGTAGCACCTTTTTCTTTAACAACTTCTAATGTTTCACCACCTTCGTTGCTAAGAATTTTGAATTCTACCCTTCGGTTTTCAGCACGTCCTTCAGGAGTTTTATTAGATTCGATTGGATCTTTCGAGCCACGACCATTCCATTCCATACGAGCAGGGTCTATGCCACGTTTAACCATTTCGTCATATACTGCCTTAGCACGTCCTTCCGACAATTTTTTGTTATAGCGTTCAGAACCTACGTTATCGGTGTGACCTGTAATTCTGATTCGCATATTTGGATTTTTAGACAACAATTGATACATCTCGTCGAGTGAAGATGTTGACACGTTACGGATAGTTGTCTTATCTGTATCGAACAACAAGTTACGCAAGATAACAACTGTATTTTTCTTAATTGGTTGCAAGTCTACATACAATGTATCGCTAATCACATTGAACAATGTATCGTTGTAGTCGATATAACCAGGGCGTGTGATAGAAATACCATATTGACCATTATCAATTTGTTCTTCAATGAAACCTGTCTCTATATCAGATGTACCTACGAAAATTGTATCAGATGGTTCGCCCAAAGTGAACACTTTAACCAACGCATCGAGTGGTTGTTCTGTTTCGAAATCGTTGATATACATATAGAAGAATGTAGGATCTGGGATGAATGTAACATCACGAACAACAGGACGACGACGTGGTTTTTTCTTAACTGGTTTTGGAGCCTTGTCAATACCCAACAACACTGTGAATTTTGCACCCACAACCAACGAGTTCACTGACTCACCTTTAGCTAGGTCCGAAGCAAGAATACTTGAGTTTTGCAAGTTTTCTACATTTGGCATTTCAAAAGTTTTCTTATCGCCACCAACTGTATTAGCTTGGTTCAAGAAGATATCGCCTGATGTAGGATTGCCATTAACATTCATAATGCCATAGTCTGCAAACAAACCTAAACGATAAGAGATGCCACGTTTTTCTTTACCCGAACCATACTCTTTCATATCATTAGGCATCCACTCGTCAATGCAAAGACCAGCCTCGAGCGACACTGCTACATCAAAACCATATTTCAAACTACCTTTCGACTTAGCTTTATAATCGCCCAAATAGTGATTTGGCATATTTTTCAAATCGTCAATCAACTGATTATCAACCAAACGTGAAGTAACAATACCGTTAGTTGAATAATTGCCCAACAAACCTAAGCCCATTTTAGCACCTGCAAGGAAATAGATTTTATTGAACTGACCACCCACCATCACTGGGATGTTGACCGACATACGATTATGTTGTTCTTTATATTTATTAAAGTCCAATGCATAATTCATTGTATAATTAGGAGCATAAGTATATTGCGCCGTATATGTCATTGGATCCAATTTAGTTGTAGAGTTCAAGAACATAAATTCCACACCTGCACGGAAGTTAAGATTAGATTTATGCTTCATAAAGTAACCCACACCCAACATTCCGGCGCCACCACCAGGAACCGATGTACCATCAATGCTATGCAAAAATGCAGAATATCCTGCGCCGCCATAAACATCTACAAAAGAACTAACAGACTTAGTTTCATCTTTTTTCTTTCTTTTACGTTTTTGTGCATCTACATCAGCAAATGGTATTAAAAGCAGTATTGCCAATAATAAAAGACCAATTTTCTTTGCAGTTTTCATAAATTATAGTTTTTAAATTTATTATTCTTGAGGATTTTTAACAAAAACATCACATTTCAAACCCCACACAAACACGTCATCAAAGCGCATCAACATCCTATACATCAGCATATTAACACACATTTCCGACATTCAACACCACACAATTCAACAAATAGGATATAAAATCGGGCAAATTTAAGTAAAATAATTGATATTCGCAATACTTTTGGCAAACAAAAATCCATTTACACCCACTTTTTATTCTTTCAATTGCAAAAAAAGGTAAAACCACCTCTTTTCTCATTTTTTTTTCGTACCTTTGCATTTTGAATTTTTTTTATAGAAACTTATGAGAATAAGAACAATACTACCATTATTATTTCTAGCATTATCGACTTTCGCACAAGCCGATCCAACCACTACACCATCTACACTAATCAACGAAAACTATCAAATTCCCGATTTAATCGAACTTTTCAACTCCTACACCAACATTTCTGAAGACGAGACCGAAATCGCAACGCTCGACTCGCAACTCACAATCTTCAACTCCGAAAAACTCTCGCTCGACTCAATGCCCGACTCGATATACATTGCGTGCGCCGACTATTGTTATCCAACCGAAAGTCAACGCGTCACATCGCGCTTTGGCATTCGCGGTTCACGCTTCCACTATGGCATCGACGTCGGAGTTCAATATGGCGACACCATTCGTGCCCCATTCTCTGGAACCGTGCGCACAGCCACTTACCAACGCGGTGGCTACGGTCGATATATCGTCATTGCTCACGACAACGGACTCGTTTCTCTTATGGCGCACTTCTCGCGCAATTTAGTCAAAGAGGGCGACAAAGTCGTTGCAGGCCAACCCGTAGGCTTAGGTGGTAGCACCGGACGCTCTACTGGTCCACACCTCCACCTCGAATTCCGCCTTTTCGGCAACGCCTTCAATCCCGAAAAACTCATCGACTTTAACACACGCAACATATATCTATCTAATGTCGACAATCATTACTTGATGACCAAAGCCGACACCTACTCTCACCGACCTCAACTCGAAGAGATGAAGCGTGCAGCCTACCATCGTGTCCGCTCAGGCGAAACCCTATCACACATCGCAAAACGCTACGGCACAACCGTTCGTCGACTCTGCGCCCTCAACCGAATCAAAGAAACATCCATAATCCGCATAGGACAAAAAATCAGATACAGATAACTTCTAAAGACAGAATAACAAAAGAACAAAAATATATTCCATTAACGCTAATTTTCACAAATTATCCATTAAAGTCTTTATTTACGAATAATTAATGGATATTTACGTTCAAAAAATTATGTTATTATGTTCTTATGTCTTCTTTCA
>JAEIGA010020097.1_pt1 | contig 10176 bp, 6 predicted proteins | sample 9270691 | NCBI WGS metagenome assembly JAEIGA01 (sample SAMN17057246, study PRJNA624740) | gut metagenome | biome: biome; isolation source: fecal sample | host: Bos grunniens | place: China: Xizang | collected 2019
CTGCTTGAACAGGACTATCACAACTTCGAGGTAATAGTGATAAACCACGTATCGCGCGACCACACTAAGTTTATCCTCCAAACTTATCAAGACAACTACCCCAACCTTAAAGTAATAAACTTCTCGCAAGATGTAAACTTGTTTCAGGGTAAAAAGTTTCCACTATCAATAGGGATACAATCGGCCAAAAACGATATAATACTGCTTACAGAATGTAGCTGCAAACCCCGCGAATTTTCGTGGATAACAGAGATGGTGGAACAGTTTAGCCATAATACAGAGTTTGTAATAGGCTACTCCAACATAGGTACCGAAAAAACCGTACTCAATTCATTTATACAATACGACAATTTGGCATACAATGCCTCTATGTTTGGCTACGCCATGTTAGGATTGCCCTATACCGGCTGTGGCAAAAACCTGGCATACCATCGCTCATTCTTCTTCAAGAAAGGTGGATTTATAAAACACTACCACATTCCATTTGGCGACGACGACATATTTGTAAATGAGAACAGCAACCGGAAGAATACTGCCATATGCCTCAATTGGGAGACATATATGACATGCCAACCCAAAAAGACTGTAAAAGCATGGATACAAGAGAAAGCCAAACGAATGGCTACTCAAAAATATTACCCACTAAAGTACAAAATACTACTATCGTTATATCCCGCAAGTGTAGTACTATTCTACACATCACTGATAATGCTTATAGTAATGAACGCCCAACCCGAAACAGCTATACTATGGCAAACTTTGGTAGGAATAGGTGTATTAAAATTGGGCTGGCAGATTTTTACCTTCCACAAGTTGGAACGTCGCCTCGAAGGAAGCTATACAGCATATTTTTCGCCCTTTTTTGAAATATATTTTATAGTAATGAATACTATAATGTATTTATCAACGTTAAGAAACAAAATAAAACGATGGAAACAGTAAACCCACAACTTACCGATAAGGCCATAAGAGACTACAAACTTGTATGTCTTGCCCGCGAGAAAGGCGACGAAAAAGCTTATTCCGACTTGCTGAAAATATACAGGGAGCCGCTATATCTTATGTTGCTCAAGATGACCAACGACCCTGTTGAAGCCGACGACCTTACCATCGAAGCATTCAGCAAGGCGTTCCGCTCGTTGCACCAATACTCGCCTACTCATGCCTTCAGCACATGGCTGTTTACCATCGCCTCCAATAACTGTATAGACTTTATCAGAAAAAAACGCCTCGAAACAGTATCTATCAACAAGGTATATAAGCAAAGCGACGACGATGAAACCGAAATACAGATAGCATCGTCGGGACCCACTCCCGAAGAAAAAGTAATAACCGAACAACGGATAAAGATAATGCGTCAAGCCGTACAGTTACTTAAGCCTCGATACAGAAGATTGGTAGAGATGAGATATTTCGATGAACTATCGTACGAAGAAATATCCGAAAAGATGGACCTTCCTTTGGGAACAGTAAAGGCACAGCTTTTCCGTGCCCGCGACCTGCTGTACAACATACTGAAAGACCGAAAAGATCTTATATAAGTCCACGGCCATGAACATCAAAACTTTTGTGGCAACATTAGCAGTGGCGTTGCTAGGCACTTTGCATCATAATGCCACAGCTCAACCAAACAGCAACAACGAACCTTTCGACTTTGTAGGCCTATCGGTGTTTATTGATGCCGGTATAACGGTGCCCAACAGCCACACCGCCGCTTTCTACAACGGCAGACAGGGCAACACTAACACAATAGAACGCATACTTTACAGCGAAATGTATGGCTACAACATTTGGCAAAACTTAGTAAACCAAGAGCTAATATCGCCATCGGCAATACCATCGTATCGCGAGTTGGAGATTGTAGAACCGGCCAATACAGAATACTCAATAGCCACACAACTGGGACTAGGTTTCCGCTACGACTTTGTGAAACGTTTTGGCATGATAGCACGTTTCGACTATATGAAACTTACCGCCAAAGGAATATTCAACCTCTCAACAGGAGCCCCATCGTCAATACTCAGCCACCGCGACCAATATATACCCTGCGGAATATATGGTACCGAAACCCGTACATACATCGACTTGGGTTTGTTCAAAAGCTTTGCCATCAGCAACAATATGCGGTTTGTGCTAGACTTCGGACTAAATGTCAACAGCACCAAAGTGCTTACTCACAATATGGAAATAGGTGGTAGGGAATACAGCATACTCGATGTGTGGAATGGCAATTCGCCTAACATGGGTATGCAAGCCTACGAATACTACCAATCCGGAATAGGCTACGGAATATTTGTATCGCCCAACATCGAATACATACTTCCCAACGCAATGGGGGTGGATATAGGATTTTCGTTATATTATACCAAAATAAATATTCCGGGATACAATGCCTTTGCCCCACAATATACAGTATATATACGTTTTCTTACCAACAAATTCTGATATGATTACATTCGAACCCCTATCGGACAGCAATAGCAGTTTTGCCAAAAAAGTATTCGAAACATCGTTTCCCATAGACGAACGTCCACCGTTCGACACCCTATCGGAGAGAAACAAACAATTGTTTCACTTCAATGTAGTATATATCAATGACAATGCCGTAGGAATATTCAGCTATTGGACTTTCGATACCTTTGCTTATGTTGAACATTTTGCAGTAGAAGAACAATACCGCAACAACGGTATGGGGCAGATGATAATGAAACATTTTCTATTGAACATAGCTCTGCCACAAGTAGTGTTGGAGGTAGAAATGCCCGATACCGCCATGGCCCAACGTCGCATAGAATTCTATAAACGGTTGGGCTTCACCATCAACCCCCATAACTATATACAACCCTCGTACCACAACGACGGCAACACACTGCCAATGGTCATAATGTCGCTATCGTCCTTATCTGCCACAGACTTCGCTAAGGTAAAGCTGCGTCTATATTCCGAAGTATATTTGCTAGCTAGCAGTTGACAAGTTCTAGTTGGTAGTTTATCGAACTACACATATGAATACTGCTCCGAATAATATCGGCTGATTATAATATCTCCATTAGCAGGATATAGAAGTTCTACATATTATATATATATGGTGTAAAATATACTCGTCGCCGTAAGATATATGGTTTAGCTCCGTAACATATATATCTTACGGCGATAACATATATATGTTGGAACACCACTGATATATCGTTGATTTTCAAGGGGTATTTTTCACAATTGAAACCCCGATCCTATGGTTTCATACCCGATATAGATACGTGTAGCGGCGCGTCTCTACCACGCGATGAATTTCACGCGGCGGATTTTATACACTACATATTTATATGTGGTAATACCGCGATAACCCAACGTATCGGCACCCACATACATAGTGGTACATATATAATATGTATTATTAGCGTTGATGGGGATATCGTTGTCGCAACAGGGGGATGTAAAAGTTGACACGGAAGGGTGTTGTTGTCCCTACGGGAGGGTGTTGGCCACATCAACACCCGGGTGTTGCGACGCAAAAAGGGGGTGTTGTGACACCAATGGTATATCATTGATTTTCAAGGGGTATTTTTTTGATAAAAATGACGGATAATGGATTGTAAAAACGTACCGTGGTACATCTCTACCTATAGGATATTCCTACATAATACATATATACTATATATCGAATCTTACCTATAATACTATATAAGGCAATTTCTACGAAGTCAATCTTCCACAAATCACTTGCAAAGTAATTTTTAGAAATTGCTATAACATTATATGTTCTTGTAAATTATTTTGGAAATTAATTCAACCAACGGGTGATTCTAGTAATTATATACTATTGATGTAAATATTATTTTTGTCGTATTAGTGTAATGGTACCATTTTTGTAATGAACCTCATTGTTGAGATCGGTAAATACAATCATATATATGTATATACCCATTTCTAAGATTTCCCCGTTGTGGGTGCCGTCCCATTGTTCGTTAATGTTAGTAGAAGAATATACCAATACTTTGGATTTAGACATTATACGAATCTCATACTCCTTTATGTTTTTTCCTTTTACAAAGAACCGATTATTTTCAACTTTATCGGGGGTAAAGGCTGTGGGTACATATATAACGCCCTTTCTATCGGTGTCTGTTGTTGTCTTTGTATTAAAAGTATTGTATCTTTGTGAGACTATATCGTCAGATACATTGTTGGTGTCTGACAGTTCGTTTTTGGTAATATAGCTGTTGTCCGCTATTATATCTTTGTTGGTTTTTATGTTTTCTTCGGTTGTTTCCTGTGTGGTGTTATCCTGATGGTTATCGGGTATATTGTTGTCGGTATTGTTATGTGGTTCTTCGATAGAGGTATTATTGTTGGGTTCAGAAGAGTTACTTATATTATTTGCCAAAATAGAGTTATTTTGTAACTGGTATTCCAATGTGATGTTGGGTGTATTGGGTAACGTAGTCTTTTGTTGTTTGTTAGTGTTATTGCTATGTTGGGCAACTTTGGTTGTGTTGTAACTATGTTGTGTATTTGTTTGGCTAGTGGTATTTGTAACAGATAGTTCGTCTGTGTTTGTTTTGGCGGTTGTGTTGGTTAATCGTGTTGTATATTCTTTGTTTTGTGAATAATAAATGGCGGATATTCCAACTGCTGCTACCAATGCAAAACAAGCAATAGCCACAAATTGTAATGTGCGATGGTGTTTTGCAACATGCAATTTGTGTATGGTATCTTCGATATTTGTCCATACTTCAGGGTTCGGTTGTACTTCAAAGTTATCGAATATCTCTTTTGCTGTTTTTCCTATATTTTTTTTATTATTCGACATCTATTTATTATTTCGTCTCTCTAAATTAGTTCTCAATATTGCTTTTGCTCTGCTAAGTGTAGCACGTATGGTGTGCTCCGACAATTCCAGTTTTTCTGCAATTTCTTGTGTGGTGTATCCTTCTATTTCAGCAAGGTTGAATACTATTCTGTTCATATTTGATAGCTGTTGTATGGCACACAACATATCTTCCATAGTGTAGTTATATTGGTCGTCTGTATATGGGTTGATGGTGTTTATCACGTCAAGCATATCATCGCCAGGTAGTTTGCATTCTTTTTTTGCATCATCGCGTAACCTATTGAGTGATACATTTACTACTATTCTACGTATCCATCCTTCGAACGAACCATTGAATCGAAACTGACCAATATTGAGGTACACCTTAATAAAACTTTCTTGAAGAACATCTTCGGCTTCTTGTCTATTGTGCATATAACGCAAGCAAACACCCATCATTTTGGGAGCATACAACTCGTATATAGATTGGAAAGCACGTGAATCGTTCTTTCGGCAAGCCATTATAAGTTGTTCTTCTGTTGGTTTCATTGCTGTTATAGACACAATAAATAGGTATTTGATTCATAAAAAAACTAAAAAGCCATTACTTATTTCATAATGGCTTTTTAGTTTTTTATTGTTGTATTATCGTTTGATGATTAGTTTTTGGGTCTTGTCAAACTTGTCGCTTGTTAGTTTTATTATATAAATACCATTGTTTAATCCGGCTATGGATATACTATGGCTTTTTCCCGCCGACAATATTTGTTTGCTTACAATTCGACCACACATATCTAATATATTACATATTATTTCGCACTCCATATCGCAGTCTATAAACACTATGTCTTGTGCCGGATTTGGATATATCGATATCTTAGTATCAATATCGTGAGGACATGTTATACCTACTTTTTCTTTAAAGGTAGCGTATATTGTACTGTTCGCTTGTAGGCTTGTAAATTCGTATGTGTTTTCTTCGTAATTTACACTGTTACCATCAACAAATACCGAATCTACTTCATAATTTTCGTTAGGAATAAGTCGGAATATAATATTGTCGCCTAATGTGTACGAGTTTACTCCATTTGGCGATATTGTTCCATTGGCATCAGCTGATGATGCTACTATAAGCCGTCGGTTACTATAAGTATCTATACTTATTTTTTCTATTGATATTCCGGCACCATTGTCAGTTTCGGCTACTAGTGATACAAGGTAGAAACTCGATAGTTCGGGTAATACTGCTATTATTTCCGAATTGATGTTTGTAGTATAGCGTTGCAAGTATTTCCATTCGCTTGCATTATCGGTTTTGTACCATATCGATAATGCATCGGGTTGTGTAGGAGAATAGTTATTAAGAGTTATCTTTATTGTAGCATATACCGAATCCGAAAAACTAAATGGAGTTAATACTAGTCTTGTAGAGTTGTTATTATTGTTGAATACCAATACAGAGTCTTCTGCAGTCCAAGTGCTATTGCCTATAATTGGTTCTTGCCACCAGCATTCAGGCATTCCATCATAAAATTCTTCTACATATGGAAAGTTGTTTATGCTATTGCAATATGTGTGTCCGATTATTGTTATTCCATTAGAATATGTAGTATCAGTCAATTTGGAGCATATGTTATAATAATATGTTTCGTTTGAAAGAAGGTTTATATGTGAGAATGATGATGCTGAACCTGTGTAGATAACTGTGTCTCCATTAGCCAATATATCACCAGACCTATAGTTATAATCGGATAAGGATGTAAAGTCGTTTGTTTTGGAGCATCGAACAATTACTTTGTAATTACCGTATTTTTCCCAATTTAGTTCAATGTTTGTTTCGGATTTTGTTTCAGCGGTAAACGAAAAAGGTTCGGGAAGAGCGTCATTTATCTTGAAGTATATCTTATTGTCTTTCTCTATTATATAATTCAATGCTATGCCTGTAATATTGGTATCCCAATCTCTTATCCATGGAGTGGTATAGTCCGAAAGTGTAGTTCTATTATAAGATCCTGGGAATGGACACATATCGCTATTTACGTTACCATAAGATGATGGACTAGTATTGGGTTGCTGAAACTCTGTAACGGCGCAAACAGGATATAATTTTTGAGGGTGATTGGTGTTGATATCCCAATAGTTAAGATCTTTATGTGCATGGTAAACAATCATACCGTGTCCAGGTAGATAGTTATCGAAATGTATTTTCTGACGATTTTCAATAAGATAATATTCGCCATTTGTAGTTGTGTTAATTCTATAGAAAGAGTTTGAATCTTCAGATGATGGATTAAGGATAACTGTGGATTGAGTATCTAATAAATTTGGTGTAGCCCAACGATATATATATATCTTTGTGTATGGATTGTGATGTGCAGGGCTTATACCATTGCCATTCCACGAACCACTAGACATAAGATCCCATTTTCCAATACCTGAAAATTCGCCACCCGAACCGGCATAGTCGGTATCGTAGTAGTCGGGTGAGCCGAATACATGACCCAATTCATGACATATAACTCCTATGTTTGTAAGTTTTTCTTCATTATTTCCTTGGTACTCGGGCGAGCACGAGTAGGTTGATATTGTTGTATTGTTGAATACAAGTGGTTCTGAAAGATTCCATTTGTGTGACCATATACAGTCGGCACCACCACCGGCTTCTTCACCGGAACCAGCAAATAGTATATGAGCTCCATCCATTATGCCATCACCATCGTTGTCGTAGTTGGCATAATTTACATTGGCAGATGCTGCAATGAATGCTTCACGAGCAAACTCTCGTTCATGACCATAACTGTTGTTACCATAGAATACCATATTACTGTCAGCTACGTATGGACCTACAACATCTGATTCCAATATGAACTGACCATATGAATTTTCGTAGTAGAAATCGCGAACACTACCTTTAGCATAGTTCAAATTATAGTTTACTTGGTTGAACATATTACGAACAAACATAGCACCAATACTGAAAGGTTTATCTTTGAAACCCATCAATATGATAAGTATTCGTTTGGTTCCTACTACATCACCACTGTATTTTAGCTTCTCTTGTTCTTCTGTGAGTTTCCATAATGATAGCATTACATTTACTTGTTCTTGGCTAAAGCGTAATTTCTTGGGCGTATTTTTAAGAAATTCTATTACTTCTTTTGAGCGTTCGTTTATATTTGTTGCTATATATTTGGACGGAACCATATTCTTATCCCTATCCATCATAGCATATACAAAGTAACCTTTGTCATTGGTAACTAGTGAATAGCCATCTTCGGTCTCTGCCCAATGAACTTTCTCATCACCTTTCATATATATGGATACAAAGGTTTTTTTATCGGGTTGTCGGAAACGTATCAACTCTGGATAGGCATCAACTGCCATTAAATTAAAGAAGAATATCGATAAAAACAAACCTAAAGATAATATTTTTCTCATCTGTATGCTATATTATTTTATTATTAATAACTCTGTTTTTTCAAATATATCAGATTGGAATTGTATTAGATAAGTGCCTGCTTTCATTCCATCAATGTTTATTGGGTGGATGCCACAACCTTCAATAATTTGGGTTTTTATTTTGCGTCCGGAAAGGTCGTATATTGTGTAGATGATATTGTTGGCATTAGTATTACCGATGTTTACAAAAGTTTGATTTTTGGCCGGATTTGGATATAGTGTTATATCGGGAGTATTATTATCGATGGTTTTGATATCTACGTATTCCGAGTCGGCAAAAACAATTATGTTGTCCAATGTTATACCTTTGCCATAGTTGAGAGTTGCTTTGAATGCTAGTTGGTAGAAGTCCGATTTTTCAGGTAGCGAAATAGTATCTTTTGTCCATGATTGAGCATTGGTCGAATATGTTTTAAGTACTTTCCATTCGCCGGCAAAAGAGTTTTTGTACAGCACTGTCAAAGAGTCTTGTTTTGCATAGCGTGTTCTCAACGAGTACCAAAACGATAGGTTGGCTTGGTTTAGTTCCGATAGGTCGAAAGGAGATGTTGTTAGTAGCACAGTTTTGTTTACCGATTCGTAGTCTGTTAAGTGTGTGTATAGGCAGTGTGTGCCATCTATTGGGGGTACGTTGTCGCCCGTTTCTATAGACCACGAAATGCTATCGTCAGCCGAGGTTGTTTGCCAGCAATGTGGTATCTCCCCATTTTCGAAACTTTCGTGATAGGGGAATGCGTTTATCGTTTGGCATGGCGTTGTTGCCGATATCATTATTCCTGTGGACCAATTAGGTGTGTTATCAATTCTTGTGAATATTTTGTAGTAATATGTTTGTTCGGGTTCTAATTCTTGGTGAGTGAAATTAGTGGCATCTCCTGCATATATTACTGTTCCTCCACCTTCCAAAGTTTCGCCACCTGTGTGTTCGGCGTTAGTAGGTGTTCCAAATATGGAGTCGGTAGAGTAGGCAATAACCACAGGCAAGTTGCCATATGGAAGCCACGATAGTTTTACGGATGTAGTCGTCTCTATAGATGCTGTGAATTTATCAGCGTTTATGCTACCACCATTGAAGCAGAAACTTATGGTTCTCAAACTTGGGTTGTCTTTTATATTGGTAATTGGTTTTTCGGTATTGTTACCGGCCCACGATACAGATGCCGGTTTGCTATTGTCGTCAAAAACAGTTTTGTTTCTTGCTCCCGGGAATGGACATCCACTGGAGTTGATACTACCATAAGTTGATGCGCTTGAGGTAGGAACTTTAGTTGATACCGATGCACATACAGGATAGAATTTCTGAGGATGACGTATATTTACAGCGTCGGTGTTAGGGGTCATGCTTGGATGTACATGATATATAATCAATCCTCTGCCGGGAACACGGCTGTCGAAGTTTCTCAGTTGACGGTTTTCCAATAAGAAAAATTCGTTTGGTGTGGTTGTATAGTAACGGTAGAACGAGTTTTCAGATGTGCTAGATCCTTCCATTACTACTGAACATGCAGCGGTGTCAAGGTCAATAACATTGGCCCAACCATATATGAATATTTTGGTATAGGGATTATGATGTGCCGGTGTTTTCCCATTATCGTTCCAATTGCCACTGCCCATTAGATCCCATTCTCCGGTGCCAGGATATTGTCCACCCGAACCATCATAGTCGATATCGTAAAAGTCCGGTGCTCCAAATACATGTCCTAACTCGTGGCATATCACACCTATATGTGTTAGTTGTGTAGATGTATTACGCAATTCGGGCGAGCACGAATACGTAGTTATGGCTATACCATCGTGTACAAGGTTGCTTAGTGTGCTTTTGTGTGACCATATATGAGCTGCATTCCCAGATGCTTCTTCGCCATGTCCGGCAAATAGTATATGCAATCCATCCATAACACCATCGC
>JAEIGA010020098.1_pt1 | contig 10176 bp, 6 predicted proteins | sample 9270691 | NCBI WGS metagenome assembly JAEIGA01 (sample SAMN17057246, study PRJNA624740) | gut metagenome | biome: biome; isolation source: fecal sample | host: Bos grunniens | place: China: Xizang | collected 2019
CAAAGCTCCTTCAAGCGAACTCCAAATACCGTTATTAAAGCTATTCTGTATCTGAGGCACTGAGTTAGTCACATAGAATGTCTGCAACTGCATCTCCTCGATACCATCACGCGAGCCGTTAGGTATAAGGTGACCGCGCGAATAACTGTCTTTGTAGCTATAATCGCACAAATTCACCTGATACTCCGTGTCCAACAATGGGTTGTAGCTCCACGAGCTTGGACGCGATAAATTGCCCATATGCTTTGCCTCCAAAGGGTACGCCACCCAAAGAGAGGTGTAGGTTTTAGTATCGTAGTAGTGTGTGTAGTTACGCTCACCACCTACCGACAACTTTATCTCCTTAGCATTTGGATATGCCCCATCCTTACGCACCGCAGGCAACTCAAGCCACTCACCCGATGCCGTTCCCGTGGTAGGGTCTGTGGCAGGAGGCGTCACCTCGCCTCCCGTTCCACTACCCGAAGATCACTGAAGTGTTGCCTCAATCTTGTTGATACGAATTTGTTTTGTTGCTGATGCTGTAATAGTATCTGCAGAACCAGTCCAAGTAACAGTACTACCTGATGCAGATGCTGAAGAGCCCAATGTTGTTTCCAAGACAGTCGCATAATCACTGCTAGTACAAGTAATTACAATCTTCGTAAACTTCTTACCGTTGCTTGCAGTAAATTTTATAATACTACTTTGATAAATACGGTAGTGATCAGAATCCGAAGTTCGAATTGCAGTACTACCTGAATCCTGAGCATTCGAGAATGTAAAGTTAGTTCCAGTCCAAGTAATTACCTTGTTAGCCAACGATCCTGTATTTGCATAAATGTTTAAGGTTTCTGTTACGGATTCCACACTTGGCTGCTCTGGATCAGTTGGAGTCTCTGGCTCATCGCCACCAGACTCGCCACCACCAGACTCGCCACCACCAGACTCGCCACCACCAGACTCGCCACCATCAGACTCGCCACCATCATAGTATTTGTATACTACCAATGCTTTCTGACTTGCGCTACTATAGCATGCAAACAAAGAACTTGACTGATTATACTGCATGACATTGCGAGAGTATGAACCTTGTGCCTTGATAGTGGCTGTACCATCTGCAGCAATCGAAACATTCCAACTACTATTTGCATTATTTGTAGCCTGAGTCTTCAAGTAATTCGAGCTAGAACTTGCTGCATGTAGATAACCAGAACCTGTATAGAAACCAAATGTACCAGCTTCAGTACCCTCCTGAAGGGTTAGTATCTGGACACTTGCACTTGGAGCTACAAGTGTATCGCCACTCTTTGTAATCGCTGCCTGGCCTCGATTGTTTGATTTCTGCTCTGTTGAAAGAGCATAATTATAATCCTTAGCTGCGATAATAATCTCATCACCTACAGCAAGGTCACTTGCATTAGTCACTAATAACCAACCCTTCAGAGTCTCGCCCTCCGTTGGTTTAGCGTCCTGAGTAATAGTGAATGTTTCCTCAACATTATCGTATCCCTCCTTTACAGCTGTAACTGTGACTTTTGCCTCACGCGCCTCTCCTTCATTTGCTTCTGATGAGAAAGTTATCTTTTCATTAGCATACTGAAGATTTGTAATCCAATCCGCATCTGCCTCTGCTGTAATATTCCAACCATCAGCATTTGTTGCAGTTACGATTGCCTCACCACTTGTTGCATCTGCAGTAATACCAACATCATCAATACTATAAACAATTGCAGGAATTGCCGGTACCGCTGGAGTATATTCTCCAACTAATTTATAAATGCATATTGCTTGCTGCGATTCACCACCATAACATGAGAAAATCGAGCTACCATCATTATACTGCAATGTGTTACGCGTATTAGTACCCTGAGCTACAACTGTTGCAGTGCCATCTGTTGAATTAATAGCAATACTCCAACTACCATTTGCATTATTTGTAGCCTGAGTCTTCAAGTGATTAGAACCAGTGCTTGCAGCATATAGATAACCAGAACCTGTATTGAATGCAAATGTTCCATCCTCAGTACCCTCCTCAAGGGTTAGTATCTGAACATTGCTGTCAAAATCTATTGTATTATTACCATTCTTTGTAACAGCTACCTGACCACGATTGTTATTATTCTGGGTTGTAGATAACGCAAAATCATAACCTGCGGCAACAATAACTACCTTATCACCAACTGCTAAGTGGGCAATATTTTTTACAAGGTTATAAGCATTATCTACCCAATCTACAGAGGTAATACCCTCAAAGTTAACTGAAAACTTTGAAACCTGACCCTTTACAAATGCTAGAGGCTTTTCTGAATTAGGAGAAATTGTCTTAGTGTATCTCTTATTTTCATCATCTGTGATAACAACCTTAAGGCTACCATCAGTAAGATCCACAGGAATACAGCCAAACCAAAAGACATTATCCTCTACATTAGTTGCATTAAGCACAAGCTCTTTAGAACCACTATAAGCCTCCATAGAACCTTTTTTGTCGCCAGCATAGTAGTAATCGGCATTACCTACAAAATCCTCAGATGCTGTAAGCGTTACACTCTTGATATTACCGTTAAAGCCCTTAATGGTCATCTTACCAAATGCAGCAACAGGGGCGAACTGCAAATGTGCTGATGCTGGGACGCCACCGCTATAAGGATATTCTGCCATAATAAGATGTGCTCCCTCATCACAAGAGTTTGCAAGAGGTGTCTGCTCAGTAGGAATCCAAACATCCACATCATCGGAATCAGCGTTTATACCTGTAAAACCAGCAGTAGATACAGAGTTAGCATAAGTACCCATCGGAGAGAATGCATAAATCACACCCTCGCTCTTACCATCAGTCTCAAACTCAACCTCAAAGTCTGCCTTAGCACCTGCCACACTAACCTCTGATGCAACAAACTCGGCCTCGTTTAGACTAAATGCTACTGACTCATTACCACTCCACGACGAAGGATACCCGTTTTCACCCTTATCACCAAACATCGTACGAGTTTCTGCAAACTCTGCGCTAAACTTAACATAATGCTTTGCCTCTGGTGTAGAGTCTATTCCCTCATTCACCTTCTGGCATGATGTGAATGCCATTGCAGCTACTGCAACAAGCATCAAACTCTTAAAAATGTTCTTCATAGTTGCAATAGTTTTAGAATTCACCATAATCATTCTCATAAGCATCATCAATACCTGCAGAAAGCGAAAAACCCGCCTCCACAACGGTCTCGACAACATCGAAATTAGGAGCTTCGTAGCCCATAATCTCTGTCATAGTGTTTGTTTTCATAGATTTGTGTTATTTGTTAGTTAAAATATTTTCTCAACAAACTCCGCAAGGTATATTCGCCAGTTGCGCCAAGTGTGGCCGCCCGCGCTCTCGCGGTACTCATACTCATAGCCCGCAGCATCGAGCATAGCCCTAAATTTTGTGTTCTCCTCATAGAGGAAGTCATCCGCACCTATACCTATCCAATAGAGCGACACACCGCGCATAAACTGCTCGGCGATGCCCTCCTCCAAGTTTTCATACATCAAGATTCCCTCCTCGCCACGATAGATAGCCGCCGAGAACAACCCCACATAGTCGAACATATCGGGGTAGTGGCGAGATATCTGCATAGCGTGGAAGCCACCCATAGAGAGTCCTGCTATAGCGCGGCTCTCCTTTGCGGGGTAGGTGCGGTAGTGGGCATCGACCCACGCCACCACATCGCCGAAGTAGCTCTCGAAGCTACCATCCATAGAGCCACTCATATATGGTTTATAGTCGCACTTGCCTGAGTATGTAGGTGCTGCATCGTGGCACATACAGCCGTTAGGCATAACGACAATCATAGGCTCAGCCTCGCCACTTGCGATAAGGTTATCCATAATCTCCGCCATGCGACCTGTAGCAATCCACGCCTCCTCGTCGCCACCCATGCCGTGCAAGAGGTACAACACGGGGTAGGCTCTATAGCCCGCCTCGTAGCCTGCAGGGGTGTAGATAGTCATACGGCGCGAGGTGTCGCCCACAGTAGCCCACACACGGCTAACGGTGCCGTGAGCCACATCGTGCGACATATAGATATCGCCCTGACCACCACCCACAACGAAGTAGTTCATCACCGAGCCTACATCTCTCACCGTGCGGATATTGGAGCTATCGAGAATACCCGCCATGCCGTCAACGGTGAATGTATAGGTGTAGTACTCCGAGGCTAAGGGTGCTGTGCGTAGCTGCCACACGCCATCCTCACCGCGCGTCATACTCTGTGCCTCAGTTGCGAAGTCACCAACCACAGCCACAGACTCCGCCATAGGTGCATAGAGGCGGAAGATGACACTGCCATCCTCACACACCTCAGGTGAGCCGAGAGCCTCGCCCTGCCACAACTTCTCCTGTGCCATAGCACTGCCACAGCAGATAAGCAAAAAAGAGAAGAGTATATGTTTATATAGATTTCGCATAACGGTTTTATACTAAAGTATAAAGTATGGCACAAAGTTAGTAATTCTTTCTCTAATATCTACCATTATTTACCGTAAACAGAGAAAATGGCTGATAATTTTCGTATCTTTGCATTAAGAAAAAAGCGTGTGCATGAAAATTGGCGTTATATCCGACACTCACGGACTCTTCGATAAGCCCCTCATGGAGTTCCTTGCCCCCTGCGACCAGATATGGCACGCCGGCGACTTCGGCACTGTGGAGGTGGCAGATAAGATTGCTGCGTTCAAGCCCCTAAAGGGTGTCTACGGCAATATCGATGGAGGGGTTATGCGGCGCATGTTCGCGGAGGTCAATCTCTTTGAGGTTGAGGGCGTTAAGGTGCTTATGACGCATATTGGCGGCTACCCTCGCCACTACGCACCTAAGGCACTGCAACATATCCACACTGCGCAACCCAAGATTTTCGTTGCGGGACACTCACACATACTCAAGGTCATATATGACCCTATATACGACCTGCTACACATCAACCCTGGTGCCGCGGGCAACTATGGGGCGCATAGGGTACGCACAGCTATACGCTTCGATATCGAGCGTGGAGAGATAAAAAATATGGAAATAGGCGAATGGCCACGATAACTATGAAAAGATTATTTAGCACAATCGCGCTACTACTCATAGTAGCCACAACAACAGCACAGGAGGTGGTGCGCACAACACACCACTACGCCACACACGACGGCATAGAGCTTATGCTCGATAGATACGACCTCGACACGGCTGCCGACTACGAGCGTCCCTGCATGATTTTTGTCTTTGGCGGCGGCTTCTACCGTGGCGATAGGGCAAGTGAGTACTATCTACCCTACTTCGAGCGTCTGGCACGCGAGGGCATCGTGGCGGTATCTATAGACTACCGCTTGGGGCTAAAACTCGCCCCCACAGCCACAAACTTTGTCGCCATGACCAAGAACCTTGTGTGGGCAGTGGATATCGCTGTGGAGGATCTCTACGCCGCAACAAACTATATCTTGGCGAACGCCAAGGCGTGGAGCGTAGACCCCACACTTATAATGGTTAGCGGCTCAAGTGCGGGTGCTATCACGGCACTACAGGCGGAGTGGCTACGCTCAATGGGTGACGCTAAGGCTGAGGTGCTACCTGATGATTTCCGCTATGCGGGCGTTGTGTCGTGCGCGGGCGCGCTCTTTAGCACTAAGGGCAAGCCAAAGTTTAAGAGCCAAGCTGCCCCTATGCTCCTCTTCCATGGCACCTCAGATAGCAATGTGCCATACCACAAGTCGGCAATTATGGGCATCGGCTTCTACGGCTCAAAACATATCGTTAAGCAGCTCGACAAGGTTAAGTCACCATACTACTTCTACTCTGCCGAGTATGTCACCCACACCCTTGCTGCCACACCACTTATCGACCAGCAAGAGCTTATCCTACAGTTCATTAACGACTATGTTATGCGCGGTCGCCGCCTCTATATCCAGGCAGATATCTACGACCCCACAATACCTCAACGCCCCACACGCTTCACCCCGCGCGACTACCTAAAGACCAACTACGGAAAATAACAACAACGCCTTCCAACAACGCCTTCCTTTTTCGGGAAGGCGTTGTTGTAAGGTGAAAAGTGAACTTTGCGATTAAGGCGAGAGCAGAGCAAGTTTACTTGTTATGCCGAGCCGCAGCAAAGTAGAGGCATTACTTTAGTTTTGCCTCAACTTTGCGATTAAAGCGAGGGCAGAGCAAGTTTACTTGTTATGCCGAGCCGCAGCAAAGTAGAGGCATTACTTTAGTTTTGCCTCAAAACTGAAAGTAATGTGTGCTTCGCACGAGATTTATAAAGTTAAAAGTCTGCGACTTTTTATTAGGGAGGTTAGGGAGATTAGAGAGATTAGAGAAATTAATGTTTTTGGTTGATGCCATTCCCTAAACTCCCTAAACTCCTTAAATTCCCCTTAAAAACCCTTAAAAACCCTTAAAAACCCTTAAAATAGAAACCCACAAAAAAATCGGAGCCTCCCGATTGGGAAGCTCCGAAAGAGTTATCTAATTGCAGATATTACTGAGCTGCTGGAGTACCAGAGATGCTAATTGGATAAGTCTTAGCGGTAGACTTTACATAACCCTCGAATGAGTATGTACCATCCTCATTAACAACTACATCAATGCTTGCATCGTTGATAAACTCGCCTGTTGTACCATTGATATAGCAGTAAGACTGCTCAAAGCCGTTGTTATTCCAAGAGTAGTTTTTAGTCTTAAGCTTAGCATCAGCCTCAGCAATGTAGAAATCCATAACGATCTTATTCATTGTACCCTCGTCAAGGTAGAAATGCACCTCTACCTCCATCTGGCCGTAAGGAACGATCTGGAAACGGTTGATAGCAATCGCCTCCTCATCACCACCTACATCTGGAAGAACTGGCTCAACAAGACCCTCAACAGCACCTGTGTAAGTTATATTGTAAAGACCAATTCTGAATGTGAATGAGTAAGCACCGTCTGCGTAAGCAACCTCAATAGCACCCTTAACCTCAGCCTGGTTGCCATTTAGATATGCATAAGTGTACCATACTGTGCTATCACCTTTATCACCGTATGTGTTCCACTGACCAGGAACGATGTAATCAAGACCCTTGTTGAAGTAAAGATTATTATCCCAACCACCATCACCTGTACGGAATACTACAGAAGCAGTCTCCTCGTTAGGAAGCTGGAAATCTACGATAGTAGCATAACCATGGTTAGAGTCATATCTTGCAGCTGCACCTGTTGCAACAACATCAACTGGATCTGGCTCTGGATACTCATACTCACCAAACATTGGAGCAGATACTGTACCATCAGCGAACTGAACACCTACAGCAATGCGGTATGTAGTACCAACAGTGAATGAATACTTGTAATCAGAAGTCTGTTTAGCTACGATAGGGTTCACGCTTGAAGACTTGTACAAATAGTCATCACCGTAAGCAATGTTCTGGAGCTCCTCCTCTGAACGAAGGTAGTATGAGTTACCATTAGTAGTTGCGATGTAGTATCTAATATCTGCAACATCAAGACCCTCAAGACCTGAAAGTGTGATAGTTGCGTTCTCTGGAGTGAACACTACGCTCTCAATAGCTACAGTAGCCTCGTTAACAACAGCCTCCACTGAGTTAACAACCTCGTAAGCAAGAGTGTACTCACCCTCAGCTGTAACGATCAAAGCGTAGAAGTGCTTCTGCTGACCAGCAACCTCAGTCTCAGTTGATGCATAGAATGTATTATCTGGAGCTGGGAAATCTTCTGCTGTCTTCTCATAGCCATCGTTAACAAGCTCGTCAACTAGGACATCCTCCTCAAGCTGCTCCTGATCATAGAACTTATAGTATGCACGAACAGTGTTCTGTGGGACTGTTACGTCAAGAGCGATGCGTGTGTAACCGTGATCCTCCTCGTTGTAAGCAACATTATACTCTGCTGGCACCGCAGCTGGTGTAAGAGCTGATGTAGAGTAGTATACAAACTTGATATCCTCAACAGTGTACTCTGTACGACCCTCCTCCTCAGCGAAGATAGCCAATACATACTCTGTGTTAGGAAGGATTGTGATATATGGCTCGTAATCCATTGTGTAACCACAAAGCTCAACAAGTGAGATATTCTCCTCCTTAACATCAGCCTCAACCTTCATACCAAACGAGCCCCATGCTGGATTTGCAAGATAATCTTCCAATGCCACTGCGAAGAAATCCTCAACTGAATCATAGTATTCCATCTCGATCATCGAGTTAATTTCAGCAAGTGATGCTGGGTATAGGTTATAGCACTGAGCACCACGAAGAGTAGCATTGAAGTAAACATTGTAGCACTCCTCCTTAGCAACCTGAACATCAACATTAAGCTGCTTGAATGGAACTGCAATAGCCTGCTCAAGGATAGGCATACCCTGATTCTCAGCATCAGTAGGCATTACTACAACCATAAATGAGTTGTTCTCATATACTAACGTGCCATACCAATCGATAGCGGCAATAAGCTCCTCAACAGTTACATCGAATACAGAAACCTCGTTAACACCCTCAACATACATGAGATCCTCATAGCTGTTGCGGTCGTTTGCATTCGCGAAGATATTGTTAACCCATGAGCTAACACATGGAACTTCAAATTCGCCCCAATTACTATTCCAGATAGAATTAAGATCCTCAGTGTAGTCATCAAGGTTCATAACTGCAATATAGTAGTTATTGAACTCCTGAACAAACTCATAACCCCAGCCAGTGAACTGGTTGTAAGAATCAACAAGAGTATTAGTGATGAACATGTGACCTGTACGATCCATCTCAACAGTAATCTCTGCAAGGTTAACAGCAAGCTTCAAAACCTTACATGCACCAGCAGCAGTGTTGAAGTGTACCAAAACCTCACCCTCCTTCTCTGCGATACCAGAAGCGAGCAACTCGCTCTTAGGAGCAGTAACAGCCAAAACATAGTCCTGACCACCAGCTGCACGAGTAGCAGCGTTTACAGTAGCCTTCCAACCAAGTGGCTGGTTCATAACATTGATATCCTCAACAGCATCGTTAATAGCGAAAGTGATCTCCTTAGTCTCACCTGCCTTAACATAAACCTGGCTGCGAGTAGCCTCGAACTCGATAAGCTCAGCAACACCAACAGTGAACTCCTCACCGTTAGCCAACTTAATAGTTGCAGAACCGTCCTCGTTGATAACTACATCAACAACAACCTGATTTGCAGCAACGCCATTAACAGCTACCCAAGTCTCGCCATCTGCGCTAACCTCCAAAACGCCCTCAACAACGCGGTACTGAAGAGTATCGCAGTCACATGGTGTGCACTCGTGGTCACACTCAACAGCGTTGAAGATAGTAATCGACTCACCGTTAGACAACTTAAGAACCTTCTCACCGTTCTCGTTAGTTGTTACCTCAACGATAACAAGATTGTTACCAAGAAGCTCCTCCAAAGTTGGAGCCTCAGCCTTAGCAGCATTCTCCAAAGCAACAACGCGCTCTGTCAACTTTGCAAGATCACCCTTAAGGTTCTTGATATCATTCTTAACTGCTGTATCATCGTAAGAACAAGATACAGCCAAAGTCATAGATACTACAAGAGCAGCAGCTACAACTGACTTGAGGGTTGCAAAAATCTTCCTCATAGTAGTAAAAATTAAGTTAATAAAAAATTTTAATTAAGTGTCTTTATTTCACGAAAGGGGATAGTTTCCCCACATATCTTATGCAAAGATATATAAAAATTTCACAACTTAGCAACAATTATTGTGATTTTTTTGCAAAATAATTACAACAATGCATATATATACATTAAAAAAAAGGGTGACTAAACCGCAGTTTAGCCACCCCACTATAACCTAAGAGAGTGAATAAAAAGATGTAGTTTTAGGCTTGCGAAGCCCGAAAAAGCGGAGTTTACTTAAGCGTAAATGAGCATTTTGAGGGCAAGCGTAACGACAAAATACACTTTTTATTCACTCTCCATAAATATATAAGGTATATTAAAGACCCCTACTATAGTGCATCAATAGCCTTAACACTGTAGATTGAGCAACATGGCTGGTCAATAACTACAGATGTTGGGATGTTGAAGCTCGCTGACTTCTCGCTATCGGCATTAAGCTCTGCTACCAAGTCAAGCAAAATCTGGATATCAGCCTTCTCCTCGACAATAGGCATAAAGGCAAGACGAGAGATAGCACCGATATTACCTTCGTTATCTACAGCGTGAGTGAG
>JAEIGA010020099.1_pt1 | contig 10175 bp, 12 predicted proteins | sample 9270691 | NCBI WGS metagenome assembly JAEIGA01 (sample SAMN17057246, study PRJNA624740) | gut metagenome | biome: biome; isolation source: fecal sample | host: Bos grunniens | place: China: Xizang | collected 2019
CAGCCTTCTTCATGTTGTCATGGATGGCAAGGTGGCCCTTTCTATCATTATCATTGCTATTTTTGCTTATTATATTTTGGCTACATTATTACCGGTTGATAAAATCATTGGCCGTCTTTATCCGTATTTCGGTGCATTATTATTAATTAGTGCACTTGGAGTAGGAATTGGCTTAGTCGTTACAGGTGCTGAAATTCCTGAGTTAACTTTGGAAAATTTACACCCTGCTAATGCTCCAATTCTACCATTATTGTTTTTTACCATTTCATGTGGAGCCCTTTCAGGATTTCACGCAACACAAACACCGATTATTTCACGTACAACGAAAAATGAAAAAGAAGGCCGCAAAATTTTCTACGGCATGATGATTGCTGAAGGGATTATTGCGATGATTTGGGCAGCTGCTGCAATGAGCTTATTCAATGGCTCTACTGGCCTAAACGAAATTTTAGCAAATGGTGGTCCTGGAGCTATCGTACAAGAAGCTTCAACGACTCTTCTTGGTGCAATCGGCGGAACGCTTGCCGTGCTTGGTGTCGTTGTATTACCGATCACTTCAGGAGATACAGCTTTCCGAAGTGCCCGTATGATTATCGCGGAATATTTTAATATCGCGCAAAAGAAATTCTCAAGCCGTCTATGGATTGCTATTCCTTTATTCGCGATTTCAGCCGTTTTAACTCAAATCGATTTTAACGTTTTATGGCGCTACTTTAACTGGGCGAACCAATCAACGGCTGTTATCGCACTGTTTGTCGCAGCCATGTACTTATACATCGCGAAGAAAAATTATTTCATACCGCTTGTACCTGGTTCGTTCATGCTCGTTATGGTCATCACCTACATTTTGAATGCACAAATCGGTTTTGGCTTATCTTGGACAGTTGCATGGATCGGCGGCTTCGTCGGCGCAGCTATTCTGATTACCATTTTCTTCATAGCAGCTAGAAAAGCACGAGCCAACAACCTGCCGCTTGATGAAGACGTATCTAATTATAAGAAGACTGCCTAATGGGCTGCTGCAATCCTAATTATCGCAAGATTGTCCAGGAGCAAGAAGAGCAGGTCAATCAACAGGAAAACGATACACTTTCTGCATGGCAAAAAATCAGTATCATTGCTGTAACAGCAAGCATTGTTATCATTGTGCTTGTCCTATAATGGAGAACCCGCTGAAGATCGTATTCAGCGGGTTCTTTCATTAACTTGCCTTTCGAATAATCGGGTTCACCACCATCAAAAGAACAATGAGTAAACCGGCGATCGATATAAAGAGGAACATTTGCTGTATAGTAAAGCTAACCAATAACACACCCGTCAATAATAAAGCAATTGGGTTCGTGCTTTCTAATAAGACATTCATCGTACTTTGTGAACGCCCGATTACCTCACGTGGCACTTTAATCATAAACAATGTGCTAAGTGAAATATTCGCTAATGGACTACCAAAACCGATTAAAGCAACGAGCAGACAGCTGATGACGAAATGGTCAACAAAGCTCATGACCCCAAACGAAATCATCATAAGCAGAAGACCTGTTACAATCGGGACAATTTTCGGCAATTTAAGAAAGAAGTTAATCGCAATGGAACCCGTTAAAATTCCAATAACAAAGGAAATTTGAATAGAGGCAAGCTGAGATGCACTACTGGCGTATGTAGGTAATAAAATTTCAACTGGTGCAAAAATAAAGTTGATAAGCACTAAATAAAGAATAAGACCGCGAAGAATCGGAACCGTCATAATCGTACGGAATCCTGTTTTTAAATCCTTGATAAATACTGCTTTGTTTAACTTTCCATGCTCTCGTCTCTCCATTAACTCCTTTTGCTTAACGAACCATATGCACACAATGGATATAAAAAACATAACGGCTTGAAACAGAAAAGCTAACTGCAAATCAATTGCCAGCAAAATCCCGGCTATAGCAGGAGCTATTAATCCAGTTAAAACTTGAACGGTCGAAGAAATACTTTGAGCACGTGCAATCAATTGCTCCGGCACAATCGTCTTTATTGCAACAGCTCTAGCAGGCGTAAAGAAGGCTGAAAAAGACGCAAGAATCGCCGCTGCTGCAATAAGCATCCATGGCTGCAATACGTCTAAAAAGAACGTCAGAAATAAAAGGAAGGCTACAATACCTCTACACAAATTAGCCATCATCATAATCCTTTTTTGTCGCCCTCGATCCACTATCACCCCAGCAAAAATCCCCAAAATAATGATAGGTATCACATTCGCTGCAAGCACAAAGGACATTTGCACAGAAGATCCCGTCAACACCTTCATCGCCCAAACCAATGATAGCGTGTACACCCCATCACCAATCATCGCTACTAGCTGCCCTAGCAACAAAAGACGATAGTTTTTGATTTTCAATAAATCCTTCATTCTATCATTCTGAGAAACAGCTTCATTTTGTGGCTTTGCTTCCATTAAAAATTCTCCATCTCCTTTTTGAAATGGCTCTGTTATCATTTGTTGTTGGTTTTCGCAAATATTGTTTGTTGATCGGAACCGAGGGCGGCGACTCGCGGAGAGAAGCGTGCAGGCTTAATACACCGCAGAAGCGTTAGCGAAGAGGAGGATTGGCGCATGCACCACAAAAAAGCGTCCGACCGCAGTGGAAATCAACAGCAGCGTTTAACATAGCCTTTGAAATATACAGCTTAAATATGTTACATATTTTACCACATACTATATGTGATATAGAAGAGTTTTTGACACCTAACAAACCAAAAAGTCATAATAGTTTGTTAATCAATAATGCTCATTTTAAACGCTATAATGGAAGACAATAGGAGAAAGTGATAAACGATACTAGGAGGAAAATAATGATTAAAAATATTCTATTTGATTTTGACGGTGTTATTATTGATTCCATGCCTACTAAAACGGAGGGTTTCAGACAAATATTTAAGGATTTTGATCCTGCGGCTGTACAAAAAATACTTGATTACAATAACTTGAACGGCGGTTTATCAAGATACGTTAAAATTCGCTATTTCTTTGAAGAAATTTTATCAACTACTATTGAAGAGCAAGAAGTTTTACGCTATGCGGAGCAGTTTTCACAAATTGTAAAAAAAGAACTGACAAACAAGGAGCTTTTAATTACGGAGGTTGTTGATTTCCTTCAAAGAAATCATGACAAATATCGTTTACATATCGTTTCCGGAGCAGATGAAAAAGAGCTGCGATATTTATGTAAAGTACTCGGAGTGGACCAGTATTTCCTTTCTATTCATGGTTCACCGACTCACAAAAATGATTTAGTGAAGCAACTATTGGCCGAGCACAACTATAATCGATCAGAAACCATTTTAATAGGCGATTCGATTAATGATCTTGAAGCAGCAGAAGTAAATGCAATCGGTTTTTATGCCTATAATAATCCAGAATTAAAGAAGTTAACATCCAATTATTTAGAAAGTATTAATGATGTGTTTCAATAATTCTGTTCTTTAATAACCTAGTAAAAAGAGATAGCTAACCCCGGTGTTGTCTCTTTTTACTGTTCATTAGTTTGCTCCTTAAACTCCATTACTTGCCGAAGCTCAATCTCACCTTCCCCATTTCCTTGTGGATCCGGCATCCGCATGGCCCACTCGATGGCTTCTTCCCTAGAGTTCACATCAATTAGAATGAACCCAGCAATCAATTCATTCGTGTTCAAAAACGGGCCATCCGTGACCACTGGCTTTTCTCCATGTTTTGGATATGAAAGGCGAATCCCATTTGAACTTGGATGAAGTCCTTTGGCCATAATTCGCACTCCTGCCTTAACTAATTCCTCATTGTACTTCGTCATGGCTTCCCTGAGTTCTGGACTCGGAAAATTTCCTGCTTCCGAATTCCTCGAAGCTTTTACAATAATCATAAACAGCATAAAAATCTCCTCCTTCTTTTTAGAAGACTTTGTTCGTACAATAGACTCTTACAATCCAGCTGCTTGTATAACACTTCAAATTGAATAAACAAGGAGAATCCTATTACTGGAGGCCCCTTGTTTATTATCGCCTTCTAGCTTAAGAACGGAGCTACAATAAGCATGATTATTGAACAAGAAAGTAGAGAAACACTTACTTTCTTGGGAAGTTTCACTGCTCCCTCACCCTTGTAAAATCCGGAAAATTGAAGTTTATTTCGATACAATAAAAAAAGAAAGACAATAATTGCAATTCCTACAAACCAACCTCCAGTAGTATCATCTACATTGATCCCTAAGCTTGCGTAGACTAATTTCACCAAGCCTCCTAATATAGCACCGAAAATGAAAAGTATCGCCATTATACGGATAAATTCTAAAATTACTTTCAATATAGATCACTCCCACCATGACATTATTACCACAAAAATACAATTAAACCATTTTAAAATTCAACAACTAATAACAAGTATCCTTTTCAAAGCCGGAATATTCCATAAAAAAATTTTTATTTATTTCGTTCTAAATCCGTTCTTTTAGACGTATTTCTATAGTGGCAATAACATTACAGAAAGGAGCAAAGGTAAACACATCTTTGTCAAACTCTAAGAATTCCAGGAGGTTTTAAATTGAAATTCATAAAAAAACTAAGTATTCCTTTATTATCTATGATATTAGGAATAGGGTTGCTGCTCCCATTAAACGGAGCAGCGGCAAATACGAATGTTCAAACAACAAATGATACACCAGTGGCGTTACAACCTATTGACATATCAAATATACAACACAGTGTAAATAGGAACTTAACCGAGGAGCAAATTAAAGACAGATTCGAACTGATTACCTCTAGTTATGAAATCGGCCAACCATTTTCAGAAGAAGATGCTGAATTTGTGCGCGCATACGCAACCTTGGTGAACAGTAACGAAAAAAACTTATCTGGTTCTAATATAGGAACAAACGATTTTAAGTTCGGTAACAGTGCAAGTTCAAAATTTAGTAAATCTAAAACAGCGCAAGGAGTCTCTGTCACCTACAGTGGCACCGTTAGAGCTAAACTAGGTTTTGTTAACCATTCTTACGGAGGTAATGTTACCGCAAAAATCAATTCCGGTTCATCCAAAATCACATCCATTAAAACGGTTGTTACAGGCTCCGCATTTGGATTGTTAGGAAATAGTGGCACATATGTTGGGTTAGTTCATAGCGGTTCAGTTTCTTCTACATCTGGGGCAAAAGCTACAAGTTGGAAAATGGATAAAACGAAAGAATACTCAGCAGTAGCCGTTGTATACGCTTATATTAACGCTTACACTGTTATCAACACTACAACGGGTTCATTTGATTTATATGCTTTTTAAAAGAAGGAGCAAATATGGGATTAATAAGTATAATTAACCTATTCATTTTATTAGTCGTTGTTTTGGCATTTGGCTTTTTAATCTATACACTAATAAAAAAATTAATGAAAGATCGAGACCCCCACAATTAGTTATTCCTCTACTATTTATAACCACGAATGATTTCCATGACACTTGAAAAAGGAACTTGGATAGCCCAAATCTAAACTATTTTATCATTTAAAAACACTGAAAATGAGCAACAAATGAAAAAAACGAAAACAGCCTGCCCCTCAATTACGGGTCAGGCTGCTTCCATTTTCAATTACTCAGTAATTGTAATATATTTGTAGCTAAACTCAGAACCAACAGAATGATAAGTGAATCCTTTTACTTTTTCAGATACTAAAATATTATAAGCTTGTTGATAAACTGGTGCTAAACCAGCATCTTCTTCTAATAGAATTTTCTCTGCTTTTTGTAGCAATGACCATTTTTCAGCTGTGTCTGTTGTTTGTTGTGCTTGTTCAATTAATGAATCATATTCAGCATTTGCATAGTTTTGGTTATTATTCAGACCATCTGTAACCCAAAGGTCAGAGAATGTGATTGGGTCTAAGAAGTCAGGGCCCCATCCTGAATCAACCATATCAAAATCTTCTTTTTGCTCACGGTCGATACGTACAGCAAATGGAACATTTTCAATATTAACTGTTAAACCTTCAAGATTCTTTTCTAATTGATCTTTCAAGTATTGGTCAACTTTCTTCGCTGCATCTGTGTCACTACCTAATAGTGTAAGTGTCACTTCAGTCAGTCCTGTTTCTTCTAAACCTTTAGCCCAATACTCTTTCGCTTTTTCCGCGTCATATGTTAGTAAGTCTCCGTTAGCATCACGGAAGTCTTTACCTTCTGCATCTTTTACGAAATTAGCTGGCACTGCATAGTTTGCTGCAACTGAACCGTTATTTAATACATTTTCTACTAAATCTTCTTTATTGAAAGCTGTCGCAATCGCACGACGAATATTTTCGTTTGCTAGAGCTTCATTTTCTTGATTTAATTTTATCCATGTAAGACGTGGATCTAACCAGCTTACCATACGTTCGTCACCTTCATATTGAGGAACGATATCAGATGATAATTTATCTGTAATATCTGCTTCACCAGCTTCAATTGCATTGACAGCTGATTGAGATTCTTTCGAAACGTTAAATAAAATTTTTGTTAAGCTAACATTTTCTGCATCCCAATAGTTTTCGTTCTTTTCAAGTTCCCATTCTGTTGCAGTTGGGCCGTTCCAAGAAGTCATTTTGAATGGTCCATTCGATAAAACAGTCTCAGCAGAAGTTGCATAGTTTTCACCTTGTGCTTCTACAAAGGCTTGGTTTTGCGGATAGAAAGTTCCGAATGCCATTAAGCCTTTAAAGAAATCGACAGTCATTGGAGATGCTGTTTTAACTACTAGTGTCGTTTCATCTACAGCTTTAACTCCTAAGCTATTTAAATCATAAGCTTGACCCGCAGCTGCTGCTTCTGTGATTTCAGTTGCACCTAGGATTTTATTTTCCATCATATATGGACCATATGGAGAAGCATTTTCAGGGTCAATTGCACGTTGCCAAGCATAAACGAAATCAGCTGCTGTTACAGGATCTCCGTTTGCCCATTTAACATCCTCTTTTAAAGTCACTGTAAATTCTGTTCCTTCTTCATTCACTTCAGGATCTCCTTCAGCTACAGCTGGAACAAGTTCATTTTCTTGATTTAAACCATATAAACCTTCATTAACATTCCCTAAGATTGTAAATGAAGTAGCATCCGTTGCCATAACACTATCCATTGACGGAATTTCCGATGCCTTTAATACTCTTAACTCTTGTGCGACTGCTTCCGAACCTGATTCTTTCTTAGAACTAGATTCATCGTTACCACATGCAGCAACAAATACACTTAGTGCTAAAACTAATGTTAATACTAGCGAAAACTTTTTCTTTTTCACGTAGATGCTCCCCTTCCAATATACCAATATATTAATACCAAAATATAGAAATAATAATTTCGAACTCAAAGGAATCAATATCTTCTCATACATCAAATGCTGCTTTCGGCAAAAAACAAACACCAATGCATATATACCCTCGCATATTTAAACGAAACATTTTAAATTATCAAAATATTTAATCCAAATAATCTGCGCTTCCTTTTCACTCATTGTTATTGTAAAAGAATATTAACATAATAATAGGATTAATAGCAACTATTTTCTGAATTTTATTAATATACTATTTATTCAAACTAGAAACCATTGTTGATTATTAAGAAAAATAACGAATGAACTATGAAAAAACAGAGATAAAAAAAGGAATGACCATGAGATGATCATTCCTCATCAACAATATGGGTAATGCATCTGTTAACGAAAATATGGAAACATATATGAAAAAAGCCCTTCTCATTTTTACGAGAAGGGCAATTTTTTGTAAAAACAAAAACACTGATAATGTTTACGTTTTTTCTATGCAGGTCATATCCAAGGAAAAAGTTTCACTTTATTTCCCACAAACATAATAAGCAAGCAGCTTTTGAACGTCAGCTATGCTACTACCTTTTTTAAACGTTTTCTCGATTGGCGTTTCTGAGCTTGAAATATAAATTTTCAGCTCAGCATCCATATCAAATGTTCCTGCTGTCTCCGTACGAAAATGCGAAATGCTCTTATAAGGGATCGAATGGTACTCCACTTTCTTGCCCGTAATACCTTGCTTATCCACTAAAATAAGACGCTTATTCGTAAATATAATCTGATCGCGAATTATTTTGTAAGCCTGCTCTACTTCTTCTCCCGGAAACAATACATCCTTTAACTCTTTCGCAACCTCAGCGACACTAACCGACGACGAATTACCTAAAAATCCATCCATTAAACCCATTTTTCAAAACCTCCATGTTCACTATTTATATATCACATATTAACAAATAACCCGGCAATATATGCGTGATATTAAAATTTCCCAGCGAAAAAATTATTCATTTTCACCCATTTATTACTAAATTATACATCATGTGCTATCCTTTATTATGAGGTGACATACGATGAACATTAACCATCTATTATTCTCCGTTTCAAATTTAGAAAAATCCGTTAACTTTTATAAACAAGTTTTTAATGCGAAGCTTTTAGTAAGAGGTAAAAGCACGGCCTATTTTGATTTAAACGGCTTGTGGCTTGCGTTAAACGAAGAAAAGGACATTCCGCGAAACGAAATCAACTACTCCTATACGCATATTGCTTTTTCCATTAATGAAACTGAAATGGACGCTATGTTGGAAAAATTGCAGACGTTAAATGTGAACATTCTATCCGGAAGACCAAGAAATACTCAAGATAAAGAATCGATTTATTTCACAGATCCAGACGGCCACAAATTCGAATTTCATACCGGAACATTGCAAGATCGATTAAACTACTATAAACAAGATAAAAGGCATATGGAGTTTTTTGATGAATAATACATATTGCAAAAGTACACTGAATCAAATTCGGATTGCTGTGACGTCCATAATAGAAAGAAGCCCACTTTTCAAACGTATCAGTCCAAATAACATTACACACCAGAAACCTCACGCTTCAGCCGCTCAGTATCAATACCAGCATTACGAAGTTTCAACTCCGCATCCTCTTCAATCAGCTCCTTAAACAATGTCAGAACAGGATGAAAATCTGTATGCTTACCCATCATGAAGCTCATCTTATGCTCAACTTCGAGCCATGTGCTAATATCCGCTTCATTGTGCTGAATTTGCGCCTCCAACTTGTCGAGTGCATTAGCGACCTTCGCTTCAAACGTTTCCTTATGCTCAAACTCCATCCATAAATTATAGACGTCCTCGCCCAGACTGCCCTGCAGCGTATCCCGAATCTTCTCAATCGCCTTTAACTCATTTATTTGCTTCTGCTTCTTCAGATCGGCATTATTCATCGTATCAAAAGCCGGTATATCAGTCGCTTCAGCCTCCACTAAATCATGTACAATAATCATCTTCAGCAATCTGGCACTATCAACCGCTTGATTCAAATACGGCTCGATCAGCATTGCCATCAACGACACGCGCCACGTATGCTCAGCCACACTTTCCCTTCTGCCATTCGACAGCCAGCTATGCCTCATCTCACTTTTTAGCTTCTCTCCAAGCTTGATTACTTCAAGTATCCCCACTATATTATCTCTCATTTTCTAGTTGCTCCTCCAAATCATATCTGCCTTGTCCAAAGGGTTTTCCACCTTTAAATAATAGTCCTCTCCCGGCCAATATCTTCTATTATATTTATCTAAAATAGCTTGCTTATCTCCAATATATGTATTACGTCTGAGTAATCTCTCATATCTCTTTTCACGAGTGCAGTCCAAATAAACAACAAAATCAAAGTACTTTCTCCATTCCTTCCTTTGTAGAAAGATTCCTTCAATCAGCACAATACTGTCAGTCTCGATAACTGTTTTATTAGTTGAATATGAATTACTCGTTTTGTCGTAATAAGGCAATGTAATTTCTCCAACATTATTATGAAGACTCTCAAACAACTTCACTCGCAACCATTCAACATCCCATTGTAGACTATAAAACTCGTACCACTCTTCATGCCCTGTGTTATATCGTTTCTCTCGTAACGATATGATCATCTATGTGAAAAATCGTTACCTTGCAACCGCGCGCACTCAATTCCTGTTCTATCTTCTGCACCAATGTCGTTTTCCCTGCTCCACTCAATCCGTCCAACGCAACAATAAAAGGCCGGCCTTGCTTGGAAAATTGTTTTAATAACTCATTTGCGATTTTAAGTATCTTCACCATCCCCTAACAGTGACTGATTCTTGATATCCCTATTATTACATATTTACTA
>JAEIGA010020100.1_pt1 | contig 10175 bp, 7 predicted proteins | sample 9270691 | NCBI WGS metagenome assembly JAEIGA01 (sample SAMN17057246, study PRJNA624740) | gut metagenome | biome: biome; isolation source: fecal sample | host: Bos grunniens | place: China: Xizang | collected 2019
ACCTTATTAATTAATATAAGGGACTTCGGGAGCAGGAGCGCACGCCGCGTTAGGGATTGGAGCGGCATCCTTTGCGAACGGAGTGAGAAAAGATACAGCGGAAAGCCCGACGGCAACGCCGGAACGCCATAATACAGAACCCAAAAATACAGAATCCCGGAACTTCCGAAGGCTTGCGCAAGGTTATGATTAGAAAAAAGGACTACACCTTATTAATTATTATAGGGGTTGAAAAAAGGGACGCAATTAAAAAACGTCCCTTACATCAATTTCTTTATCAAATCTATTTTTTCGTATGGAGGGTATTTCATCGCAAAGTCGATTTTGTTAGACGACTTCAGAAGCGCGCGTTTATTGCTGAACGCCAAGAAACTTTCATGCGAGTGATATTTTCCCATGCCACTCTCTCCGACTCCACCGAATGGCAAATGATCATTACCGACATGCAAAATAGTGTCGTTGATACAAACGCCGCCAGAGGTCGTTTTATTTAAAAGGTCGAAAGCGTTTTCATCCTTGCCGAAATAATACAACGCAAGAGGTTTAGGTCTGTCAACTACAAATTCGACGACTTCTTCAATATTATTATAAGTAATGATAGGCAAGATTGGTCCGAAGATTTCCTGTTTCATCACATTGACCTCAAAGTCTGGCTGTTGACCCAAATCCAAAAGAGTAAACTGTAGGTATCTCTCTTCCTCATCACAGTTGCCACCATAAATGATTTCACCTTCGCCGAGATACGATACCAGTCTTTTATAAGATTTGTCGTTGATAATTCGGCAGAAAGAATCGCTTCTCTTCATATCTTTTCCATAGAAATATTCGACACATTCTATCATTCTAGCGACCAACTCTTTTTTCACAGATTTATGTACAAACATATAATCAGGAGCGACGCAGGTCTGACCAGCATTTATCGTCTTGCCCCAGACAATTCTTCTAGCAGCGAATTCGAGGTTACAATCTTTATCGACGATACACGGACTTTTTCCGCCGAGTTCGAGGACCACAGGCGTAAGATTTTTAGAAGCCGCTTCCATCACGACTCTACCCATATCCGGACTTCCGGTATAAAATATAAAATCGAATTTCTGTGCAAGCAAAGCCTGATTGACGTCTCTATGACCTTGAATCATAGTTATATATTCTTTATCGAAAGTCTCGTCAATTATTGTCTGCATAATTTCCGAAGTGTATTGAGAATAAGGAGAAGGTTTCATGACCGTGCAGCAGCCAGAGGAGATCGCCCCAACAAGAGGCGCGAACATCAGATGAAAAGGATAGTTCCAAGGCGCGATAATCAAAGCGACACCGTATGGCTCATACATCACATAACTCTTGGACGGCATCAGATACACTGGTGTCTTCACCTTCTTAGGTTTCGCCCATCTTTTCAAATGCTTTATGTGATCATTTATTTCATTAAGCACGATGCTAATCTCTGTCAGGAAAGCCTCTTCCTTACATTTGTGGAGGTCGTTCCACAAGGCATCATAAATATCATCGATATGATTAACGACAGATTGTTTCAATTTCTTCAACTGTTTCAATCTGAAATCAATCGACTTCGTTTCGTTTGACAGAAAATATTCTCTTTGTTTCTGAACTATATTATTTATTGATTCGATAGTATTCATATTATTTATGACTAATGACTAAAGGCAAATGATTAATGACTTTGTTCACATATATTAATATGTACAAAAATAGAGAAAAAAAGTTTTATTTATATCAGCCATAATGATTGATAATCTTCCTAACAAAAAAAGAAAGGACGATTGCATCCTTTCTTTTGATATTTAGATTTTCAGATTTCATCTGCTTCTGTTTCTTCCTCTACGGCCAGAGTCTTTTCTATCTTTCTTCGAGTCTTTTCTTGAATCTTTTTTGGAATCTCTTCTTGACTCTCTTTTTCCTTCTGCCTTATAACTTCTGTCACCATATTTGTCACGATTCTTGCGTTCTGGTCTGTCGTCGTCAAATTGTTTGCGACGTTTCTTTGATCCGTCTTCCTCTTTTTCCTTATCTTTCTTTTTCTTAGGTTTAGGATCGGAAGTTGTTATTTCAACGCGAATACCTTCAGTGTTCTTCCTTTCATCAGCAAAACAATCGACAATAAATTGAGCTTGGGTTTGATCTACATCAACAAAAGAGAAGTTTTCCATCATATCGATTCTACCGATACGAATATTTTTTGTTCCTGTAACGTCGTTTATCTTTCCTATAATATTATTAGGTTTGATTTTGTCTTTCTTGCCTTTGCTGAAGAAAAGACGTTGCAATCCGCTGTCATCGTAATCTTTCTTTTCTGATTTAGATTTCTTAGGTTTTTCAGGTTTAGAATCGTCAAAGTTAAGATCTTTAGCGTCTTTGTAATAATCGAGGAAACGATTGAAGTTGAGAGCAACAACTCTTGTAATAAGTTCTTCTGGTGAGAGCCATCCCAATTTTCTGAAAACGATTGGAAGATAATCAGCTATGTCTTCACGCATGATATCTACTTTTTCGAGACGGTCAATATGATTGAAGAGTTGTTTTTCGCAAACTTGTTTTGCCGAAGGCACCATTGCTCTTTCTATAGTCTGACCGAGTTGTTTCTCGATAGCTTTAATTTTATGTTTTTCGCGTGAGTGAATGAGGCTCAAGCATACGCCAGTCTTATCGGCGCGACCTGTACGACCACTTCTATGGATATATACAGCAGTTTCGTCAGGCAAGTTATAATTAATAATATGAGTAAGATCACTGACGTCGATACCACGAGCTGCCACGTCGGTTGCAACCAAAATCTGGAGATAACGTTGGCGGAAGTGATTCATCACCAAGTCACGTTGAGCTTGCGAAAGATCTCCATGAAGTGATGCAGCGTTATATCCATCGTGGATAAGGTTGTCAGCAACTTCTTGAGTTTCAAGTTTTGTTCTACAGAATACGATGCCATATATTGATGGAGTGTAGTCGATGAAACGTTTCAATGCGAGGTAACGATCATTAGCTCTAATCAAATAGTGAATATGGCGAACGTTAGCTGTTCCAGAGTTTTTCTGTCCTATAGAGATTCTTACAGGATCCGTCATATAATGGTTAAGAATCTTTTCGACTTCCACCGGCATTGTGGCAGAGAAAAGATGGATATTCTTTTCAGCAGGCATATATTCGAGGATGGCGTCGACATCTTCTTGGAAGCCCATATCGAGCATTTCATCAGCTTCGTCGAGGACGATTGTCTTAACATTGCTGAAGTCCACCTTGTTACGACGTATCATATCTTCAAGACGACCTGGTGTCGCGACTATGATCTGAGGCTTCTTGGCTAAATCTTTAAACTGATTTTCAATACTTGCTCCTCCATAGACAGGCACAACAAGAATTTCAGGGATATATTTAGAGAAATTCTTAAGATCTTTAGTAATTTGAACACAGAGTTCGCGAGTCGGGCAAAGCACCAAAGCCTGGACACAACGTTGAGAAGCATCAATGTTTTGGAGCAAAGGAAGTCCGAATGCTGCTGTTTTACCGGTACCTGTTTGAGCGAGGCCAACCATATCAGTTCTTTGAGACAATAGAACAGGTAATGTTTCCTGTTGGATTGGCATAGGTTCTTTGAATCCCAGCTCTTCAATAGCCCTCAGTATAGCCGGATTCAAATCGTAATCTTGAAATTGAGACATAAATATTCTGTCGATTAATTATTATTTAATGAATTGATGCAAAGATAGCAAAAAAAGTCCACAAGACAATACGACAACAAGACAACAAGTTTTTTTACTATGTTGCTATACATAATTTTTGCTTTTCTTTTTGTATCTTTGCACTTAGTTAAAAATTACATAGATGACAAGAGAATTACCTTCCTCATATTATAAATCATTGTTCACAATAATAATACTACTTCTTATAACGACACTGTCTTCATGTTCTAAAAAGAAAGATTCTTTCATTGAACCTGAAGTAGTTAAAACATTACCTGTAATTAATGTCGACAGCATTTTCATCAGTCTTGATGAAGTAATTATCAAGAAGAAAGCAGAAAGTATCGACAAGGTGTTCAGTAATTTAAGAAGAAAAGTAGGTTTTAACGGAACCGTCTTATATGCCGAACAAGGTCGTATCATTTACAACAAAGCGTGGGGATTCCGCAATCTTAGAAAAAGATGCGATAGCATTCAGTCTGACGATATGTTCCAACTCAGTTCGGTATCGAAAATGTTCACAGCCGAAGCCGTTATGATTTTGAAGAACGAAGGCAAGATAGACTACGATGTTGACATTCGAGAATATATCCCTGAATTTCCATACGAAGGCATCACCACTCGTCTTCTTCTGAATCATCGTTCTGGATTGCCAAGATACGAAAGCATGGCCGACGCCCATTGGCCAGACAGGAAGAAACCATTCTTAAATGAAGACATGATTGAATATTATGTAAAGCATCATCCTTCGCCATATTTCAAACCTAACAATGGTTTCAATTATAGCAACGCCAACTATGCACTTTTAGCATCCATCGTAGAACGTGTCACCGGAACATCGTTTGCCGATTTCATGAAAGAAAGAATTTTCGATCCACTTGGAATGGATAATTCATACATTTACGAAATGCGTCCCGACACATTGGTATCTGCCTACTTAGAAAATGTAGTACAAGGTTATTATATGGACAGACGTCGTCCTATGCAGGCTCCTAACGAATATCTCAACGGCGTTAAAGGCGATAAAATCATGATCTCCAATACAGAAGACATGTTCAAATTCTGGACAGCCGTCGATTATGGTTTACTCGTTCCAGATTCTATACAAGACGAAGCATTCAAACCCGGCAGTCCGAAGAGCAGAAAACGTAAAGACAATTATGGATTTGGGTGGAGAATACCAAGCAAATATCCAGGATGTTATTATCATTACGGATGGTGGAAAGCTTATCGTTCATTCTTTATCAGAGATGATGTCAACGACAAAACCATTATTATTTTAACAAACACTAATAAAGGTCCTAACTCTGATCACTTTTGGAAGATTATAAACGACAAGAGCAATCCTATTCCACCGGCTTCCGTAAACATAACATATTGGGAAACCAAAATAGGTTCACGTTTTCCATACTCTTCATACCGAGACCGTAAAGTTTTAGAATAAATATTATTCTTTGACAAGCAGTTTGTAACCTATTCCATGGATGTTCTGCAATTCAACATTAGGATCTTCTTTTAAAAGTTTCCTAATTTTGGTTATATAGACATCCATATTACGGGCATTGAAATAATTCTCTTTACGCCATACTCTTTGTAATGCAAAGGAACGCTCCACTACTCTATTCTTATATTCACAGAACAGAAACAGCAGATCCAATTCCCTAGCAGTAAGTTTTTTTTCAATACCATTACGTATCAACACATGGCGAATACTATCAAAAGTATATGACCCCAATTGAAACACATGCTCGTTTTTGGTCCGCAAAACGGTCCTTCTAGAAATTGCCTTTATTCTATCAAGAAGTTCATCCATACTGAACGGCTTGATAATATAATCATCGGCTCCAAGTTCAAAACCACGCGACACATCGCTTCTCGACGATTTAGAAGTTAAAAAAACAAACGGCATTTCATAGTCACATTTCTTTATTTTATCTGCCAACGTAAATCCATCTATGTAACGAAGACTTACACCAGATATCACAAAATCAAATGCTTCATTCTCAAAGCGTTCCCATGCCTCTCTTCCATCAAGGCACAACACTGTAGGATAACCTTTTGTTATTAAATACGACTTAAGAATAAAACCCAAATTCTTATCGCTTTCTACTAATAAAATTTTTACCACCTTTCCCATAGGCCCTTAATACACGTTCTTAATATTTGATTTATAACAATAATTTTCTCACCACTTAATCGCTTTTTTTCACAATTTCTCTCTACATACTTTAAATTTTTGTTAATAATAAATTCATATTTGATCAAATATCTCTACAAATATAAGAAGCATAAATACTCATTTCCAAATAAAAGAATGATTATTTATCGCGTTTTAACAATTTTTAACCTTATTTCCCAAAAAAATTAAGTTTTTTCTTAATAAAAATTAAGAATTGTGTAAAAATTGTGTATCTTTGCAGTGCGAATGATGACTATCATTCGTAAGGTTTCATAAATTTTGGTTTTTGGTTCTCGAGACCGTCCTTGCTCAAGGATGGTCTCTTTTTTTTGTCTCTTAAATAGTTTTTTATGAAAATATGTTGTAACTTCGCAACATATTATAAATAATGGTTATTATGGTACAAATTAGCACTAACTTGAAGCATATTAAAGATTTCATCAGCGATGAACAGCTTCTTCATTTCAATAATAAAATAGAGGACACCTTTAACACTATATATAACAGATCTGGCGCAGGCAACGATTTTTTGGGTTGGACCACTCTTCCTTCTGAAATGACAAAAGAGTTTATCCAAGATATTAAAGACCAAGCAGAAATGCTACGTAAGAAATCTGAAGTCTTCGTTGTTGTTGGCATCGGAGGTTCATATCTCGGAGCCAGAGCTATAATAGAGGCTTTATCACATCAGTTCAGTGCTTTAATAAACAAGCCTGGCAATACTCAGGTCATTTATGCCGGTCATAATATGAGTGAAGAATATATGGTCGAGTTGCTTGAACTTCTCGACAACAAAGAGTATTCTATGGCTGTCATCTCAAAGTCAGGAACAACGACAGAACCTGCCGTAGCTTTCCGCATCTTGAAAAATCATCTTGAAAACAAATACGGCAAGGAAGAAGCAAGAACTCGTATCGTGGCTATAACCGACAAAGAAAGAGGCGCCCTCAAGACCTTGGCAAACAACGAAGGATACAAGACTTATATCGTCCCTGACAACGTCGGCGGTCGTTATTCTGTATTGACTCCTGTTGGTCTTCTCCCTATAGCAGTGGCAGGCATCGACATCGAACAACTTGTCGGCGGCGCTCTTGCCATGGAAAACTACTGCAAGGAAAATCAAAACTGCGACAACGTAGTAGCACAATATGCTGTGGCTCGTCAAGCATTATATCACGACGGAAAGACCAACGAGATCTTGGTAAGCTACGAACCTCGTCTTCAATATATAGCTGAGTGGTGGAAACAACTTTACGGCGAAAGCGAAGGTAAAGACGGAAAAGGCATCTTCCCAGCTTCCGACATCTTCACCACCGACCTCCACTCAATGGGCCAATATATCCAAGATGGGTTGCGCAACTTATTCGAAACCATCATTTCTGTTGAAAGACCTACAAAAGAAATGAGAATACCTCTCGCCGACAACGACCTCGACCAACTCAACTACATCGCAGGAAGACGCCTTTCAGAAGTGAACCGCACCGCTGAGACTGCAACAATCCTTGCTCACGTAGATGGCGGCGTTCCAAACATCGTAATTCAGATTCCAGAAATATCAGCATCAACAATTGGCGAATTGATATACTTCTTCGAAATGGGCTGCGCATTGAGCGGCTACATGTTAGAAGTCAATCCTTTCGACCAACCAGGCGTTGAAGCATACAAGAAAAATATGTTCGCTCTTCTCGGCAAACAAGGCTTCGAAGACAGAGCAGCAGCTCTTAAAGAAAGAATAAAATAATTCATAAATTTTAACATATTATAAATTGAAAGACAAATATAACAACATCGAAATAATGGCGCCGGTAGGTTCCTACGAAGCATTATCGGCTGCTATTCAAGCTGGAGCAGGATCAATTTATTTTGGCATCGGCAAACTCAATATGCGTTCTAAGTCAACAAAGAACTTCACTTTGGACGACCTTCACAATATCGCTACAATATGTAACGAACATAACGTAAAGAGTTATGTAACAATCAACACTGTTGTTTTTGATGAAGAACTCGATGAAATGCGACAACTCGTCGATGCAGTGAAATCTAACGGCATCTCTGCCATCATCGCATCAGACCAAAGCGTAATTCAATACGCTCGTCAAATAGGCGTCGAGGTTCACATGTCAACACAATGTAACATCACCAACATCGAAGCTATTAAATATTATTCACAATTTGCTGATGTTATGGTGACCGCACGCGAGGTTTCTGTAAACCAAGTTAAAGCCATCACAAGAAAAATCGAAGAACAAAATATCAGAGGACCAAAAGGCGAACTCATTCGTATTGAGGTATTCTGCCACGGCGCATTATGCATGGCTGTATCTGGAAAATGTTATCTCAGTCTCGACAACTTCAACACTTCTGCCAACAGAGGCGCTTGCGTACAACCATGTCGCCGCGGTTACGAAGTTCAAGATCGCGACAAAGAGATCACCCTCGCCATCGAAAACGAATACATTATGTCACCAAAAGATTTATGCACACTTCCATTCTTGGATAAACTCCTTGATGCAGGCGTGAAAATCTTGAAGATTGAAGGACGTGGTCGTTCTCCAGAATATACCAAAGTAACTGTTGGCGTTTATAGCGAAGCTGTAGAAGCAATTAAAAATGGTGAATTCACTGAAGAAAAAGTAGCAACATGGACAGAGCGTCTGCGCAGCGTTTACAACCGTGATTTTTGGGACGGATATTATCTCGGAAGAAAGACAGGTGAATGGACTCAACGTTATGGTTCACAAGCAACAAAGACAAAAGTATTCGTCGGTACTGTCACTAACTTCTTCGGAAAAATCAATGTCGCTGAAATCAAGATGGAAACACAAGACCTTAAAGTAGGTGATGACATCATGATTATAGGTCCAACAACAGGCGTATACGAAGATACTCTTTCAGAAATACGCGTCGACCTCAAAGCCGTTGAATCAACAGAAAAAGGCGAGTTATGTTCTATACCTGTAAAAGACACCATCAGACGTGGTGACAAAGTTTACAAGGTGATTGACGCTGTAATACAATAAAGATGCAATCATTTAATCTACATACGCATAGCAATTTCTCTGACGGCAAAGCTAATGCAGAAGATGTCGTAATAGAAGCCATAAATCAAGGACTGGAAGTGCTCGGTTTTTCCGACCATTCTCCTGTTCCTTTCGAAAATTCCTTTGCCATCAAAAATGATGAGGTGCACAACTATATCTCAACAATAAAATCTTTGAAAGAAAAATATCAGGACAAGATTGATATTTATTGTTCAATGGAGATGGACTTCATTCCTGGAATTGTCAAAGATTTCAAGAAGACCAAAGAAGAACTCGGACTCGATTATATGATTGGTTCCGTTCATCTCGTTGGAAATGACGTTGAGAAATTATGGTTCATCGATGGTTCAAAAGTAGAAACTTACGACGAAGGTCTGAATAACTTTTACAAAGGCGATATTAAAAAAGGTGTTAAAACTTTCTTCTATCAATATAACGAAATGATTGAGTCGGAAGAGTTTGACATCGTCGGTCATTTTGACAAGATAAAAATGCACAACCGCGATAGATATTTCCTTGAAGAAGATAAATGGTATCGCGACTTGCTGATGGAAACATTGACATTGATCAAAGAAAAATCATTGATTGTAGAAGTCAACACCAGAGGCATATACAAGAAACGTAGTACTGATTTCTATCCATCCACATGGATATTGCCAATCATGAAAGAAATGAACATACCTGTCGTGATAAGTTCAGATGCGCACAAGCCTGAAGAGCTTACATTATGCTTCAAAGAGGCTGAAGACGCGCTGAAAGCTGCTGGATACAAAGAAACAATGTGCTTTAAAAACGGAAACTTTATCAGCAGAGGCTTATAAAAAAACTCAGAATCTCAGAAATTCGAAATCTCAAAATTTCTAAGGTTCTGAGATTCTGAATTTCTGAATTTCAAATTAAAAACCCCACCCTTACACGAAAGGCGGGGAAAAACAATATAAAGATTATGAAAAAAATTCGGCGTCTAGTACATACACTAAACGCCGTTTTTTTTAATTTATTATACAAAAAAAGAAAAATTTGTCCCGTCAGTGAATATCTGACAAAACAAATTTATTCTTAATAAACAAGATTTGAAACTCGTTTTTAGTAAAATGCTAAATCAAAGATTATTTTTTAGCACCTTCCATGACTAATTGACCTTTGTAATATAAGTCACCGTCAACGTAGTAAGCTCTGTGATAAACGTGGATTGTACCAGTTTCTTTGCATACTGCTAATGTTGGAGCTTCTGCCTTGTAATGTGTTCTTCTTTTTGCG
>JAEIGA010020102.1_pt1 | contig 10175 bp, 10 predicted proteins | sample 9270691 | NCBI WGS metagenome assembly JAEIGA01 (sample SAMN17057246, study PRJNA624740) | gut metagenome | biome: biome; isolation source: fecal sample | host: Bos grunniens | place: China: Xizang | collected 2019
AAGGCTGTTTTTGAAAAGTTAAAGGCCGAACATCCAAGGCGGTATGCCGTAGCCGGGCTAGGGGAGTGGGGAATTGCCGAAGGCCTTGTGTACGAAAACTGGCAAGAAGGTGTGCTAAACACAAGTGGCCACGGTTGGAGCGCATATTTCGGGCTCGACTACGGCTACACAAGCGACCCTACCGCATTTATTGCCCTAATGGTAAACAAAGCCGAAAAGCAAATTTACATTTTCGACGAAATTTACAGGCGCAAAATGTTAAACTGCGACATCGCCAAGGCAATTTCTGAAAAAGGGTATGCAAAAGAGCGTATTAGGGCCGATTCGGCCGAACCCAAAACCAACGACGACCTAAGGCGAATGGGGCTTAGCAGAATTTTACCTTCGGTTAAGGGTAAAGACAGCGTTATAAATGGCATTATGAATATTAGCGAATATAAAATTACCGTAAATCCACGCTGCAAAAATACACTTGCCGAACTTAGCAGTTACTGTTGGAACAAAAATGAGCCCAACCTGCCCGAAGACAAAAACAACCACCTGATGGATGCCATGCGTTATGCGTTCTACGATGTTAAAATAGGCTCCAAAGAAGAAATTACACCCTACAATAACACACTTAAAGGAGAGTGGGATTTATAGCACCGCTAGTAATTTTAGCCGCCCTTTTGGGTTTTATTTTTGGTTTCAACCTAAAAGGCAAAAGGGGTGCAAAGCACCAAAAAACCAAAAAAACAGCTCAGTCGGTGCAAAGCGACATAGCAAAGTTCTTGCACTACGACGGCGCTAATTGGTAGTGAACCGAGCAAAGCTCGTTTTACAAATATAGAAAGGATGAATAATTTTGCAGGAAACAGTAAACGAAACCGTGCTAGACCAACCAGAGCATAGCCGAGAAACTTTACCGCCCGAACAGGGGGACACCACACCCGCTGCCGAGCCCGAAAACACACCCTTTGTAGAGATTAAGTTTAACAAAGAAACTAAAAAACTTACTCTTAGCGAAGCGGCAACCATGGCGCAAAAGGGTTTAAAATTTGACCTGATTGAAAGCGACTTTAAAAGGCTAAAAGAACTTTCCGAAGCCGAAGGCCTTTCGGTTAAAGAATTTTTAAACGCCCTTACGGCCCAAAAACAGCAAGAGAAACTAAATGAACTTACAAAACAGTGCGGTGGCAACACAACACTTGCCCAAAGGCTGCTAAATGCCGAAAGCAAAGAAAACAAAGCCCCGGCCGCCGACCTTTTTGCCGAGTTTCCAAACCTTAGTGAAAATGATATTCCCGAAGATGTCAAAACAGCCGCAGAACTTAAAGGAACAGGACTGTTGTTTGAATATCTGCTTTACAACCACCGAAAGGCGGTTGCCGCAAACGAAGAAACTTCTCGTCAAGAAAAGGTGAGAAGTCAAAGCCTTGGTTCACTTTCAACAGGGGCTTTAAAAACCGCCGCCGACGCCGAATTTTTAAAGGGCGTTTGGGGCAAATAATTTAAATTTTAAAGGAGAATTTTATGTCTATCAATTCTATTTCTTCGGCCGAAATGTACTCGGCCGAACTTGACCGTGTGTTCGAAGCAAAGAGTGCAACCGCCTTTTTTGCCGACAACGCACTTCGCACCCGCTTTGTTGGTGCAAAAACCGTTATCATTCCCGATGTAGAATTTGAAGGCCTTGCAAACTACGACCGCGCAGGCGGCTTTGCCAACGGCGCAGTTACCGTTTCCAACGCTTCCTACACAATGTCTATGGACCGAGCTCGTTCCCTTCAAATCGACCGTGAAGATATGGACGAAACCGGCATTGCGTCCCTTGCGGGTAAAATTTTAGGCGAATATGTTCGCACCAAGGTTATCCCCGAATGCGACGCCTATGTTATGAGCAAACTCGGTTCCATTGCAAAGGCAAAAGGCAACCTTATTGAAGGTGATATGACAAGACCCTACGAAACATTTGTAACCCTTGTAAATCAGGTTCAAGAAATCGCAGGTTACGACACCGAACTTGTCTGCTTTGTAGACTCTAACGCTTACTCTGCTCTTATGTATACCGACGAAATTACCAAAATGCTCACCATTTCTGACTTTAAGCAGGGCGAAGTTAACCTTAAAGTAAAGTCTATTAACGGCATTGCAATTATTCCCGTGGTTAGCGAACGTATGAAAACGGCGTACAACTTTACCGAAAGCGGCTTTAAACCTGCCGACGGTACCAGCGAAATTTTTATGCTCGTTCTTCCTAAAACTGCGGCGCACCTGGTTAAGAAAACCGAAAAGATGAGAATTTTTACCCCCGAACAAAACGCCAACGCCGACGCCTACAAGTTCGACTACCGCATTTATTACGATGTGTTTGTAAAGGCTTCTGCTGCCGACAGTGTTTGGGGCTGGATTTCTGCGCCTCTTACCATTTCCGAAGGCCCCTGCGACCTGATTTGCGAAAAAGACAACATTGTTGAAACCCTTTCTGTTACCGCATCGAGCGAAAAGATCGGTTCAGTTTTCTATCAGTGGTATAAGTGCGACACCAAAACAGGCAAGGGAGCCGCTAAGTTAGCAAACGGCGAAGACAGTTCTTACAAGTTACCTGCCGACCTTGAAGTTGGTACCCACTACTATTTCTGTAAGGTAAGCCTAAACGGCACCAACACCGTTACTACCAACGTTGCAACAGTTGTAGTAGAATAATTTTTCTAAAAACAGGGTTTGCTCTTTTTCAAAAAAGGGCAAGCCCCCTTTTAAAAAGGAGGATTTTAATGACAAACAGTCCACAAACTGTATTTGAACAGTATAAAACTGCGGCCGACTTTAAGGCGGCGCTTGGCAAACACGGACTATTTGAGCAAAACAAAATAAACGAGCGGTTCTTTGTTGGCGACCAGTGGCACGGCGCTCAAAACAAAAGCGAAAAGCCCCTTGTGCGCCACAATGTTATAAGGAGAATTGGCGACTACAAAATTGCCGAAATTTTGTCGGCGCCGGTAGAACTCAGTTACTGCGCCGAAGGTTTTTCTCAAAACGAAAAGGTTTTAAAGCAGGTTTCAAAAGAACGCAGCCTAATAGCCCAAAACGGCGCCACCGTTTATGCCCCCGTGCAGTCGGAAAATGAAGTGGCGCTAATGGTTTCGGCCCTTAATTCTTACCGCAAAACAACCGAAAAAAGGGTTGGTTTTAACCGCATTATAGAACAAGCCCTTAAAGATGCCTACATAACAGGCACCGGTGCGGTTTACACCTATTATGACCCAACGGTCAAAACAGGCCTTTTTGCCGACAAAGAATTTGGCACACCCATTATGGGCGACATTGTTTGTCAGCGTGTCAGGGTAGAAGATATTTATTTTGCCGACCCTGCTATTACAAACCTGCAAAACCAGCCCTACATTATTTTGGCCGAAGAAAAGCCGTGCAGCGCCCTTGCTGCCGAAGCCGAAAAATTTGGCGCATCAGCCGAGTTTGTTGCCGCTCTTAAAGAAAAAGGGCAGGAAAAAACTACCCTGCTTACCAAACTCTATAAGCAAACCGAAGAGGGCAAAACCCGTGTTTTTGCCACCAAGGTTACCCAAAACGGTGTGGTAAGACCCGACTTTTCAATTGGTGTTTCGGCCTACCCACTTTGTGTTTTTTCGTGGGAAAGGCGTGAAGACTGCATTTACGGCGACAGCGAAATCACCTATTTAATTCCCAACCAAATTGCAATAAACCGCATGATAACAGCGGGCGTTTGGTCGGCAATGAGTTCGGGTATGCCGCTTATGGTAGTAAACGGCGATTTAGTCGGCGGCGAAATTACCAACGAACCCGGCCAGGTTATAAAGGTTTTTGGCTCGGCCGAAGAAATTGGCTCTGCGGTAAACTATATTAACCCACCCGACCATTCTTCGGGCTATAACCAAATGGTAGAAACCCTAATTTACAACACCCTGACCCAAAGCGGCGCAAACGAAGCCGCCCTTGGCGATATCGACCTTAACAACACTTCGGCCATTGTGGAACTGCGTGAAGCTTCGGCCAAGCACCTAGCCCCATTAAAGGGCCGTTTTTACAGGTTTTTAGAAGACATTGCCAACGTTTGGGGCGACTTCTTTTTTGCAATGTACGGCAAACGCTGCCTAAAAATTTGCGACGAGCTTGGCGTGTGGTATTTCCCCTTTAATGCCGAACGTTACAGTAACCTTGTAATTACCGTTTCGGCCCTGGCGCAGGAATCGGTTACAAAAAGCGCTCAGCAAACCATAGCATTGCTTCAAACCCTTTTAGACAAAGGGGCTATAAATGCGGTGCAGTTTTTAAGCCGTATGCCGCAGGGTTTGGTGCCAAACCTAAGTGGGCTAATAAGCGAACTTGAAAAGGAGAATAGCAATGAACGGATATAGCGCAGTAGAAGAAGCAACCAAACTAATTGGTGTTTTTGGCGGGGTCGAAAGCCTTAAAGAAACCGCCCTGCCAATAATAAACCTTGTTTTGTGCGAAATGGGGCAAAACCAAACCGAAACCCTTTCGTCCGAAATTCCGCTTTCAACCACCAACCATAAGGCGGCGCTAATTTCGGGGGTTGCGTCAAAGGTGGCAGCCGCTATTGGCGACACAAACTCTGCCGAATGGGCGCACCAAGCCTTTAAAAGGCAACTTGCCATTTTAAAGGGTAGTGTTTCGGCCGTTAAAGACATTCTCCCAAAGGGGGAATTTTAGGTTATGCAAACACAAAAGGTTAAATGCATAAACCCTGCAAAAAGCGGGGTTACACAAAACCTTATAAACTGCCAAATTAAAAATGGCGCTCTTGCCTGTCGCAAGGGCTTAAAATGCTACCCCGAAACCCCAATATACAGCAGTGATTTTAGTCTTTACACCGAAAACGAGCTTAAAATCACCAACTGTTACCTTTTTGAAAAAGGGGAATACGGCAGGGTGGCGGTTGCGGTGGCCGACAACCTTTCAGGCAATGTGGTTTTTAATATGAAATTGTTATTTTTAGACCGCACAACAAAAGAAATTGGCACAATAGAATTTTCAAAAACAACCGAAGGACATTTCGGCTACCCCAACAGTTTTACTGTGTTTAGCGGCAAACCTACCGTGGGTTGCGGCATTTATTTCATTTGCCGACAGGTTTACGGCCCCGGCATAGAAGACTTTGTAAGGGTAATGGAACTAAACTCAGACAAAAGCGAATGGCTACTGCTTTCAAGTAGCGAAATTTACGCCCCCACCTTGCTTTTATATGGCAGGGGCGACTCCTACAACTATGCGTTGGAAGAACAGGGCGGCCTTAGTCTGCCAAGCCCCAAAACTTATGAAAGCCGTAATTTGTTAAGCGGGAAATTTATATCTTATTATACAAGCGACGGCGCTTCGGATTCCTTTACATTGCCGTTAGAGGGCTTAGATAACCAAACTGTTTCGGCTGAACTTGTGCTAAACGGCCAAACCTTTAACTGGAAGGTTTACGCCCAAAGCGAAAACTCGCAGGCGGTAGAAATTCTCGAAAAAAAGGTAATAATGCTTTTATCACGAGAAAAGGGCAGAGTCTATTTTAAAGAAGAACAGGGAAGCGACTTTGCCTTGCCCTATGGCGGTAAAACCAACAACCTTAAAATTACCGCTTTTAAACAACACACCGACGGGGCTAAAAAGGTTGCTTCGACAAGTGGCGTTACACCCATTTTGGGCGATACCGCCAAAACCGAAAGCAGGGTTTCGGCCTTTTGGGGCGGCTCAATAAACCCTGCCAATTTCATAATAAACAGTCCTAAGCACCCGCTCTATTTTCCCGAAAATGCTATTTTCTCTCTTGGGGAACCAAACAAGGAAATTAGCAGTGTGGTTTTAAAAGACAACCAAATTTTTGCCTTTAAAGAAAGCGAAGTTTTTGTGGCCGAACTTGGGCAGTACGAAGGGTTCGAAGGTTTAAACCTTAATACCGAAATTACCAAAACCTGCGACTACTACCCGCTAACATTTAAAAAGGTGGCCGACCTGCCCGTTCCGCTTTTGCCAAAAAGTGTGGCAAGGTGTGGCGATAAACTGCTTTTTATAAATGTAAACGGCAGTTTAGTCAAACTTATCGGCAACGGTAAGTCGGCCCACAAAACCGAAACGGTAGCAGAACTCCTCGCCGCCAAAAACGGCTTTGCCCTTTCTCTTGGCGAAGACTACCTCTTCTTTTTTGAAAAAGGGGCATACTGTTTTAGTGGCGGCGTTTTATCAAAGTGGGAACTGCCCGAAACGGCGGTAGGCGGCTTTTCCTACCAAAACAGGCTGGCGCTTTTTTGTTCTTATAAAAACGGTGGGGTAGAAATCTTTTACCCTGCAACACTCGGCGACGGCGCCGACCAAAGAGTTGTATCGGGCGAAAAGGTTGAGCAAAGCGTTGCGGCAAAATATACCGTTTACCCGTTTGAAAACCTTTTTGAACCCTTAAAACTTTCTAAAATTCGCATTTTTGGCAGCGGCGGCAGGGTAGAAGTTTCGGTTTTGGAAAACGAAAACCAAAAGGCAAACAAAGCGGCCGCCCTTTCGTTTGGAACAGCGCTTGTTTTGTGCGGCGTGTTGGCCGCAAACCCGGCAGTTGAATTAAACTTTTTCGGGGGCGAAATAAAGGGAATAAAACTTGGGTGGCAACCACTTGAAAAATTCTAAACAGGAGGCGTTTTAAATGTTTAAAATTGCACTTTCGGCAGGGCACTATAAACACACGGCGGGTAAAAGGTGCCTAAAAATTCTGGACAAAAAAGAAACCCCCGAATGGGTGCTAAATAACCGCATTGCAGAAAAGGTGGAACAAAATCTAAAAGGCTATCAGGGCTATACCCTAATAAGGGTAGACGACCCGCAGGGCGAAAAGCCAATTTCGGTAGAAGAACGTGCCGTGGCCGCTAACAAGTTTGGCGCAAATGTTTACATTGCCATTCATCACAACGCAGGCATAAACGGCGGAAACGGAGGGGGAATAGTGGTCTACACCTACACAAAGGTTTCCCCTAAAACCGAAGAACTTCAAAAGGAACTTTACACCGCCCTTATAGAAAAAACAGGGCTAAAAGGCAACCGTGCTCAGCCCCTTGCAAAAGCCAACCTTGCCGAATGCCGTGAAACCGCAATGCCTGCCGTGCTACTAGAACTCGGCTTTATGGACAGCAAGGTAGATACCCCCATAATTTTAACCGAAAACTACGCCACCCTTTGCGCTGCCGCCATTAGCGAAGTGCTTATTAAAATGGGCGGGTTAACAAAAAAAGAAGAAGCGCTTTACAGGGTCCAGGTAGGGGCCTTTGAAAACCTTGAAAACGCTAAGGCGCTTGTTTTAAAACTTAAAGAATGTGGCTTTGAAGCTGTTATAAAAAAGGAGGTTACAAAATAATGAGCGATGCCGTATTGGTTGCGGTAATTGGCCTTTTAGGTTCGGGAATAGGTTCTCTTGTGGGAGCGCTTGTTTCCAACAAGGTGTGGCAGTATAGAATAGAACAGTTAGAACAAAAGGTGGAAAAACACAATAAAATTATTGAGCGCACCTTTAAACTGGAAGAAGAGCACATTTTGTTTGAAGAAAAGTTTAAGGTTGTAAACCACCGAATAACCGACCTTGAAAGGAGAGAAAAAGTGTGGAATTCCTAAGCGAATTTGCAGCCCCCGTTGTTGTAGGCATTTGCCTTTGCGTGGGCTACATAATTAAAAATGTAATACCAACCGACAAAATCAACCGCTTTATTCCCCTAATTACAGGGGTTCTTGGTATTGGGCTCAACGCCTGGCTCGAAATGGGCATTTCGCCCCAAATAATTCTTTCGGGCCTTGTTTCGGGCCTTGCTTCAACAGGCCTTTACGAAGCCTTTCATCAGTTTATTAAAAGGCAAAAATAGTCGGTCCGGGTTGACATATTATTTTTAAAAGAGTATAATATTTTAAAAATAATAAAGGAGTAAAAATATGAAAAAGTTTTTTGAAGAATTTAAAGTATTTATTACCCGTGGCAATGTAATCGACATGGCAGTCGGCGTTACTGTCGGCGGCGCTTTTACCGCAATAGTAACTGCGATTTCAAACAGCATTATTAAACCCTTTATAGACTGGATGCTTGCGCTCATAATGGGCACAAACAATTTAAGTGAAACCTACACCATGCTTAAAGAGGTAACAATGCTCGACGAAACAGGCAAAGAAGTTATCGACCTTGCAAACTCAATCTACATTGATTGGGGCGCATTCATTATTGCGCTTATCAACTTCTTTGTAATTGCATTTGTGCTTTTCTGCGTTATCAAGGCAATTAACACTGTAAACGAAAAGCAAAAAGAAATGACCGACAAGCTTTTTTCTAAAACCATTAGCTGTGCCGACCGCAAGGCTATGAAAGCACAGGGAATAAAACTTTCCGACAAGGCGGCAGTTAAGGCGTATTTCGATGCAAAAGCAGAAGCAGAAGCTAAGGCTAAGGCAGAGGAAGAAGAAAAAGCAAGGCTCGAACGTGAAGCCAATCCCACCGTTGAAGAACTACTTAAAGACATTCGCGAACTACTTAAAAAATAAAGAATTTAAAAGCCGTGCAAAGAAATTTGCTCGGCTTTTGTCTTTAAAAGAATATTGACTTTATTTAGCGTTTTGTATATAATATGATGTGTGTAAATCTGCTATTTTGTGGATATATTGTTTAGTTTATTCTTGGGCACACTAAGTTTGTGCCGTTTAATTTTTAAGTAATCAGGAGTGCCAAGTTGGATAAATTTGTTGTAAATGGAGGAAATCGCCTCTGCGGCAGAATTGCCGTAAGCGGAGCTAAAAACGCTGCGGTTGCAATACTGCCGGCTGTTTTGTTGGCCGAATCTCCCTGCATAATTGAAAATGTTCCCGACATATCCGACGTTCATGGTATCTTAAACGCCCTTTCGGCACTCGGCGCAAAGGTTACCCCACTTTCGAGAACCACCTTTGAAATTGACCCTACCGGTGTAAATTCTTACATTGTAAATAAAGAAATGGCTCAGGGAATGAGGGCGTCCAGTTACTTTTTAGGCGCACTGCTTGGCCGTATGAGAAGGGCAAAGGTTGCACCTCCCGGCGGTTGTGCAATTGGCCTTCGCCCCATTGACCAACACATTAAGGGCTTTGAAGCACTTGGTGCAAAGGTTACTATTGAATCGGGCATGGTTGTTGCCCGTGCCGAAAAACTCGGCGGAAGTTCGGTTTATTTAGATATGGTGTCGGTTGGCGCTACCGTTAACATTATGATAGCTGCTGCCCGTGCCCGCGGCATGACTGTTATTGAAAATGCTGCGCGTGAACCTCACATAGTAGACCTTGCAAACTTTTTAAACTCCATGGGTGCCGACATTATGGGCGCCGGTACTAACGTTATTAAAATTCGCGGTGTTGAACATTTAAAGGGCACCGAATACAGCATTATACCCGACCAAATCGAAGCGGGTACCTACATGGTTGCTGCTGCCGCCACCAAGGGCGACGTTATCATAAGCAATGTAATTCCTAAGCACCTTGAATCTATCACTGCAAAACTTCGCGAAGCAGGTGCAAAGGTTGAAGAGGGCGACGAATACGTTCGTGTTACCATGGACAAGCGCCCCGTTAAATGCAACGTTAAAACAATGCCTCACCCCGGTTTCCCAACCGATATGCAACCCCAGTTTGCAACCCTTTTGGCCTTGGCCGAAGGTACTAGCATTGTTACCGAAAGCGTTTGGGAAAGCCGTTTCCGCTATGTTGAGCAACTTACCTTTATGGGGGCCGACATTCAGGTCGACGGCAAGTCGGCAATTATAACAGGTGTTGAAAAACTTAAAGCCGCTCCCGTTAAGGCCGACGACCTTAGAGCAGGCGCCGCAATGATAATTGCAGGTCTTGTAGCCGAAGGCGAAACCGAAATAACCGACATTGAATATATTGACCGTGGTTATGAACAGGTGGTTGAAAAACTAACCGCCGTTGGCGCCGACATTAAGCGCATAAATGATGAAAGCGACGTGTTTTCGCTAAAAGCAAACTAAAAAATAGGGGAGAGGCTACTCTCCCCATTTATTATATATAATGGTTGTGGTTTGTCGAAACGCTAAAAAGCGCTTCGACAGCCGATTTTATCGGCTATGCATAATTAAATTTTCACACAATTTAATTATGCACGACAATCATTGCAATGGGTTAGTCAAATTTTCAAAGAAAATTTG